>Ga0208879_1000315_pt1 | contig 51268 bp, 50 predicted proteins | sample Knorr_S15_td_Bot_FD_185605 | JGI IMG/M metagenome (GOLD analysis project Ga0208879, IMG submission 185605) | Marine microbial communities from Southern Atlantic Ocean transect - Knorr_S15_td_Bottom_ad_5009_LV_A (SPAdes) (version 2) | ecosystem: Environmental > Aquatic > Marine > Oceanic | place... | reverse complement strand
TATTCAAGCCAATACCAAAATGTTTTAATATTCGTCCTGCCGCTTCTTCGCACGAACAGTCATTGTGATTTTTGTTAATTTCATCCAACGCTGCTTGAATTTCTTCATTGAATAATTTATTTAAATAGTGGGATTCATCATTGGGAAGTTGATTCCAGGCAAGATATTGATCTACTTCACCAGCGAAGACAAAATTTAATATCAAGATAGGCAGTAAATACTTCATGGGAACTTTCTTACTATGATAGAATGTATATATGAACAGAGTAGTTGGAAACTTCTTTTTGATATACCATATTCTTTTAAAGAATTTATATGAAGCAGATACTTATAATCATTATTGCCTTTGGTAATTTAATTTCTCAAACAATTGAAAAGGATAAATTTATGGCTGAAAAAGTCAATAAATCTGAAACAGAATGGCAAACATGCCTTTCGCCTGAAGAATACCGTGTGCTTAGAAACAAAGGGACTGAAGCTGCATTTACTGGCAAGTATTATCGCCATAAAGAAAACGGGACGTATGTTTGCGCAGCCTGTGACAATGAACTTTTCAGTTCAAAAACGAAGTTTGATTCTGGAAGCGGATGGCCTAGTTTTTATGAAGCAATTTCTGAGGGTAAAATAAAATATATTGAAGATAAAAGTCTTGGAATGAGCCGAGTTGAAATAGTGTGTGCTAAATGTGATTCCCATTTAGGCCATGTATTTGATGACGGTCCAAATCCGACGGGTAAACGTTATTGTGTTAATTCAGCTTCACTTGATTTCAATAAAAAGTAATTAATCAAAAAATACTTTTTAACTTTAATTTCTATCTTTACATCCATAGAGCGTTTTGTTCGTAAAAGGTAGAAAGTGTAATTTCTTGACTACTATTTTTCAAACAATAAGTATACATACCAAATCCAAATTATGAAATGCATTCGCATAGTTCTATTAATTTTTGTAATAATAAATCAGATTTTAGCTGAAGACTCATCTTCTTATCAACTTCCTGTATATATTGTTTCACGAACTATGGGGAGCATAACGATAGATGGTCATCTTGATGATGTAGGCTGGCAGTCAACTAATGTTATAAATAATTTTTTGGAGGTAATGCCAGGTGAAAACATTCCTCCTATTGTTAGAACAGAAGCATTTGTTACCTATGACAGCAAAAATTTTTACGTTGCTATAAAGTGTTATGATGATCCTAAAAATATTCGCGCGCAAATTTCCAAGCGTGATCGTATATATAATGACGATTACGCTGGATTTTATATTGATACCTATGGTGATGCAAATAGAGCTGTAGAATTCCAGGTTAATGCACTTGGCATACAGGGAGATAGTCAAACAGTTGGTAGTAATGAAGATCAATCATTTGATATGATTTTTACATCTGCGGGTATCATCACTGAAGAAGGGTATCAGGTAGAGGTCGCTGTACCATTCAGTAGTCTCCGTTTCCCTGATAAGGAAGAACAAACATGGCGATTTTCCGTATTCCGCTCTCTTCCGCGCAATGATTTTATGCGCAAAATGGCTTCATTTAGAATGGATCGAAATAATCCATGTAATCTCTGTCAGTTTGGATATCTCAAAGGTGTCAGTGGAATTAAGTCAAGTCGCTCGATTGAATTTTTACCTAGCATGGTGAGTACACAAAGTGGAGAATTAGATATTAATAATGTTTTTCAAGAAAATGATTTTAATAGTGATTTAGCACTAGGTATAAAAATTCCAATAGGTCAGACAACGACTATTGAAGTTGCTATTAATCCTGATTTCAGTCAGATTGAGGCAGATGTAACACAATTTGATGTTAATAATAATTTTGCACTATCATATCCCGAACGACGTCCATTTTTTAATGAGGGAAGCGATCTTTTTAGTGCTGGCGGTCATGAGTGGCAGCCAAATATAAAACCTGTATATACGCGTTCCATAAATGACCCAAGCGTAGCTATGAAAATTTTGGGTAGGATCGGAAAAACAGATTACGGAATTATAACTGCTCTAGATGATGAAAGCGGAGTTGTGATTCCCTTCGAATTTGGAAGCATAATGGCCACTCCCGGTAAGAGTACTGTAAATGTTTTGCGTTTAAAACATTCTATGGATAATAGCTCATATATTGGAGGCGTTATAACGGACAGACGCTATGAAAGCGGCAGCGGAACAAATATTGGCCTTGATGGCTTATATTATTTAAATCAAAATATATTTTTTAACTGGCAGGCGTTCACTAGTTACTCTGTTGAGCCGAATGATACATCTCTATCAACTGATATCAATGGCGAGACTTTTGATTCAGGTAAATATACAACGGACTTTGATGGTGAGAGCTTTAAAGGGTCTCAATTTTTCTTACGTTTGACCCGCTCTACCCGAAACAATCAGCTAAATATTTTTGTGGCAGATAAGACGCCTACATTTAGAGTTGACACGGGTTATTTAAAGCAAAACAATGAAAGAAATTTGGGTGGCAATTATACTTTTATTCAATATCCAAAGACGAATTTAATAGAAAAATATTTCTTTACAATAGCTACCGGTAGAGTCTGGAATTATGATATGGTATTAAAAGAGAGCTGGTTCTATACATCTTTGAAAGGAGAATTCAAAGGACGTCTAGATGGAGATATAAACTATTTTGTTACGAATGAAAACTTCTTGGATTCAATTTACACGGGCCTACAGCATCTTGAATATTATCTAGATAAAAATTTTGGTGAAAAATTTTCTATCGGTGTTCGTGGTTCAAGCAATAAATCTATTATTCGTTATTTGGAAACTCCTGAAATTGGTTTTACTCAATCCTATAGTTTATGGTTTCGGTTTAAGCCAACATCAAAAATTAATATAAATCCGTCTCTGAACTACAATCATGCGAAATACTTTGACAATGATAATTACTATTATAAAGGTCAGCGAATTCGTATTCGTTTTAACTATCAGTTCAGCCAGTATCTTTCCTTACGATTAGTTGGACAATATTTCTATCAAGAAGATTTTGTAAATGATGAAATAGAAAAAGTTGTGGATTTACAGCCATTGATTAGTTATCAACCCAACCCTTTCACTATTTTTTATATTGGTTCATCTATCGATTTCGATGAAGGACCTGATGGTTATGAATCGTTTGACATGTTTCAGAATTCTCGTCAAATTTTTCTAAAATTTCAATACCTTATTCAATCCTGATTTATTCTTATCCCCTTATTAGTAAATTTAGCTTATGAAACCAGACGTCATTCTTTGTCATTACGGTGAAATAGCCTTAAAAGGGAAGAACCGTGGTTATTTTGAAAAAAAACTACAGGAGAATCTGCGTTCTACCCTTCAGCGATTTTCTCCAGAAACATTTTCATCCATCGGCCGCATGTTTGGTCGGCTCATTATTCGATTGAATGAAAATGGGCAAAATGAACTTGCATCAGTTAAGTCTGCTTTAAAAAATGTTTGTGGAATGGTGTATTGTGCACCAGCTATCTCCACAAAACAAGATAAAGAAACAATTATCAAATTATCTGTTGAGCTAATGTCAGTTGGCGGTTATGATTCTTTTCGTGTAACTACCCGACGAACGGACAAAAATTTTCCTGTAAGTAAACAAAAGATGAACGAAGATGTAGGCGCTGCGATATTAGAGGCAACTGGTAAAAAGGTAAATCTTAAACAACCGGATAAAACCTGTTACATTGATATAGTAGATGGTAAAGCGTTTCTTTATACAGAACGTATACAAGGGCAGGGGGGGCTTCCTGTTGGAGTGAGTGGAAAAGTGATGTCTATGTTGTCGGGTGGAATCGATTCACCTGTAGCATCATATTATATAATGAAGCGCGGAGCAGCTATTTCCTTTATCCATTTTCATTCAGTTCCTTTTACCAATGAAGCATCTATAGAAAAAGTAAGGGAATTGATTGAAAAACTGCAGGTATTCCAACAAAGAATTTCTCTGCATTTAGTTGAATTGGCGCCCATTCAAAAAGAAGTTATGGTTTTAACATCTGAAAAATATCGTATAATTTTATATCGTCGCTTCATGGTACGCATTGCTGAAGCATTAGCAAAAATCCATAAAGCAAAAGCATTAGTGACCGGTGATTCATTAGGACAAGTCGCTTCACAGACATTGGAAAATATGGGCGTAATTGAAGAAGCCATAAGTATGCCACTACTGCGACCGTTAATTGGTTTTGATAAACTGGAAATAATCAATAAAGCGAGGGCTATAGACACCTATGATATTTCCATTTTACCCGATCAGGATTGTTGTGCGCTATTTGTCCCTAAACATCCTGCAACCAAAGCAAGACTGAAGGATATATTATCTGAAGAGAAAAAATTAAAAGTCGATGAAATGGTTCAGCAGGCAGTTGCAAATATTAAAATTGAACAATTTGACTGAAAGGTACTATAAATCAATAGTGAATAAAACAATCCTCCTCATTATTATCATTTTATTTGTTGCTAGCTGTCGTAAGGAAGGCCATCCAAATTTGTCTATTAGTGAAGTGGAGTGGAAAGAGTATTCAAATGAGAAGATCGGTTATTTTGTTTCAATTCCTGAAGTGTATACGGTACAAGAATGGGAAGATGGGAGCGGTGTCATGTTTCGGCTTAATGGCAACCAGCCTATGATGTTAATAAGGCTTGGAACAAAAGCGGAAGACAAGCACCGTGGTATCTGGTATAACCACGAGCCCATCAAGCAAATTGAGTTAGCCGGAATTTCTGGCGAGTATTATGATTACTACCATTTCGATGGGCCATCAGGTATCCATACTCGATCATATGTGATCCCTTATAAAAAAAAGAACCTGGGAGTCGAATTTAGAACGTTTGAAATTGGTCCAGTGGAAGAAAAAATTCTATCGACACTCACCTTGATTAATCAATGAAAGTTGCCTTTTTTGGCGGGACAGGATTCGTTGGCAATTATATTGTCGATGAATTATTGAATGCCAGTCACGAACCCCATGTGTTGGTCCGGTCGCAAAATGCTTCAAAGCTCATTCAAGCAGACAAATGCATTGTGTATTCCGGGGATATTGAAAATGAAGCTGTGATTATTGATATGATGAAAAATTCTGATGCAGTGATTTATAATATTGGACTCATCCGCCAATTTCCGAAAAAAGGTATCACCTTTGAAAAACTTCATTATGAAGGTGTAAAACGGACTGTAAAGCTGGCAAAGGCTACTGAAGTAAAGCGCTATATATTAATGAGTGCTAATGGTGTGAAAATGAACGGTACACCCTATCAAACAACAAAATACCTTGCCGAACAATTGCTGAAAAACTCTTCACTGGATTGGACCATATTCCGCCCTTCACTTATTTTTGGTGATCCGCGGAGTGCTATAGAATTTTGTACCCAATTGAAAAAGGATATGCTGGGTTTACCCATTCCTGCACCACTCTTTTTTAATGGACTGATTCCAAAAAATGCAGGATCATTTTCATTCAATCCTGTCCATGTAACCGATGTAGCAAAATGTTTTGTCCGAGTTTTAGAAAAAGAGTCTGCAATTGGAAAAACCTATGAAGTGGGTGGTGATAGAACAGTAATGTGGAAAGAACTGATCAAAACGATCACATCAGCGTATGGAAAAAATAAATGGACAATACCGGCACCTGTATTTCCTGTAAAAATGTTAGCAAAATTATTAGATAGATTTTCATGGTTTCCCATAACTGCTGATCAATTAACCATGCTCACGGAAGGAAATACGTGTTCTTCAGATGTGTTCGAAGAACTTGATGTAAAACCTATAGAATTTAATATAGAAAGCTTGCAGTTTTTAAATGAGTAGAATGCTATCAAACATTGTAATTTTTGTACTAAATTAATCTCATGTTAAAATTCATTATACTTACAGTATTTGCTTTTGGTTTCCTCTGGGGCAAAAGTATGCCCATTGCGATTGGAGATCAAGCTCCGGAATTTTTATTACCTGATGAAAATGGTAAAATTCATTCTCTTTCCCAATACCGCGGACAAAAAGTAGTAGTTTATTTTTATCCGAAAGATGACACTCCGGGTTGTATAAAGGAAGCCTGTGGAATTCGTGATGATTACAGTTCATTTGAAGACAACCAAATTATTGTATTTGGGATTAGTTATGACAATGCATCCAGCCATAGAAAATTCAAAAAGAAATTTGATATCCCATTTCACTTACTAACAGATAAAGATAAATCCGTGTCCAAGCTTTACGGCACCAATGGAATGTTTTTCCCCAGCCGGAAAACATATTTAATTGATGAGAATGGATTACTTCTTAAAATTTATGATAAGGTCAATGTATTAAATCATGCCGAGGATATTTTGCGTTCATTCGCGGAAAGCAAATAAGCTTTCCATCACCCTTATATTTTTACTTATATCGTCCATTTCGTTCGGACAATCCTACCGAATTAACGGTATCATTACGGATGCTGAAACCGGTGAAACTCTGATTGGAGCTAACGTATTTATCCGAGAAACAGGCCAAGGCATGGCCACCGACATAAATGGCTATTATGTGTTGGATAATTTAGGGCCGGAATCAAAAACACTCATCGTTTCATTCCTTGGTTTTGAACAGGTTAAAAAAGAAATTGTATTTGTATTTGGTAGTTCGCAAAAAATTGATATTGCTTTAAATCATGCTGTAATTGAACTGGATGAAATAAATGTTTCGGCTGAAAAAACCACTCGCCAATTTAATATTCAGCCGGGAAGAGTTAATTTAAGTACGCGCCAGATTAAGGCTATGCCGTCAATTCTGGAACCAGATATTTTTCGGACAATACAAGCATTACCGGGAGTGCTAACACAATCAGAATTCAGTACCGGTTTAATTATCCGTGGCGGCAATACCGATCAAAACTTAATCCTACTTGATGGAATCACTGTTTATAACCCCTCTCACCTTGGGGGTGTATTTTCTAATTTTATAGTGGATGCGGTGAAAAATGCTGAATTAATAAAAGGTGGATATAATGCTGAATACGGTGGACGTCTTTCTGCGGTGTTAAATGTTACGAGCCGGGAAGGAAACCGCAACCGCTTTGACGCAAAAGTGAATGTTTCTATATTATCAGCGCAAGCCACATTTGAAGGTCCAATTCCAAATGGCGCGTGGCTTATCTCCGGACGCAGAACTTATTTTGATAAAGTTTTGGAGAATACGGATTTGAATGTACCTCCTTATTATTTTTATGATTTACAAGGACACATTTTTACGGATTTTTCAGCAAAGGATCGTTTGAGTTTCAGTTTCTATAAAGGACTTGATGATTTCAGTTTTGATGATATTGGAATTGATACCTATTGGGGGAACGAAACATTTAGCCTAACCTATCGGAAAATATTTAAAGATTTACTGGTTGGTAATTTCCTCGTAGCAAGCAGTCGTTTTTTTACTTTTTTCAATTTGGGAGGAGAATCCGGTTTAATACAGGATAATACTATACAAGATTTTACGGCATCCGCGAACCTCACTTATTTTCAAAATAAGAAAATGACATGGAAATTCGGCGGACAAATAAAGGAACTAGGTTTTAACTATGACAATACATTTGCTGATTCAGCACTTTTCACAATTAAAAAAGCACCATTAGAGTCAGCAGCATATACAAAATTAAAATGGATTCCAAACAAGCGATTGGTAATCGAACCGGGTTTCAGAATGAATATGTATACCGCTCATCCTGATACATATTTTCCTGATTTTCGACTGGGTTTAAAATATCTATTAACTGAAGATAGGTATATCAATTTTGCAGTTGGGAATTACCACCAGTTCATTATGACGATTCAGGATGATTATAATCCAGTGTTATTGGATTTTTGGATGGCGATCGATGAATCCGTTGAACCGGGTAAATCCAAACAGGTTGTTTTAGGATATGAAGAATATTTCGGAGAGATTTATAAACTCCAAGTAGAAACATATTATAAAGACCTGAAAAATATGCTCACATTTGTTGAAACACGTGCATCTACAGATGAAGTTATGTCTGATGAAAAGCTGACTGACATGTTTGATATTGCTGATGGTTATGCCTATGGATTGGAAATTTTTGCTCAAAAAATGTATGGTAAAATTAACGGGTGGATATCGTATACGTATTCTATTTCCAGAAAAAGTATAAATAACTACGAATATTTTACGAATTGGGATCGTCGCCATGCTTTTACAGTAATTGGGAATTATAATATTAATAAAAAATGGGAATTTAATTGGCAGTGGACGTATCAATCCGGGCAAGCGTTTACTCCTATTTTAGGTTATTACATCGAAAATCTTGATTATACGTTTGATACGTCACATAGTGATTTTGGTACAATTCCCGGATCAAGAAATTCAGGACGTTATCCTCCATTTCATCGCCTCGACATAGGAGCAGTTCGTCATTATAAATTCAAAAAATTTGATATGGATTTTTACATTCAGGTTATCAACAGCTATAATAGGGATAATATTTTTCGTTATATCTACCATATGGGCAATACGCATAATGGATTGGATGATGATGGTGATTGGAACGTAAAAGAGGATGATTTGAACGGCAATGGCTACCCGGACCCGGGGGAACCCAATGTGGATGAAGCAGATGAAGGACGCGTTACAAAACAGGATATTTCTATTTTCCCCATTATTCCTTCCATTGGTATAAATATAGACTTTTGATGCAGACGTTTTTAATAACCATATTTGCTATAATGATGCTCTCCTGTGAATTTGATGATACAGTGGCTGCTTATGAAGATAAACTAGTTGTTTTCTGTAACTTATCGGCCAATTTACCTTTAGGTGCAAATGGTGATACGTGCTACATATCCCTATCATCTTCAATAGACGATGAAGCGGATGTAGATGAATTATATATTGAAAATGCTCAAGTAACAATTACTAGAGTAAGTACGAATAAAGTGTATCCTGTTGTTCCTGTTCCAAATCGTAAAGGTCGCTATTTAACTGCTGATACACTTATTTTTCAACCTGGTGAAACATATATATTAAATGCAGTTTATGGAACTTTTTCTATTAATGCAGAAACCACTATTCCCAGTGGAATGGATTTTTTCAGCCCAGATAATCAAACCCAAAAATGTGAGGGCGAAGAACAGTTCGTACCAACAGTAAATACAGAAAATTTTGAACTGCAGTGGATCAATTATATGGAAAACCCAGATACGCTAAACCAGCTGATAGACTTCTCTACAATTTCAACTGCATTTTATAACCATGGCAGTTGCTATACGGAAAGTTTTGCATCATTTCCTTTATTCATGCTGGATTTTGAAGCAGGGAATTATGCTACAATCAAAGTAACAACTGTTGCTCTGGAAGCTTACACAAGAGGATTGGAACCATTTGAAGATTTAAATGGAGATTATTTATATAATGAAGACAGCGAATCCTTTGCAGATTTTAACCGTAATGGAATCCATGATTCCACATTCGTTAATTTAATTTATGATACATCCTTGGTGTATAAGATATGGAAGGAGGATTATTTACGCGATGAGAATGGTGATCCTTACAGAGTTAATCCTTTTACCTGGCAAGTGTCGACTCCTCCTGTTCCTTTGAGCTGGCTTTTCTTTAATTATTATGGTTTAACACTTGTTATCTTGGAAGCGACAGATGATGCGTATTACAATTATTATAGCGGCGATCCAGCGGGTCAGAATCAATATTTATTACCTGAATCGAATATTGTAGATGGGTATGGATTGTTTTCATCCACAAATGCGAAAGCATTTTTAGTCAATATTGCTTCTGGAATTTAAAAATCTGTATTTATTAAAATTTACCTACGCCATAGATAAACGTAAGTGTTCCACCAAGATAGCTGGTAAACATTACCATCCCGGTAAGAAGCCCTAAAAAAGCTAACGCCAGAATATCGACTCGATGATCATCCATATCTTTCAAAAAGAAATACACCCATAAAATCAGAATTGTAATACTTCCCCAAGCAGTGAGATTGCCAATCAATTCATGGCGTTGAATGGTGTCCATCGCAAGAGCATCATAACCAATTTGACCTGCTTGTGTAGCATCATTTTGCCCTGTCATTGTTGCTGCAATGGACATAATAGCTGCAAACCCTAAAAGCCACATACTAGTTGTGCGACAGATCCAATTATGTTTCCAAATGTGCAACGCTTGAAAAATGAACGCAGTTGTGATTAAAGCGATGGGAAAATGGACTATCGCCGGATGGAGGGGCAAATTCATGTGTGAAATTATAAATAAAATCTCCTCTTTCGAGGGGTTTATTTTGTAGCCCGTAGGAGAATCGAACTCCTGTTGCCAGGATGAAAACCTGGAGTCCTAACCACTAGACGAACGAGCCGTATTTTTTATAAAAGTAGGGCGCAAATTTATATTTTATTATGTGTCAGAACAAAAATATTATTCTGTTTTTTCGCCAGCGGAATCTAGTATATCCAATAATTGCCCGTTATTGTGTAATTCCATAGTAATATCAGCACCCCCGATCAATTTACCATTTACGAATAATTGAGGAATTGTAGGCCAATTGGAAAATTCTGACAATTTGATTCTTATATCAGGATCGGCTAATACATTCGTCGAATTGTATTCCACTCCGTAATGGTTCAATGCCTGCACAACAGCATTTGAAAAACCACATTGAGGCATGTCTGGTGTCCCCTTCATAAATAACATAATCTGGTTTGAATTGATATCGTTAATGATTTCTTCTTTTAAACTCATTATAATCTCCTAACTATTTTCTTTTGCCCATTGATCTTTGGGTAGTGTTTTTAATTGTAATGCATGAATTTCGTTAGTCAAAAAGCGCCCCAACGCTTTATATACTATTTGATGTTGCTGGACCATTGTTTTTCCAATAAATAAATCACTAATAACAATGGCACTAAAATGATCCTTTGTCCCGGTGGTGTCAATGACTTCCACGTGGGCATCGGGGATTTCATTTAATATTAAATCTTTTACTTTTTCAGGATCCATAATCAAATAGAAAAATTTCCTAACTAAATACAATACAAAATTATGAATCATTTTGCATATAGTTGTTACATTGTTTTAATCTTGTGCTATTATGAAACTGATTTCTTGGAATGTTAACGGCATTAGGGCCGCAAATAAAAAAGGGTTTCTGCAATGGTTGGAAGAAACAGACCCAGACATTGTTTGTCTACAGGAAACAAAGGCTCATGTAGAGCAATTGCCAAAAGAATTGTTAGAGGAACATGGCTATTATACATATTGGCACTCCGGAGTGAAAAAAGGGTATAGCGGAGTGGCAACTTATTGCAAAGAAGAAGCGCTTTATGTTCAGGAAGGTTTGGGTATAGATAAATTTGATTGTGAGGGTAGAGTATTAATTACTGAACATCCAAAATTTTTACTCTATAATATTTATTTTCCGAATGGGCAACGAGACCATGGCCGCCTGCAATATAAATTAGATTTTTATGATGAACTTTTGCCCATTATTAATGAGCAAGTAGAATCCGGAAATAACGTTATCGTAACCGGCGATTGGAATACAGCGCACCACCCTATAGATCTTGCACGGCCAAAAGATAATGTTAAGACAAGCGGATTTATGCCTATCGAAAGAGAGCGTTTGGATTCCTACGAAGAAAATGGTTGGGTGGATACATTTCGCCTTTTCCACCCTGAAGGAGATCGGTACTCTTGGTGGACATATCGCTTTGGAGCACGGTCCAGAAATGTAGGTTGGCGTATTGATTATTTCTTTGTAAATGAAGGATTTACTAACCAAGTTCTAGATGGAGATATACATTCAGAAATTATGGGCTCCGATCATTGCCCAATATCATTAGAGGTAGAAAATTGAAATCAAAAGCAGACATAGTACAAGATTGGATTAAGCGTTACACCGGTTCATCACCCGAAAACTTTGGTGATTGGATATTGTTGACAAATTTTCAGAATTATGTAGATAAGTTTGCCAAACGTTTTGACACACAGATTAATGGCCGTGGTGGTCCCATGACTTCAACGACTAACAAAGATGGATTGAGTATTGTTAATTTTGGTATTGGTAGTTCCAACGCCGCAACAATTATGGATTTACTTTCAGCCGTAAATCCAAAAGGTGTGTTATTTTTAGGGAAGTGCGGCGGATTAAAACATTCGACGGAAATAGGGCATTTTATTTTACCCAGTGCTGCCATTCGCGGTGAAGGAACAGGCGATGATTATTTCCCCAAAGAAGTACCTGCGTTACCTTCATTCAAAATTCATAAATATGTTTCAGATAAATTGTGTGAAAATGATCTAGAATATCGGACAGGTGTTATTTATACTACCAACCGCCGAGTCTGGGAATATGATGAAGAATTTAAAGAATATTTACGAAAGGTCCGCGTTCTTGGGATTGATATGGAGACGGCGACAATTTTTGTTGTAGGCTTTGCTAACGGCATTGAGCGTGGTGCGTTGCTTCTTGTTTCAGACACACCTATGACACCCGAAGGAATCAAAACATCTGAATCTGATTCAAAAGTAACACAAAAATTTGTTGATCTGCATTTGGAAATTGGAATAGATGCCATGGGTCATATTGGAAAAGATGGCGAGCAGATAAAACATTTTACATATTAAATAGTATGCGATTATTTATAGCAGTCCTATTTTCTGCAAGTTCAATATTTCCCCAGCCTGGAATCCTAAAAGTGGGATTTGATATTGATGATACTGTTTTATTCAGTGAACCCATGTTTCAGCACCATATTGAAGAGCATGGATTTCCTATTGATTTTGGCTGGATAAATTCCAACGACAGTAATTTTTCCATTCCCATTTCTCCTACCATTGATCTAATACACTATTTTAGGTCAAATGGTCATGAGGTTTATTTCATTACTGCCCGTCCTGGGAAAAACGGAGAAATGCTTGCCACGTATTTATCTGAAGTTTTGGAATATAAAGTACAAAAAAATGTGGATTTATTTTTTATGCCTAAGGATACTTTAAATGGAATTAAGTATACATCCAAACATCGTAAAATGCATGAATTGGGTTTAGATGTGTTCTATGGTGATTCTGATACAGATATCGTTGCTGCATTAAAAGCCGGGATTCATCCTGTGCGTGTTGTGCGAAACCAAAAATCTATAGATCAATACGGCGCTAATTATTTTGGTAATACAATAAAAGACGATTCCAAAAAGTACCCTTTTAAAAGAGAAGACTTAAACGTCTTTTATAATAAATCAGTAGGCGTATTTGGCGAATCCATTTATCCCATCATTTGGGAAGGACCAAGTGAAGATTAAATTTTCATCTTTTATTTTATTATTCAGTTTCTTGTCTGCATCTGAATTGGAATGGAAAGCCGAATTTCGTTATCGCTTGGAGGGAAACAAGAGTGATTCTCTCTATTCCAGTAAAGCATCCACAATTAATTATATGCGCAGTCGCATTAGCCTAAAATTCATCAATGGACCTGTGTCTGCACAGGCTCAATTACAGGATTCAAGATATTTAGGAGATCTATTTAATCATTCAGGATATGCCTATCAACAACCATACTATAACACTTTTTATTTTCATCAACTATACTTTCAAGTAGATCATTTATTGAAACGAAACTGGTCCATCAAAATTGGTAGGTTTGAAATGCCATTGGGGTCAGAACGATTATTTAGCAGAAATAATTGGAGTAACTATGGAAGGTCTTTTGATGGAATCCACTCTACAACTTCCATAAGATTTGGTGAATTAAATGTTTTCCAATTATTCATTACTGATCATTTTAGTGACCAAAATTTAAATGATGACTTCGACCAAAAACTATCTGGATTATATTTTAGCACGGTATTTCAACTTTTTAAAAATATCAATATCCCCAATTTTGATTTGTATTATTATACAAATAATTTTGATTATAAGAGTTTTTGGAACGACAAAAATTCAAGATTTGATAGAAGAACTCTTGGCGCTCGAATAAATTTTAATATTTTTTCACATATAATAGAATGGGAACAAGGAATACAAAGTGGAAAAATAACTGATCAGGATTTTGATTATCTTTCAGGTGATATTGATGCGTTTTTTAATGTGTTAAATCTGCATATAAATGTTAACACTATTCCGATTATTGAAAAGCTATCATTTGGTAAAGAACATTTTTCAGGAAATGATACTGCAACAGTAGCATTGGATGGATTTGCAAATCCCTGGGGAGCCGGACATAAATACCATGGTTATTTTGACAGACACACTCGATTTGGTGATAATTACAGATCTGGACTAGATGAGTGGAATGTTAAAACTGTGTTTTCCCTTCCGGGAGAGTTGAAGCTCAATATTCATTACCACAATTTTAAAGATGGTGTGAGGTTTGATCCGCTTGGGACCGAATTGGATATTGTTTTTTCCAAAAAACTGGGATTTGATGGTGTGCTCCAACAGGGGTTTGCACGTTATTGGGAAGAGAATGGCGACCAACTGGATTACAGTTGGCTCATGCTGACCTTTACTCTGTAAGGCTGTTTAGGTCGTCACGGATTAAAACCAAAATCGCAGACTGGGGCACAATCAAGTAATTATCCTTTTCAACTTTAATTTCAATAGCAGCTTTATTCAGGAATAATGCATAATCACCTAACTCCGCTTGAGTTGGAATATATTTAATACCACCATGTATTTCTGTCTTCCACGGCTCATCACCGCCTTCACCAGGATTCCCAACGGGAATACCCGGCCCAACTTCCACAATGATTCCACCGCGAATTTCCTGCTTTTCCAACACGCTTGGAGGGAGGTAAAGTCCTGCTGCGGATTTACTTTCTCCTTTGTCCGGTTGAATCAGGACTCTGTCGCCTACAACAATTATCTGTTTTTTCTTATGCCGCATAGGGTAATATTACGAAATTTGAATCATTAAGAAACAAATGTTAACAGTTAAATATATAGAAACAGAAGGCGAGTATCAATCTGCTCGTGCTATTCGCGAAGAGGTGTTTATTGTTGGACAGAACGTTCCTCGAGAAATTGAATTGGATGAATATGAAGATACTGCCACTCATATCATTGCTGTGGAAAACGAACTTGCCATCGGTACAGCGCGCTGGCGATGTACCGATGAAGGAGTGAAGCTTGAGCGCTTTGCTGTACCGGAATCTTATCGAGGAAAGGGTGTAGGAGTTGCGCTTGTGGAATTTGCAATAAACGAATTAAGAGAAAAAAACATGATATATTTAAATGCCCAGGAATATGTGATTTCGTTTTATCAAAAATTAAATTTTGAGGGAATTGGCGATATATTTTATGAAGCGGGTATTCCTCATCAGAAAATGATTTACAAAAAAGAGTTTTAAAAGACATTATGAAATTGTCTATAAACTTAATCAGTCTTTATAAAGAAGTGTAAATTCTCAATAGTCAAACTGCACGACAAATATATTTATGCAAGAATCCCTCTATAAGCGCATGTTCAAACTGGTCATTCAGTATTGGCCGTATCTGCTGTTATCTACATTGGCATCGATAATATATGTTGTATTAAACAGTGCCTCAATTTGGTTAACAGCATCTTTGATCAATAACATTTTGATGGATTTTCAACAGCTAGTGGCTGACCATTCTCAGCTGACAGGTGAAAACTCGCTCACTCTGAATGAAAAATTGAAGTTTTGGACCGATGGGTTCATCCTTCGGGGAACACCTCAGGAAACGTTGAAAGTATTGTGTTTAACCATTATGGTCGTATTCCTGACGAAAAATATATTTCTTTACATGAAGAATTATTTCATGACTGTGGTTCAATTCCATTTGATAACTGAAATGCGTAATCGTCTTTATAAACATTTCAATGCATTATCACTTTCATATTTTGATCAGAAAAAATCAGGAGAATTAACATCAATTGTCATTAATGATGTTGCCAACTTGCGCCGTGCATTAGGAACTAGTTTTCATCAATTACTAGTTGAACCCATCAATTTGCTGGCCTTTATAATACTTTTGTTTATTATCAGCTGGAAACTAGCTTTATTATCCATTGTCATACTTCCTATTGCCGGATTAACGATTTTATCGATTGGAAGAAGTATCCGACGTAAATCTAAACGCACCGCTGCCATGATTGCCGGGATCACCAACATTATTACAGAAACATTATCCTCCATTCGTGTGGTTAAAGCGTTTGCTATGGAAGGATATGAAGTACAGCGATTTTTCAAGGAAACACATCATTATTTTCAATTAATTCTCCGCAGAGCAAAATTGCGTTTGTTGGCATCACCCATTACAGAAACTCTCGGTGTAATGATAGGTGTTTTATTACTTTGGGTTGGGGGTATCGAAGTTTTAAGCGGTGAAGGATTAACACCTGAAGATTTTCTCCGTTTTATTCTACTACTTTTCGCCATGATGGACCCATTAAGAAAATTGAGTAAAGTAAATGTTTCATTACAAGCAGGAGCAGCCTCTGCAGAGCGTATATTTTCAATTTTGGATACTGAACCAAATATAGTGGACAAAACAGATTCTGTGAAAATCAATTCTTTTGAAAAGCAGATTATGTTTAATAATGTGAGTTTTAAATATGAATTTGATGATACAGTTTTAAAGGATATTTCATTTGAAATTGAAAAGGGATCTGTAGTTGCATTAGTTGGATCCAGTGGTGCGGGAAAATCCACATTGGCAGATCTAATTCCTCGATTTTATGATGTAGATAAAGGTGGAATTACTATTGATGGCCACGATATTCGGGATCTTTCTTTAAATTCGTTACGTAGGCTGATGGGCATCGTAACACAGGAGACGATACTCTTTAATGATACAGTCAGAGCTAATATTGCTTACGGTCAAATAGATGTAAATGACGAACAGGTTATCCCAGCGGCCAAAGCCGCCAATGCATTAGAATTCATCAATGAGCTATCCGAGGGTTTTGATACAGTGATTGGTGAAAAGGGTGTCAAACTTTCCGGCGGGCAGCGTCAGCGTTTAGCTATCGCTCGAGCCATCATGAAAAACCCACCGATACTTATACTTGATGAAGCAACGTCCGCCTTGGATACTGAATCTGATCGATTGGTGCATAAAGCATTGGAAACACTTATGGTTGATCGAACGGTATTAGTGATCGCCCATCGATTATCAACAGTTACAAATGCTGATAAAATTATTTTATTAGATAAAGGTGAAATTAAAGAAATGGGAACCCATAATGAGCTCATGGAAAAAAAGGGTCTTTACAGTAATCTTTACAATATTCAGTTCAATTAAATTTAAAATTTTATTATAGTATATAAATGAATATTGACAACCAACTAAATACACATCTTTTTACGTCTACAGTAAAATTATTGAAAAATAATGCCATCCCTTTTTGGCTGGATACAAAGTCATTATTAACTGTAATTGGGAAAAAGCATGGACTATCGTTATCTCAAGATAGGAATGTAAGCTTGAGTATTCCTGGAGAGCATTTTTCTAATTTATTGACACTTGAAAACGAATTGGGTTTATCATATCGTTTTCAATTAGTGCCAGATCAATCTGGCCGTGAGTGGACAGAAAGCGGATATTGTCGCATTGCTGTATTAAGTCGATGGCAACATAAACAAAAAGCGTTTAAAATTATTATTACACCCAAGTATAAAGTAGAAAACAAATACCGATGGGTTGATAAACGTAGCTGCAAAGAAATTGAAAGCACGTATTATGATAAATTAGATGAAATCAATATTAGCGAGAATTCATTCCCGATCCCACAGAATACTGAAGACTATTTACGTGTGCGATTTGGAAATGACTGGAAAAATCCAAACTTAAATTGGATTGCTAGTATTGATGACAATACAATTGTAAATAATTCTTTGTTAGAAAAAATTCCATTTAAAAAAGTAATTAATGCTTCCCCTTTAGAAAAAATCCAGCTTCAAAAGGGAAACTACCATCGACGTATGAAAAAAATGCTATTGAAAACAATAGACATATTGAATGAAAAAGGATTTAAATATTGGTTGGAAGCCGGAACTCTTTTGGGCATTTTGCGTGATGGTGATTTAATCCCTTGGGACTACGATGCTGACATTGGAATTCCTGCTGATTCTGCGGATGATATAATGAATTTGCGTATGGATTTTTTACCAAACTACTTGATTAAAAGACGTAAAATTAATTCTAATTGGCTTCCGGGAGATATGAGAGTAATAAAAGTAAAAACACCCTGGGAAAAAATAAGACAAATAAATTTTCACATCGATCTATTTTGTGTATATCCGGTAAAAGATAAATATCGCTGGGTAGATAGTAACGCATTGAAGCATGTTGATAGAAAATATTATGATACTTTAAGCACAATTCAGTGGGAAGGACGTACGATTAATATTCCAAATTATGTAGAAGAATATCTTTCCCTACGTTATGGGAATTGGCAAGTTCCGGAGCCAAATTATAACGCCGGACTACACGATGGTTCTATTGCCGAAAAAGGATTTTAATTCAAAACTCTAAACAAGAATAATTATGTCAGAAAATAAAAAATCAAAAAAAGTATATATAGCTATGTCTGCCGATCTGGTTCACCAAGGCCACGTGAATATTATTGCTGAGGGCCACAAGCTGGGCAAAGTGATTATTGGATTGCTTACAGATGAAGCGATAGCCAGTTATAAGCGTCTACCTTTAATTGCCTTTAATGAACGCAAAATAATTGTTGAGAATCTAAAGGGTGTAGAGAAAGTCGTACCCCAAACAACTTTAGATTATGTACCTAATCTAAAAGAATTAAAACCAGATTATGTTGTCCATGGTGATGATTGGAAAACAGGTGTTCAAAAAGAAGTTCGACAACGCGTATTAGATACGCTCGCTGAATGGGGTGGGGAACTTGTAGAGCCAAGATACACTGAAGGTGTTTCATCAACTGATTTGATTGCTGCTGTTAAAGCACAAGGCATTACACCCGGGAAGCGGATGAAAACACTGCGACGGTTGATTGCTGTAAAACCAATCGTTCGTATTTTGGAAGCGCATAATGGATTAACGGGACTAATTGTAGAAAAAACCAGTATTGAAAAAGATGGTCGAAAATTAGAATTTGACGGTATTTGGGAAAGTAGTCTAACAGATTCAACTGCAAAAGGGAAACCGGATACTGAACTGGTTGACTTTTCATCCCGGTTCTCGACCATTGAAGAAATATTGGAGGTAACGACTAAACCCATTATTGTGGATGGTGATACAGGCGGTCGGATAGACCATTTCAAATTCAGAGTTAAAACACTGGAAAGGTTGGGCGTTTCGGCTATTATTATTGAAGATAAAATTGGGGATAAACGCAATTCTCTTTTTGGAACGACCGTCCCCCAACAACAAGATTCAATTGAGCATTTTTCCCAAAAAATTCATGAAGGAAAACAATCCCAGATTACAACAGATTTTATGATTATTGCCCGTGTGGAAAGTTTGATATTGAAAAAAGGAATGGCGGATGCCCTAAAAAGAACTGAAGCATATATAGCCGCCGGGGCAGATGGAATTATGATTCATAGTAAGGAAAAAGATGGAAAAGAAATCATCGAATTCTGTGAAAAATTCCAAAAATTTGAAACAAAAGTTCCTCTTATTGTAGTGCCTTCAACTTATGCCCATATGACTGAATCAGAATTACAAGATTTAGGCATTAATGTGATAATCTACGCCAACCATTTATTACGTTCTGCTTACCCATCAATGATAAAGGCAGCTCAATCTATTTTGGAAAATAGACGTGCTAAAGAAGCATCAGAAGAATACTGCATGTCCATTAAAGATATTATTACCCTGATTCCCGAGGTTAATTGATGGCCATTAAACCGGCTGAATTTTACGATCAGTTAGCGAGTTACGGTGTTGAATTTTTTACGGGTATTCCAGACTCTTTACTGAAAGAATTTTGTTTATGTATTGATGATCGTATACCCGGAGATAAACATATTATTGCAGCCAATGAAGGCAATGCTGTTGCATTGGCCACCGGTTATTATCTAGCACAAAAATCATTACCTTTAGTTTATATGCAGAATTCGGGTTTGGGTAATGCAATAAACCCTCTTTTATCTCTTTGCGATCCGGATGTGTATTCCATTCCTTTACTCGTAATGGTTGGTTGGCGAGGTGAGCCTGGCGTAAAAGATGAACCACAGCATGCTAAACAGGGTAAAGTACAATTAGAATTGTTGGATGCAATGGATATTCCCTATGAAATTATTTCAAAAGATGATGATCAATTTGCCAAGAAAATTTCAAATGCAATTGAAATTGCAAAAACCGAAAACAGGCCGGTGGTTCTTCTGATCAAAAAAGGGACATTCGAAAAATATAGTAATGATACTCAATGCTCTGATGATCAACGTATGAACCGGGAAGAAGCATTGGAAATCATTTTGGGCAATCTTGATGATAATGCTATTGTGGTTTCGACTACAGGGAAAACATCCAGAGAAATTTTTGAGATTCGCGAAAAGAACCGTCAATCACATGAAAAGGACTTTCTAACTGTGGGATCCATGGGTCATTGCTCGGCTATTGCTTTAGGTATTGCATTAGCTAAACCTCATCGACAAGTAGTGTGTATCGATGGAGATGGAGCAATGTTAATGCATTTGGGCATCCTTACATCAATAGCGACATTGAAACCGAAAAATTTTCGACATATTTTAATGAATAACGAAGTGCATGAATCTGTGGGCGGACAAGAAACTGCGGCAAAGAAATTAGATTTATCAGCAATAGTTGAAGCTGTTGGATCAAGCAAAATATTTAAAGCAGAAACGTCAGATGATTTAGAATCAAATTTCAATGATTTTATATCATGCACCGGACCTTCATTTCTTGAAGTAAAAATTCGACCGGGGTCAAGAGAAGATTTAGGCAGACCAACAATCAAACCAGTTGATAATAAAGAAAATTTTATGAAATTTCTGGAGAATTAGTTTCTCCGTTGATATATGTCTAATTATTATAATCCTGTAAGAATTATTAAAACTGAAGATTGGTTGCGTGAGTTAAATTTTAGAATATATGATTTAAAAATTTCATCCCCGATTATTATTACTACCCTTGGGAACAGGAAACGGTTAAAACTTGATTCAAAATTTGATTCTGATTCTATTTTTAGTGAAGTGGGTAGTAATCCAACTTTTGAAGAGTGTAACAATGCACTAAAATTTTGCCAGAAAATAATGATAGATGGTGTTGTAGTTATTGGTGGTGGTTCTGCAATGGATTTAGCAAAAGTTGTTATGGCTCACCTGTGCTTGGAAAAATCAGATATTTTTGAATTAATAGAATTTAAAGAGAAATATCCGCAAACGATTCCTTCCATATTTTTACCCACTACTCACGGAACTGCGAGTGAAGTAACCATGTGGGGGACCATATGGAATATGAAGGAAGAAAAGAAATATTCAATATCTCATCCAAATCTTTATCCGACAGTTGCGATTTTGGATGGACGTTTAACATTGTCTCTTCCTATGGACATTTCAATCACAACTACAATGGATGCATTAAGCCACAGTTTTGAGTCTATTTGGAACAAGAAAGCAAATGATACTTCAACTGATTTAGCTATTTCAGCTATTTGTTCGATTCTTAAAAATGGTTCAGCTTTGAAAGAAAACCCCAAGAATTTAGAAGTTCGAAATAATCTGTTAAAAGCATCTACAGTTGCCGGATTAGCATTCTCGAATACTACAACTGCAGCTGCTCATTCAATAAGTTATCCGTTAACAATCCATCATGGAATTCCCCATGGAGTTGCATCTTCTATCAGTTTATTACCTTTATTGGACATCAATGGTCCCTTAATCAAGAAGTCTTTAGATAGAATTTGTAAAAATAATGAATTGACTTATGATGAATTAAAACAAACCATAAAAGAAATCCCCCAAGGTGAAGTACCATATACATTGGACAAATGGGGCATCTCTGAAGACCAACTGCCAAAATTAGCTGAAGAATCATTTACGAAAGGTAGAATGGATAATAATATTGTGGATTTATCAACGGATGATGTATTGGGTATTTTGAAAGAATTACTTAGTGAACAATGATCAACGCTCATCTAAAGTATTTATTTTTTGTTACAAAACCATATTCCTTTTCAATTCTCGAGCCGGTTCAAAGCGCAATTCAAAAATTGAATAGTGGTACGGTAAAATGGTTTACAGCCAGTTCCGCTAGTCATTATTTGGTTCCTGGTAATCAATTAAAATCCAATAGGGAAGTACACGATTACAACCCTGATGTTGTTCTTGTCCCTGGCAATGTTGTCCCACATTATTGGCCTGGTTTAAAAGTGCAGATTTTTCATGGGCTGGATGAAGAAGTGAAAGGCTTTTATACTATAACTGGATTCTTTGATTTGTACTGTACAACAGGACCCGTTATGACAGAAACGTTTTTAAAAATTGCAAAACGGAAAAAGCATTTTTTAGTTGAGGAAACTGGTTGGCCAAAACTTGATTATATTTTCAAAAATAAAGGGAATTTTACCGATCAAAAAAATCAATTAATCAAACAATATGGTTTAAATCCTGAATTACCCGTTTTGCTTTATGCCCCTACCTTCCCAGCCAAATACACATCAGCTCCGGACTTGCTGGGCGCTATCAAAAACGTGAATAATGGAAAGTACAACTGGATTATAAAATTCCATCCATTAATGGATAAAACGACTCAAGAACAATACAAGCAATTGGAGAATAAATATCTTCGGGTCGTTGATGAACTAAATATTTTACCCATTATGGCAGGCTCTGATTTAATGATTACCGACACATCATCTGTTGCCTACGAATTTATATCTTTTGATCGACCTTTAATTACGTATCAAGCATTGGTTCGTAAAGACAAAGGTATAAATATTCAAAAGCCAACAGAACTATCAACTGCTATCGAACAAAGCCTGATGAAGCCTGATGAATTTTCAATTAATAGAGCAAGTTGTCTTCGAGAAATTCACCCATATTCAGATGGATCTTCTTCTGATCGTATGCTGCAAGCAATAGCTCGCATTCTAAATGATGGTCTGCATAAAGAATTAAAACAAAAACCCTTAAATATTATCCGTAAATATCAGATTAGAAAAATGATTGACAGGAGTCAAGCTAAAGGGTGATGAGAAAGACTAAAGTTTTATTTAAAATGTTTTACCTGTATCATAAGGCAGCCTATGATCCCCTAATTGAGTTATTTGAGAATGATTTAAATTATGATGTTGCTTTATCTCTGACTCATGAAGTTAAGCGATCATTTGGTTTTTATGATAAAGATGAAACAAAAAAATATTTAAAACAATTTGAGCAAGAGGGTCATCGGGTCAGTGATGAAAATGAACACTTTGATATTGTATTTGTTCCTGACGTTGTAGATGAAAAAAAGTATGGCGATGCTCTACTTTGTTTGATTTATCATGGAATTACATTTACAAAAACAGTCACATATCGCGAGCTTAAAAAACATTCTGACCATCGCTATATTATTTTTGCTGAAGGTGACCAATCTGAAAAATCGTTAATAAAATCATGTTGTATGGGAAATTCTGAATTGCATACAGTAGGTTATCCTAAAATGGATCCATATTTTGCTAGCGGGGTTTTTGATAGAAGTGAGATATTAAAATCATTAGGTCTTGATCCAGATAAACTTGTTATCTTGTTCGCGCCTACGTATAAACCAACTTGTCTGTATGATTTAAAAGACGAAATATTTGAATCAACAAAAAATTATAACCTCATAATTAAGTTACATCATTATTCATGGATGGGGAAATATGCGTCTCATAAACAACATAAAATATTTGAAGAAAGAAAAGATAAATATCCTCACTCGATTATTATCCCTAAAGATGATTATAATATTTTGCCGTTATTATACGTTGCAGACACATTGGTATCTGAAGCTTCTGGGACAATAACTGAATTTTTAGCGACCGGAAAAACAGGCATTATTTATAATTTAAATCAAGAGAGTTTAAAACATTCTGATGGTGAGTCCCTTTTGGGATTTGATAATCGAAAATATTTAAAAGATTCTTTCGTGCATATTAACACTCCAGAGGACTTGCCGGCGGGAATCAAGTTAGCATTAAATCCAACAGATGAAATGAAAAAAGCACAAAAAACGGACAAGGAAAAAATATTCTATAAATTAGATGGAAATGCGTCAATTAGAGTAAAACAAATAGTTGAGAAATTGTATTCAGATAGTATAAAAGTGTAAGTTTTGATATGGCAAACATTTATCCATTTAAAGGGTGGCGATATAACAGCAAACTCATTAATGACTTTACCAAAGTAATCGTACCGCCATACGACGTCATATCACCTTCAGAGCAAAATGCTTATTATAAGAAATCTCCCCATAATTATATTCGGATTAATTTAAATCGATCGGCGGGCGAGGATCGATATTTTGATGCAGCTAACACACTGGCTTTATGGAAAAATGAAGGTATTCTGGTCGAAGAAGAAAAAGAAGCGTTATACATTTTATCACAATCATTTGAAAACGAAGGTAAGCGCATAGATCGAGTCGGATGTATTTGTTCTTTGGAATTAACAGAATTAGGAACGTCGGTTTTACCTCATGAACAAACGATCGAAAAACATTTACAAGACCGGTATAAATTAATGGAAACAACAAATGCTAACCCCGGCCAAATATTTATGTGCTATCAAGATGATGACCTTGTCCTCGAAGGCATTTATGAAACATTGCCACATGCTCCAGTTATCGATTGTGAACTGGATGAAATACGATATACACTTTTTGTTGTAACAGATGCAGACTCTATATCCAAATTTAAAACGTGTATTTCTACAAAAGATGTAGTGATTGCAGATGGGCATCATCGCTATAAAACAGCACTGCGTTATTATCAAAATAATCCAGCTATATCCGGAGCAGAAAATGTGATGGTAACGCTTGTGAATAGTAATAATCCGGGCATGAATGTTCTCCCGACACATCGGTTAATTAAAGATGTTAAAATCGGTATTGATGAGATAATGACTAGCCTACAAACGCATTTTGATGTAGAATGGTTTAGCGGACCTGAAAAAGTCATCAAAATAGTAGAAGATGAAAATAACGGTAAAGGTCAAATGGGCATTTACCATCGGGAAAGCAATACGGGTTTATTGTTAAATTTTCATAGTTGGAAAGAATTAATTAATGTATTTAATGATCAATGTCAGGCTGCACAGGAATTGGATACAAATATTTTGCATTCATTTGTAATGAAAGATGTGTTTGGTGTGGATACATCACACCAGCAAGATTTGAAAAAAATATCATACATGCGCGGAAACAAACCCACTATAAATCTATTAAAAGAAGAAAGACATTTTGATGTCGCCTGTTTTGTCCGGCCGCCATCATTAGATGAAATTTTCACAATCGCAAAAGCAGGTGAAACAATGCCTCAAAAATCAACATTTTTCTTTCCCAAGGTATATTCAGGATTAGTGACACGCTGTTTTGGCAATGAAAAGTAATTAAAGGATTAGAATGAAATTATTAAAACAGAAATTGATGGAAAAAATTCCCCAATGGCAAGATGAAGCACAAAATCTTTTAAGGAATAGTGGCGATAAAAAAATAAGTGACGTAACCGTTTCACAGGCTTATGGCGGAATGCGTGGTGTAAAGGGGTTTGTGTGTGATACATCATCTGTTTCTGCAGAAACGGGATTAATCATTCGTGACCATCCGCTTTTGGATATAACACATATTCTTCCAGAAGAAGTATTTTATTTATTAATTACCGGTGAATTACCGAGGAAAGATGAATTAACTGATTTGCAAAATCAGTTTTCAGAAAAATCTGCAGTCCCAGATTACATTTGGGATGTGATGTACAAGATGCCTGCAGATTCTCATCCAATGTCCATGTTTAATACTGCAATAATGGTTATGCAACGAGACAGTGTATTTCGAAGGAAATATGATGAAGGAGTGGCGAAAGATACATATTGGGAATATTGTTTAGAAGATGGTATAAACCTTTTAGCAAAATTACCAGGATTGGCTGCGGGCATTTATAGAATTCATTTTAATAAAGGTGCCTTGATTGATTATAATCCTGAATTCGATTGGTCAGGAAATTTTGTTCATATGACAGGGATTGATGACCCCAATGGTGAATTTAAAAAGCTTATGCAGTTATATTTCATGCTTCATTGTGATCATGAAGGAGGAAATGTGAGTGCTTTTGCTGCCCATACAGTTGCCTCCGCTTTGTCTGATCCCTATTATTCAGTAGCAGCAGGGTTAAATGGCCTTGCTGGACCACTCCATGGTTTAGCTAATCAGGAATGTTTAAAGTTTGTTTTGGAGATTTATAATCATTTTAACTCTTCTCCATCCAAGGAAGAATTAAAACAATTTTGTTGGGATCGTTTGAATAATGGGAGAGTTATTCCCGGTTATGGCCACGCCGTTTTACGTTGCCCAGATCCTCGATTTGTTGCCTTTCTGGATTTTGGAAAAAAACACATCAAAAATGATGATATTTTTGATATTGTAAAGAATTTGTATGATGTTGTACCTCCTGTTTTACAAGAACAAGGTAAAGCTAAAAACCCTTGGCCTAATGTAGATGCAGCTTCGGGATCATTATTGTATTATTATGGATTAAAGGAATTCAAATTCTATACGGTATTGTTCAGTGTATCTCGCACTATGGGAATGATCGCCCAAATGGTTATCAATCGTGCATTAGGGATCCCCATTACTCGTCCCAAATCTGTTACTACAGATTGGCTCAAAAATAATACATAGTCTTAGAAATGAAGAAAACTGTATTGGCCATTATATATTTGGTCTTCGCAATTCAATTAACCGCAAATGAAATATACCATTCTGTACGTGTTTTGAGTACAGGTCAATCTGTTTTTCAACAACTTCACTCACTAGGGATACCACTTGATCATGTTCAAATTAAACAAGGGGTGTTTATTGATATTATTGCCAATGAAAATCAGGTGATCGGATTATCTGAAATGGGCATTTCTTATGATATATTAATTTTTGATATGGAACAATATTTTGTGGATCGCAATGTACCGGAAGTCAGTCGAGATTTTGAACTAGGTTCAATGCTGGGCAATTATACATTCAGCGAAGTCGAAGAAAAAATGGATACGTTGGCTGTATTATATCCCAATTTGGTTTCTACAAAAGATTCAATTGGTACTTCAATTGAAGGTCGTACAATCTGGGCGTTTAAAGTATCGGATAATCCAGATCAAGATGAAGATGAACCGGAAGTATTATATACAGGCCTTACTCATGCAAGGGAACCACTGGGGATGATGAATCAGTTTTATTTTGTACAATGGTTATGTGAAAATTATTCGACAAATAATGTAGCAGAGTATTTAGTTAATAATCGCGAATTATGGTTTATTCCGGTTATCAACCCTGATGGATATGTATACAATGAATCCATAGCGCCCAATGGCGGCGGGATGCATCGTAAAAATAGAAGAGATACTAATTGTGGTAACGGCACCCAGCGTGGAATAGATTTAAATCGAAACTATGGATATGAATGGGGTACCGACAATTCAGGTTCTTCTCCAAATCCATGTTCAAATGTTTTTAGGGGTGATTCAGCATTTTCAGAACCCGAAACTCAAGCAGTTAGAGATTTCATATTAGATCACGAATTTTCGAATGTTCTCCATTACCATTCGTACTCCAATGTTCTGATTCATTCTTGGGGTAATAGCACTTTACCAGATGAACCAGACTTAACTACTATTCGAGAAATCGGATGGGAAATGTCAAAATATAATGGTTACCAGGTTGGTACAGGATACGAAACAATTGGCTATGGTGTAAACGGCGATGCAGTGGATTGGTCTTATGGAACTGCGGGGTTGATCTCGTATACTCCTGAGGTTGGATCCTACCAGGATTATTTCTGGCCCCCTGAAAACAGGGTTATACCCTTGTGCGAAGACCAGCTTTATTCTAACCAGATATTTGGTTTTGTAAGTGGAGCTGATCATATTGTTTTTTCAATCGATATTGATGAGCAACAAGGCGATACACTGCAATTTAATGTAACAATTCAAAACAGAGGCTTGCAGGATTCAGATGGAGATGTAGTCCTTGTTGTTCAGCCATTAAACAATACGAACTATATTCTTGACTATATGGATAATTTAGGTTCGATAGCTGCCAGAGGAATAGATCATGTGAATATTTCTATGGTAGTACCTAGCTCATCAGAAAATGGTGTGGAAACGGGAATTCTAGTAACAATAAGTGATAATAGCAGTTTTGTGCGAACAGATACACTTACTACAATTGTGGGTATTCCAACATCCATTTTTAGCGAAGAGGCTGAATCAGGCCTTTCTGATTGGGATACAAATGATTGGGGCCTCACATCAACAAGTTCTTATAACGGAAATTATTCCATTACGGATAGTCCTCAAGGTAATTACAGTAATAATTCAATAACAGCAATTAGGACGTCTAACCAAATCAATCTTGATGGATTGAATTATCCTACCGCACGATTCGCAGCTAAATGGAACATAGAGAGCAATTATGATTTTGTTCAATTTCAAGTATCAAGCGATGGCACCCACTGGACATCATTACCTGGGATTTACACAGAGCACGGATCAGGATCAGGAACTCAAAATACCGGTGAAGTGGGGTACGATGGTCAGTCTGATTGGGTTGAGGAAACAGTAGATCTATCTGCCTATGCAGATGAGTCAGCAGTGTACTTCCGATTTATCTTAAAATCAGATGGTGGTGTTACGAGGGATGGTTTTTATTTTGACGACTTTTCCATTCAAGGTTATTTGAACTATTTACCGGGAGATTTGGATGAAAACGGTGAATTGGATATTTTTGATGTATTGAATATTGTTGAATTAATTTTGAGTAATGTTGAATTAAATGAATTTCAACAAACCAGAGCAGATGTGAATTTTGATGGCGAAGTCAATATATATGATATATTAGCAATGGTTGATATAATACTTTCAAACTGATGAAAAAATATTTTCTATTCGTAACAATTATTTTTCTACTTAATAAAGCTTCGGCATCAGAAAAAATGTGGATTTATTTCACAGATAAAGATAATTCAGGTCAGAATATCACTTTAGATGATAAAGCAATACAGCGCAGGCTGAAGGTGGATATCAAAGATACATGGTATGACCGTCCTGTTGCGCAATCATATATTGCAGTTATGGAAGAATTGGGTGCAGTCATTCATAATAAAAGCCGATGGCTTAATGCTGTTTCTATAACATCTGATATAAACATTATAAATGAAATTTCTTTATTGCCTTTTGTTAAGAAAACTGTACCTGTTGCTGTTTATAAGAAAAATAAACGTGAATTTTCACAATTACAATCTTCAAGAAAATTATCAGTTATTGATTCATTGGATTACGGTTATGCCCAGGAACAAATTGAGCAGATAAACTGTCATACTGCTCATCAAGCAGGATATACTGGTCAGGGAGTCCGCGTTTTGATTTTGGATACGGGCTTCAACACAGAACGGTCTGTATTTGATTCACTTACAATAATTGATGAATGGGATTTTATAAATAATGATGGTAATACTGAAAATGAAGCCAATGATTATAGTAGTCAACATAATCATGGCACGATGGTTTTTTCTACATTAGCTGGCTATGATCCCGGCAATTTAATCGGCCCGGCTTTTGGAGCAGAATTTTTGCTGGCAAAAACAGAAGACGTTACCAATGAAAGCCAAGTAGAAGAAGATAATTATGTTGCTGCGTTGGAATGGGGCGAACAATTGGGTGCCGATATTATGTCTTCATCTTTGGGATATTTGGATTGGTATTCCTATTGTGACATGGATGGTAATACCGGGGTGACCACCATTGCAGTGGATATTGCAACATCACTTGGAATGCTTTGTATTACATCTGCAGGAAATTGGGGCACATCATCACCGCCACCTAATCCATGCGATACACTGTATTATTATATTTCTGCTCCGGCAGATGCTGATTCTGTAATATCTGTCGGTGCTGTTAACAGCAATGGTGAAATAGCGTCTTTCAGTTCACATGGGCCTACATATGACGGCCGTATAAAGCCGGAAGTGTGTGCTCGGGGTGTGTCTACATGGGGTGTGAATGCCAATAGTGATTCATATCGTACTGGCAGTGGAACATCTTTATCCGCACCATTGGTCAGCGGAGCAGCAGCTGTTATATTGAGCGCCCATTCAGATTGGACACCTATGCAAGTTCGCGAAGCCATGATGATGACTGCTGATAGAGTCGACAATCCGGACAATAATTATGGTTATGGTGTTATTGATGTGATGGCAGCAATTGATTATGAAACTTCATCTATTAATCATAATAATATTCCAGATGAATTTTTAATTTTGAATGTTTATCCTAATCCGTTTAATCCTACTACAACCATCCGGTTTTCCGTAGAGGCGAGGCATGCCTCGCTCCTACAAGTTTTTGATATAACAGGGAGGTTGGTTGAAACGATTGAAAATGATAAACTTTTACCGGGGGAGCATGCCTATACATGGGACGCCTCGGGCTTATCCAGCGGAATTTATTTCGTGCAGTTAAAGACCCCATTTGGCAGTATAACACAGAAAATTACCTACCTTAAATAAACCAGTTCAAATAAAGATTATTCTTGCGTAAGGCTGAATAATATCAGAAATTTGGTCTCGCCGAGAATCTTTTCACATGGATAGACATAAGTTAAAAATAATGGCCCTGGGTATCATATTCCCTTTTCTGCTTTTTGGAGCGGAAAACCGGGAAAATATGTCCATAAAGCTCAATGCGTTTAGTGGACATGGTTCTATTCTTTTAACGTGGGATATGCCAGAGCATGAGATCATTAATTCCATACGGATATTTCGCAGTATAAACATGATGTCAACGTATGAAATAATTGATCTAGGAGGGGTCATTAATGATCGTTATCTAGACGTGAATTTGTTAACAGATGATTTGTTATTTTATAAAGTAGAATTGGAAACGATTGATGGAAGAATATTTTCCAGTTCTCATGAAACGCCTGCTTTTGCGAAATCTAAAGATTTATATTACCATGATAATATCATTTCAGAATTAAAGGAAAATTATCCCGTTACCATTTTGACTATTAGTGAAATAACAAATATCCATGAGTTTGAAAGTTTATTAATCCATGATTATTTATTGAGGTATTCACCATTTGTAATAAATCAAATGGACATGCTCCAAATGTACTTGTTGATGGAAAAAATAAGAATGGACTCATTTTTGAATATGGTATCTATTAAAGATTTTAGGGCAAGTGCATTTTTATTTACATCTGAAAATCCATCATCTATGCTAGAATATGTTGAAAATGGTTTTACTGCATTTGAACCACTGATCCGTCAACGTATCTTATTTACTCCTGAAGAATGGAATAATGAAAAAATAAATTTGATAAAGTTGCTTGATATAAAATTGTCCGAATCAGTAAATATTTATGATAATGATTCGGACTTTCTGGAAACACTTCCGCCGGTAAGGATGACAAACCTTCTGAAAGATTCTATTGGAATTAAAATAGGAATGCATCAATTACATAATATCAATAATACAATCGAATTACGAATGGATGATAAATTTCTACCGGTATGGTTTGAAAATGATGATCCACAAATGATTACAATTCCAGACGATTGGGTATATGTTGATCTTATGATTGCTGGAGACGTTGTTCAATCGCTTCCGATCGTTAATGAATCTGGATTGCTTTCTATTACCTTAAACGATCAATATATTTTTTCAGATGAAATAACTGATTTACAGGTTATGCGGTCTATCCCTAAACAGGATTTCCAATTAAATGAAATTGCTTATAATAATATGGATAAAAAACTCCAAGTTGAAGTTGCCGGGAATACAGATTGGACAACTCTATTAGGCTTATTTATTAATGACTCCTTATTATGGGAATGGAATTCCTTACCGGGATTTGAAGTAAATTTTGTTGATTCGAACTGGGTTATCCAAACGGCTAAAGGATACAGTTGGCTCCATCTGTGCATAGTAAATGAAAATAATGAATGGGATATAATAGAAAGCCGCCCGTTATTTTTAAATGCCTCGTTTCACGAAAGCAAGGTTCCTGATTTCGGTTTATGGACGACTTTATCTTTTTCATCCTTTGGTGAATCAAACGACATTACCAAGGGGCATCAAAATAAATTGCTTATTCCTGAAATGTTTGCTCTTTACCAAAATTATCCCAATCCATTTAATTCAAGTACTAATATCACCTTTGATCTTTTGAAAGAAGCAAATGTTACGTTATTTGTGGCTGATGCTCGTGGAAGAAAACTGCAGGTATTTCTGGAAGAAATATTTTTAGAAAAAGGATTTTACTCTTTTGACTGGTCAGCAGAATATCAGTCAAGCGGAATATATTTTATTACTCTTCAAGCACAGTCAGATGAACACTTGCCTGTAATTATGAGTAGAAAAATGATCTATTTGAAATAGTAAATACGAGGTATAAAAATGCAGGAAAATCAATTTGATGATGAAATGAAACGCATGGATGAGTTGGAATATGATACATCGTCTGGTATCGAAGAAGGCGTATCGTTGGATGATCCAATATCCAGTTTAGATTTATCAAATCCTATTGTAGTAAACGCCAGAACGCCTTTAAGTGATGCTATTCAAAAATTACAGGAACGCTCTCTAGGTTGTTTACTAATTGAACGTGACAACACATTAGCAGGTATCATGACCGAACGGGATATTTTGTTGAAGATTACCGGCAAAGGCATGGATTTTAAAAAAGAAGTTGTGGATGATTTCATGACACCTAATCCAGAATATTTAAAAATGGAAGATGCAGTTGCATATGCGTTGAATAGGATGGTGGTCAGCGGATATCGACATGTCCCTATTGTTGATGACAATAAAAAATCTGTCGGAGTTGTTTCCCTTGTGGATATCGTTCAGCAAGTGGCGGCTTCCTTGGGGGATGAGATTCTTAATTTACCGCCGATACCTCAGCGAAAAGGTTTTACCAGACCCGAAGGCGGTTGATGAAACATCATCTGCTCATTATTTTTACTTTAATTATGTTGGGTGGTTGTGCTACACATCCCACGGTGAGTACAACTCCCATGGAAAAAGGAGAAAAGCGTTACGGCTGGAGTTGGTCGGCTGAAAACGTATTTCCTTACCTTTGGTACCGGTATGGCTTAACCGACAAGGATGACATAGGGCTTCGACTCGGACCGGCTCTCTATGGTACGGGCATTGATTACAGTCGAATATTATACGCAAAAGGTAATAAGTGGGATGTGATGAATTTGGCTTGGAGCTTAAACCCAAATTATAATACTGATTTTACGTATTACAAATTCAATCAGCGCATGAATAAAGATGATACTCCTGGGGCGATTTCTTGGTGGGGCCTGCGTATGATGTATATTTCAAAAGGAATAACCGGCGGTACGAGTACACGAATTGGCTTTCTTCTCGGCGGCCAACCCAATGACAAATGGGGTTATGAAATCGGCTATAATCATGATTTTAGTTCTATGCCCATAACCAATTTGTTTGATTTCAATTGGAATGACACTGTCAAAAAAGATGCGGCTCTTAACAGGCGTTATGGTGATACACCCCACACGGATCCAGCGTCTGGATTGCCTACAGAATATTCCCGTCTTACGGGTGTTTCGTTTCGAGTTTATATGAATCTTGATATGACTCCATCTGCCAGCAAAGACTAGCGCATTTTATATAATAATGTATGCCATCCACAAAAATTCCTAAATCCTTCCAACAGGATGGTCAGGATTTAATTAGTAAAATTAATTCCCTAATAGCCAAAGCTGTAAAATCCAAATTTGATGGCAATCCCAGTAGACATCCACTATTGTTTGTGAATGCTGTTAAGAATATTATAGGTGATGATAGGGAAAATCCCTCTATAAAACTTTTAAACTTATCTGACAAATATATAAATCAATTTTCCAGTAGAAATGATGACGATAAAATATTAGATAATATTATAAAAGAAGGAATTGGTCTGACCGTCTTTGTTGAAGATGTGGAAGTAGCAATTATGTCCGGTATTAAAGAAGAAGCTGAGTTGGAAGCAGCCAAACAGCTACTGGCTTCAGATAAATCTGAAGCTATCCTAGAGTGTCTGGCTGAGTTGGCACTACATGATATTGAAGTAATGGGTTTATTTACATACCACTGGATGCGCAGTTATCAATTCCATCATGATAAAGAATTATTATGGGCTTATACAATGTCGATGATTAATGAAATATTTAAGGCAAATTTGCAAAATCATGCAGAATTTAATTTCCCCAAATATCAAAATCTTATAAGCACTTTTTTGAATAAATGCAGTCAAAAAAATGTATCCACATTTTCGTCAATGAACAGACTATGGTCTGATGATTATGTACGTACTCTTCATTTTCAAACGCTAATTTCATCCTGGTTGGAAAAATGGACACATGAACATATTGTAAATTCAGAAATGGATATTAAAGAATTAAATAATTATACCAAAAACGGCGGCAGTTATTTCATTGAATTAGCAGAGAATATTTACGATAATAATGACATTAATATTTCAGTTAATAAAATTATCGAGCTGGAAGGATTACGTGGTCTTGTTAAAAAAGCGACATCTGAATCTTTTTCTCGCATCGCACAATGTATTAATTTAACAGTTGATTGATTATGCAAATCGGCCCCTATAAACTTTACAGTATTGATACCAGTGAATTTGCTCTTGATGGCGGCGCCATGTTTGGGATTATTCCTAAACCATTATGGGAAAAAGAAGTACCAGCCGATGATAAAAATCGAATACAAATGGTAACGCGATCGCTTCTCTTAGTTAGCGAAGAAAATAAAATTATTATAGATACTGGTAATGGCTCAAAATGGCAGGAAAAATTCAAGGATATTTATAAGATAGATTTGGAAAATTTGAACCTGGAAAGATCACTTGGTATATATGGATTTACTCCTGAAGATATCACTGATGTTTATTGTACTCACCTACATTTTGATCATGTAGGAGGAAATACTAAAATTGTAAATGGTAAACTTGAACCCGTTTTCCCAAATGCGACGTATTGGGTCCAAACAGAAAATTGGGACTTGGCCAATTCACCCAGTGAAAAGGATGCAGGCAGTTTTATGAGTGCTGATTGGTCAGTCTTGTTAGAAAATAATATGATACATTTTGTTGATGGTAAGGAGTCATTTCTTCCTGAAATAGATAATCATTTAACCTATGGTCACACTATAGGTTTGATGCATCCCATTATTGGTGATTCAACGAATAAACTTATATATATGGCAGATCTCATCCCCATGGCGGCGCACATTCCATTACCCTGGGTGATGGCCTATGATATCCATCCGGCACTGACTGTTCAGGAAAAGGGTGAAATTTTGCCAACAATTGTGGATGAAGACTGGATCATCTTTTTTGAACACGATCCCGTTCATCAAGCGGCAACAGTTCAATTCGATGGCAAACATTATAGATTAAAAGATTCGGTTATTATCAGTGCATAATGAAGCAAAGATGGAGGATTTGTTTTTACGTGGTTTGGAAGCATATCACAATGGTGAATATTTTGATGCCCATGAATATTGGGAAGACCTATGGTCAGACTTCCACTTTAAAGATAGGCGTTTTATCCAAGGATTAATACAAATGTCGGTGAGTTTTGTACATTTAAAAAATGATAATCTCAATGGCGCTAAAGGATTAATGCGAAAATGTCTGGAAAAATTTGATGAATTTTCAGGGGTCCAAAGAAACATTGATGTAACTAAGTTAAAGACGCACTTACTTAAAATTCAAATTGAATATGGTAAGTTGGAAAACACCACTGAATTTAATTGGGACTTAATCCCGGAGTTGATATAAAGATGAATGTAGGTTTATTTATTAAAGATTTTGAGTTGGGAACTAAAGTGTCTTCTAAATTAACTGAATTGGATTCCACTTTTGAATTCTGTGAAAAGAATACAGATATTTCTGAAAATACAAAATTGGTAATTATTGATCTTGATAACAATGAAACAGGGAATGAGTTTTTCATACATCAAATAGCAACAGATCGAAAAGGCCTTCGTATTGTGGGTTATATGAAAAGAGTGCTAAAAGAACATCATGAAAAATTCAAAACAGCCGGTTGTAGTGTAATTTTACCACGCTCTTCACTCGTAAAAAATATTAAAACATTTATTGAAAAATAATGCGTGAAAGTAAATCTCAAAAAATTGAACGCGCTGCAAAGATTGTTCAAATACTTTTTAAAGAATATCCAAATTCAAAATGCTCACTAAATTATAAATCCGCACATGAACTTTTGGTGGCGACGATTTTATCTGCACAATGCACGGATCATCGTGTCAATATTGTTACAAAAGACCTTTTCTTAAAATATAAAAAGCCAGCGGATTTTGCTTATAGTAATATAAGCGCATTATCGAGAGATATTCATTCCTGTGGATATTATAATCAGAAAGCAAAAAGTATTCAGGGGTCCAGTTTAAGTATTGTAGAAGAGTATAAAGGGTTAGTCCCTAATACAATGGCAGAGTTAATTAAACTTCCGGGTGTTGGCCGTAAAACAGCAAATTGTATTTTAGGCGAATTCTATGGCCAGCCATCAGTTGTGATTGATACGCATATGATTCGGATAATGAAATTGCTGAATTTTACTAAATCTAATGATCCTATAAAGATTGAATTAGAATTAATGGATATTTTTGATAAAAAAGATTGGGTCAAGTTAACCCATATGATTATTGATCATGGCAGGGCAGTGTGCATTGCCAGAAGACCTCAATGTAGTGAATGTACATTATCCCCGCTGTGTCCCTCTGTAAATAATAAATAATACTCGTTTGCACGCCCATAATTAGTATTTAATTTATAAGAGTTATTATGTTTGTATCATACAATTAAAAAATATGCAATATTTAACAAAATTATTTTATTTTTGCGCTGCGCACCGGTATGGTCATGAAGATTGGACAGCTGAAAAGAATACAGAAGTTTTTGGGGATGATGCGAAAATTCATGGGCATAATTATACATTAGAGGTTACTGTGAAGGGATCAATTAACCCTGAAACCGGTTTTATAGTGGATTTGGTTGAATTAAAGAAGATAGTAAAAAATAATATTCTTGATATAATGGACCATTCTCAAATTGAAAAAGATATTCCCTGGTTTAAAGACAAACAGCCTTCCTCTGAAAATATGGTTGTTTTTATTTGGGAAATGATCGCTTCAAAACTAATTGATTGTACGCTTCATCGTATTCGCTTAATTGAAACTCCAACAATAAAAACAGATTATTACGGACCTGATTGCTGATAATGGATTTCAAAAATAGATTATACCTCATATTAACGGGTATATTTATAGCTTCCCTTGTGAGTTCAAATCTCATTTTCCAGAAATTTTTTACTTGGTCTCCTTTCGGGATATATACATTTGAAATTTCTGTTGGTATTTTACCGTACCCTGTTACTTTTTTAGTTACAGATTTAATATCAGAATTATATGGAAGAAAAAAGGCTAATCATGTAGTTGTCGTAGGACTGATTGCTTCATTTTTTGTAATGGGAATGATTATGTTAGCAGATGCCTTACCACAAACTAGTTGGTCACCTATTGATTCAGAAACGTTTAGTCGTGTGTTTGGACTTTTTGGCCCTGCAGTATTTGCTTCTATGGTGGCGTATTTAATTGCACAATTAATTGATATAAGGTTATTTCATTTTTGGAAACGTCTTACAAAGGGAAAGCATCTCTGGTTGAGAAATAATGGATCGACAATTATCAGCCAGTTTGTAGACACTGCGGCTGTATTATCTTTACTTTGTTTGGCCGGTGTTATCGAATGGAGTCGTTTCATGTCCCTATTAGAAAACGGGTTTTTATTTAAAGTTATAATGGCTCTTTTAGATACACCTGTGATTTATGGTATAATCCATTTATTGAAAGGCAAGATCGACATTGCACCATATCAAGAAGGAATTTCATATGAAGCATAATAAAAAACTGGAAGAATTAACAAAGGCATTGATAAGTGAAATTGGTGAAGATCCAACCAGAGAAGGTTTAATAAAGACACCTCAACGTGTCGCCAAAGCATGGGAATTCTTTTCACAGGGATATTCAGCCAAAATTGATAATATAGTCAATGAAGCTATTTTTGACGAAGATTGCAGTGAAATGGTTGTGGTACGGGATATAGAATTTTTTAGTATGTGCGAACATCATATGATACCTTTTTTTGGTCGCTGTCATGTGGGGTATTTACCAAATAAAAAGATTATTGGTCTTTCAAAAATACCTCGAATTATTGATGCTTTTTCACAACGACTCCAAGTGCAGGAACGATTAACAAGTCAAGTGGCGGAAACACTTAAAGAAATATTGGATCCAATTGGCGTTGGGGTAGTGATGGAAGGTCGGCATTTATGCATGCAGATGCGTGGCGTGGAAAAGCAAAACAGCTTTGCAACAACATCAGCTATGTTGGGCCAGTTCCGTGAATCTGCAGAAACACGAGCTGAATTTTTAAGTATAATCAGAATGAGGCAATTTTAAAATGGCAATAGTAAAAACACCAAAGCCGACCTGTTATGCTGTTATTTTTACATCCCAGCATACAAAGAACGAATGGAAAGAAATATGAAGAAACATCTGCAAAAATGGTTGAGTTAGCCCAAAAAATTCCCGGATTTCTGGGCGTTGAATCGGTTCGAAATGAAAACGGATTTGGTAACACAACCGTTTATTGGAAAGATAAAGAGTCAATAAAAGCATGGCGTAATCATAAAAAACATAAAAAAGCTAAAAAACACGCGCGCGCCATCTGGTATGAAAAATATTTTTTACGAATTGCAAAGGTTGAAAATAATTATGGCAAAATTTGATATAGCAGTTTTGGGTGGTGGCCCGGGTGGATATGTGGGCGCTATTCGAGCTGCGCAATTAGGTAAAAAGGTTGCCATAATTGATAAAGATCGTTTAGGCGGCATCTGCCTGAATTGGGGGTGTATTCCTACAAAAGTTTTACTCAAAAATGCTGAAGTTCTGCATTATATCAAGAATGCCGATACGTATGGTGTGCATATTCCTAAATATACTGTGGACTTCTCTGCCTCCATTTCCAGAAGTCGAACTGTGGCAGATCAACTCTCGAAGGGGATTGCATTTTTGATGAAAAAAAATAATATAACCCATTATGAAGGAGCAGGAAAGTTGACTTCAGCCACTACCATTGAAGTAATAAATGGAAAAAATAAGGAAACGGTTACTGCTGAAAAAATCATTTTGGCTACGGGAGCCAGATCCCGCTCTTTCCCTGGAATGGAATTAGATGGCGACCAAATTATTTCATCCAAGGAAGCAATGATTCTTAAAAAAATCCCTAAAATATTGATCATTATTGGATCAGGCGCGATTGGGGTAGAATTTGCATATTTTTATAATGAATATGGGACGGAAGTTCATCTTATCGAAATGATGCCCCGTATTGTTCCTGTGGAGGATGAAGCTGTTTCCAAGGAATTAGCCCGTAATTTCAAAAAAGCGGGAATCAAGATTTATACCGAAACAAAAGTTTCGAAAATTGATGTGCTTAAATCCAAAGTCAAAGTTCATTTGGAGCGTAAAGGTAAAGAAGAAACTTTAGAAGGTGAAATTGCTTTGGTTGCTGTTGGAGTTACAGGAAATATTGAAAATTTAGGTCTCAAAGATGTCGGTGTAGCTACGGATCGCGGTGCAATTACTATTAATGAGTATAATCAGACATCGGTACCCAATATTTATGCTATAGGTGATGTTACAGGACCACCATGGTTGGCTCACGTTGCTTCTGCTCAGGGTCATGTTGCCGCTGAACATGCTGCCGGGCACGATACCACACCTGTTGATTATTCAAATATTCCCGGTTGTACATATTGTCAACCGCAAATTGCTTCGATTGGTTTAACAGAATCAGCAGCAAAAGAAAATGGGTTTGATGTTATTGTAGGGAAATTTGATTTTAAAGGGAGCGGAAAGGCCATGGCCGCAGGATCGACAGCCGGATTTGTCAAACTTGTATTTGATAATAAATTTGGTGAATTACTCGGTGCTCATATCATAGGTTCAGAAGCGACGGAAATGATTGCTGAATTGGGCATGGCCAAAGCACTGGAATCCACTTGGCATGAGATAGCCGCAACTGTTCATGCTCACCCAACGTTATCGGAAGCGGTTATGGAAGCAGCGTTGGATGCCATGGGACAGGGAATCCATCAATAATGTTAAAATTTCAAGATTTAGGTTACTCGTCCTACCAGGATACATGGGAATTGCAGAAAAAAATGCAGTCCAAACGAATTAAGAATGAAATTGAAGATACAGTTCTATTGGTCGAGCACGAGCCTGTTTACACGTTTGGTAAGAATACGGATGAAAATCATTTGCTGCAAAATTATCCTGATGATGTAAAAGTGTTTCGTATTGAGCGTGGAGGTGATATTACTTTTCACGGTCCGGGACAGCTCGTGGGCTATCCAATCATAGATCTCCATAATTATAATATGAGCATTAGTTGGTATATGCGTTCTCTAGAAGATGTTATTATCCATTCATTAAAATACTATAATATTGAAGGAACCCGAAAGGAAGGTCTTACGGGTGTGTGGGTCAAGGATGAAAAAATAGCTGCTCTGGGTGTACGGATTTCACGTTGGGTGACTATGCATGGATTTGCATTAAATGTGAACACTAAACTTCATTATTACGATGGAATTATTCCGTGTGGAATTTTTGAATATGGCGTGACCTCTATACAAAAAATACTGGGTGATGAAATTAATATGAATAAAGTCAAAGAAATTTTAACGGGTTGTTTTAAAAATATTTTTTCTTTAACTAAAATAAATGATGTGAACTAATGCCAAGGCTTCATGGATTTCAAAAAAAGGAATTATTAGATATTTACCATAAAATGGTTTTATCCAGGAAATTAGATGAAAAAATGATGGTAATGATTCGACAGGGAAAAGCATTTTTTCTCACAGCATGTGCGGGGCATGAATCTGCACAGCTTGCAGCAGCATCCGTTATGCAGCCGGGAAAAGACTGGGCATATACATATTATCGCGATTCGGCATTCGCCCTTGGTTTAGGAACTACATCTAGAGATCATTTGTTATCGTTTTTATCTCGAAAAAATGATCCTGACTCTGGTGGCAGGCAATTTCCATATCATTTTAGCAGGAAAGATTTACGAATTGTTACACCTTCAAGTGCAACAGGAATGCAATTTTTACATGCTGTGGGGACTGGTTTAGCCATCCATAGGAAAAAATCAAAAGAAATTGTTTATGTTTCCAGCGGTGAAGGAACAACAAGCCAAGGAGACTTTCATGAAGCGTTAAATTGGTCCAGTCGTGAAAAGTTACCTGTTATTTTTCATATTCAAGATAATGAATATGCAATCAGCGTCCATGTATCAGAACAGACAGCAGGAGGTTCGACCTATGCTATGGTAGCCGGATACAAAAATTTGGCGAGGTTTGATGTTGATGGTACTGATTTTTTTGAAACTAATCTGGCTTTCAAAAAAGCTGCTGACCGAGCAAGAAAAGGGAAGGGGCCTTCAGTTATTGTTAGTCATGTTGTACGTTTATTGCCTCATTCTTCCTCTGATGACCAACGAAAATATAGATCGGAAAAAGAATTAGATGAACTTGAGAAAAAAGATCCAATTATAAAATTTGAATCTGCTTGTCTTGCAGCTAAAATATTAACTGAACAAACGATTGAAACCACCCACAAATTAATAAAAGAACAAGTAGATGTTGATGCGGCATGGGCAGAAGGGGAAGATCATCCAGACCCATCAACCGCATTGGATCACTTGTATGCGGATGACCCGCCCTTGAAAGAAACGGAATTAAATACAATAAGTGAGAAAATTGTTTTGGTGGATGCGATCAATCATGCTTTAGATGAAGAAATGGAACGTAATCCTAAAATGGTTATTTTTGGTCAAGATGTTGCAGATCCAAAAGGCGGAGTTTTCACAGCTACAAAAGGTTTATCAACAAAATTTGGTTTAAATAGAGTTTTTAATTCCCAACTTGCAGAATCATCAATTGCTGGTGCAGCTGTCGGCATGGCTGTGGCTGGTTTTAAACCGGTTATAGAAATACAGTTTGGTGATTATATCTGGACAGCAATGATGCATTTAAAAGATGAAATTTCCATGATAAGATATAGGTCAGCAGGAGAATGGTCTTGTCCAATTGTAATTCGAGTACCCGTTGGCGGATATATTCACGGCGGTCCATATCACAGCCAATCTATAGATGGATTATTTTTAAAATTGCATGGAATCAGGATAGCATACCCATCGAATGCAGCTGATGCTAAAGGCTTATTAAAAGCTGCATGTAAAATGAATGATCCGGTATTATTTTTTGAACATAAAGGTTTATATCGTCAAGGATATTCCGCAACTCCTGAACCAGATGAAAACTATATCCTTCCCTTCGGAAAAGCAAAAATTGTCCGGCTTGGCGAGGAGATAACGATCATCACATGGGGAGCTATGGTTCAAAAATCAATAGAAGCGGTTAAATCCAGTGGTTTAAATAATGGCGAAGTAGAAATTATTGATTTGCGTACCTTGAATCCAATTGACATGGAAGCTATACAAAAATCGGTTCAAAAAACGGGTAAAGTTTTAATCGTCCATGAAGACACGATGACTGGTGGCCCTGGGGCAGAAATTGCAGCAAGGATTGTAAATGAGTTATTCGAATACTTGGATGGGCCTATTGCTCGTGTTGCAGCAAAGGATTGTCATATACCTTACAGTTGGGTATTAGAAGAACAGATTTTACCACAAACAGCTGATATTGAATCAGCATTAACAGATTTATTGGAGTATTAAAATGGTTATAGATATTATCATGCCCAAAATGGGTGAATCCATTGTGGAAGGCACAATTATTGAGTGGCGCAAAAGTGTTGGAGATAGCATTGAAGTGGATGAAATACTATTGGAAATCGGCACTGATAAGGTTGACTCCGAAATCCCATCTCCCAATGCTGGAATTATAACTGAATTACTTGCCGAACCCAATGATGTTATAGATATTGGTGTTGTTATTGCTCGTATTGAAACGGAAGGGAGTGCTTCAGTAAAAATACAATCGAAGATTGAAGAAAAAGAATCTCCTCCACCAGCTACTGAAGTTGCATCGATTAAACCCTCTCAAATTGAATCTGAAAAAGTAATTTCAACTAGTGGCGAGAAAAAATATTATACACCCATAGTCAAATCTATCGCTCGTAAAGAAGGTGTGAGTCAAGATGAACTTGCGTCTATATCTGGATCAGGGAATAATAACCGAGTAACAAAAAAAGATCTCCTTGCTTATCTTGAACAACGATCGTCAGCTACTGCTCCGGCAACAGAGGCTCCTGCAGCTATGGAACAGCCTGAAGTTTCAGTTTCAGCCCCAGTGATATCGCCACTTGCAGATGAGCGAATAGAAATGGATAAAATGCGTAGATCAATTGCCGAGCATATGCGGCACAGCCTGGATACATCTGCCCATGTTCATTTGATGAATGAAGTGGATATGACGCGAATTGTAAACTATGTAGACGAAAATAGTTCAAGTTTTAAAATGCGTGAAGGATTCCCATTAACTTATACGCCATTTATTGTATCTGCATGTGTTAGAGCTTTGCAAATATTCCCTGATATGAATAGTTCTTTAGATGGAACGTCCATCATCCGCAAGAAAAATGTCAATATTGGATTGGCTGTTGCTGTGGATGCTGGTTTAATGGTTCCAGTTATTCCCCAATGTGAAGAATTAAATTTTTTGGGTTTATGTAGAAAAGTTCGTGATTTAGCAATTCGTACACGAAATAAACAAATTAGACCAGATGAACTTTCTGGCTCAACTTTTTCAATCTCTAATTTTGGAATGTTTAATGTTACGACCGGAACGCCCATTATTAATCAGCCAAACGTTGGTATTTTAGGAGTAGGTACAATTAAAAAGAAACCTGTTGTAATTGAAACAAAGCAAGGTGATACGATTGGGATTCGAAGTATGATGTTTTTATCCATCGGATTTGATCATCGTTTGGTCGATGGTGCTGGAGGAGCAAAGTTTGTTGAAACTGTACAGAAAAACCTTGAGAATATGGATTTGGAGCACCTCTTTTGATAGAAGCTATTTCAGTACCAAGAATTAAAAAACCCAAAATCCGTATGCACATTGGAGAGGGATATAAATTTGTAGATAAGGTTGTGCAAGCGAATACTCTCCATACAGTTTGCGAAGAAGCTCGTTGTCCGAATATATATGAATGCTGGAATCGCGGAACGGCAACTATTATGATATTGGGTGATACATGTACCCGTGCATGCAAATTCTGTTCTGTGAAAACTGGACGCCCAACCTGGAATGATCCTTTAGAACCAACACGAACTGCACTAGCTGTAAAAAAAATGAATTTGCGTCATATTGTAATTACTTCCGTAGATAGGGATGATTTGAAAAATGACTTTGGAGCAGCAATTTGGGCTGAAACGATCAAGCAAATTCATAAGCACGTTCCTACCTGCACAGTTGAAGTTTTAACACCGGATTTCCAGGGATTTTATCCTGCATTAGAAAAAGTATTTGCGGCCCAACCGGAGATTTTTTCCCATAACGTTGAATGTGTAGAACGTATCAGCAAACAAATACGTTCACAAGCCAATTGGCAACGTAGTTTGGCTGTATTGAGGCATTCTGTAGATTTTGGACTTCTGACAAAAACCAGTATTATGGTTGGCTTGGGGGAAACAAAGGATGAAGTCATTGCTACTATGCAAGAGGTCGTTGAAATTGGTGTGAAAATTTTCACCATTGGTCAATATTTGCAACCGACACAAAATCATTTACCGGTGGAGAGATATCTTGAAGATAACGAATTTTCAGAATTTAAAGAAATAGGAACAAACATGGGTTTTAGTATTGTAGAATCAGGCCCATTGGTACGTAGTTCATATCGAGCTGATGAGCAAGCTCGTTCAATCCAAGTGTCAAATTGAATAAAAATATTGTATATAGTTTGGTTGCAGTAGCTGGAATTATTTTAGCTGGGGCAGTGATATTGAAACAAAACACACATGATCAAGTTGATTCAAATGTTAAAAAACCTATCATGGTTGATGGAAAAATACCTCCACAACTTTCTGATCTTTTTGCGGATCGAGAGCAAGGTCCTCATCAAAAATATATAGATGAAAAATCGTGTTTGGCATGTCACAAACTGGAAATAACGATACCCGGAGTTGGATTAGTTCCCAAAATTCCACATGAATTCCGTCCAGATTGTGTTTCTTGCCATTTTTTACCTTCGAGGATAATGTGACGATGGGGCTGATTATATCTGCCATATGTGCATAAAGAGTACATTGGCATATTTTTTGAGTGATTTAATACGAAAATTTAAAAGGAATATCAATGGCTGAAGAACTGAAGCAAAAAACGGAAGAATATCCAGTAATGCCTTTACGCAATACTGTTCTATTTCCACAACAAGTTATACCTATTTATGTTGGTCGGGAAAAATCTCTGAAACTGATTAATGACCTATCGCCACAGGATAAACATATAGTTGTTGTTGCCCAAGAAGATGGGTCTATTGAAGACCCGAAGCCTGAAGATTTGTATTCATATGGTACGTTGGCTGTCGTGCTTAAGGTTTTTGACATGCCAGATAACAGTAAATCTGCCATTGTCCAAGGGGTTGAACGAGTGAAAATGCTGAAATATGTTAATGATGATCCATACTATATCGCTAAAGTAACTCGTATAAAGGATGTTGAAGAAACTGATATTGAACTGGATGCATTGGTCAAAAATCTTCGAAAAGCGTTTTCAGAACTAATTCAAGTTGCACCCAATCTAACGGAAGAACACTCCGGCATGCTTTCCAATATTCAAAAGCCAGCACGCCTTGCTGACCGTGCAATTTCTCTCTTAACTGTTTCCAATTCTGAAAAACAAGATATATTGGAAGAACTTGATGTAAAAGCACGTGTAGAAAAAGCAATTGCTGTTTTAACCAGAGAGATGCAACGAATAAAGTTAGGTGAGGAAATCCAAAGCGAGGTACATGATGAAATTTCTAAAACACAACGGGAATATTATCTCCGTGAACAAATGAAAGCCATCAAGAAAGAATTGGGTGAGGATGAAGGATCAGTCGAACTCAACGAGTTGGAAGTGAAAGTCAAAGAAGTTAAAATGTCGGAAGAAGCGGAAAAAGTTGCATTGAAGGAGCTGGACCGGTTATCACGTATTCCTACGCAATCTCCAGAATATTCTGTTGCCCGAACCTATATTGAATGGCTGACTGATTTACCTTGGTCTAATTCTTCAGATGATTCAGTTGATATAAAGCAAGCCAAGGATATATTGGATGAAGATCATTATGGTTTGGAAAAGGTCAAAGAACGAATTCTGGAATATTTAGCTGTACGATCCTTGAAACAGAAAAAAGATCCTAATGGAGCCATTCGAGGACCTATTTTGTGTTTTGCCGGACCTCCTGGGGTGGGTAAGACTTCATTGGGTAAATCAATTGCCCGTTCAATGGGGCGAGAGTTTATTCGTATTTCTCTTGGCGGCGTTCGGGATGAAGCTGAAATACGCGGTCATCGCAGAACATATATTGGTGCTTTGCCAGGCAGAATTATTCAATCGCTGAAAAAAGCGGGGACGAACAATCCTGTATTTATGCTGGATGAGATTGATAAACTGGGAATGGATTTTCGAGGGGATCCATCATCGGCATTATTGGAAGTGTTGGATCCGGAACAAAATTATACTTTCAGCGACCATTACCTGGAAGTGAATTTTGATTTAAGCAAAGTCATGTTTATTGCTACAGCTAATTATCGGGACCCCATTCCTCCGGCACTAAGGGATAGAATGGAAATATTAGAATTTAGCGGTTATATTGAAGATGAAAAATTGAAGATTGCCAAACAACATTTGATTCCCAAACAAATTGAAGAGAATGGCCTTACTCCAAAGGAAGTTGGATTTGACGATTCCGCAATCAAAGAATTGATTAGTTCATATACTCGGGAAGCAGGCGTACGTAATCTGGAACGTGAAATTGCCAATGTGCTTAGAAAAGTAGCCCGTAAATATGTTGAAAAGAAAAGCCGGAAAGTGAATTTAAATAAAAAGAAAGTGCTTAACTATTTAGGAGCGCCTCGTTTTTATTCTGAATTAGCTGAACGCACAACTAAACCAGGAGTTGTGACGGGGTTAGCATGGACAGCTGCGGGAGGCGATATACTGTTTATAGAGTCATCTAAAATGAAAGGAAAAGGGATTCTAACCCTGACAGGTCAATTGGGTGATGTAATGAAAGAATCTGCAACTGCAGCTCTAACCTATATTCGTTCACATACAGATATACTTGGCATTGAAGATGATTTTCATGAAAAGACAGATATTCATGTTCATGTTCCTGCAGGTGCAATTCCAAAAGATGGGCCTTCAGCAGGCGTGAGTATGTTCACGTCTATTTTATCATTATTGACTGGACAAGCTGTGGAGGACAAGGTAGCTATGACGGGGGAGATTACACTCCGCGGTAATGTTTTACCCATCGGTGGTGTGAAAGAAAAAGTGACTGCTGCGCACCGATCAGGAATAAAAACGATCATACTCCCAGATCATAATAAAAAAGATTTAGAAGATATACCGGATCATATCAAGAAAGACCTAACATTTCATTTTGCAAAAGAAATGATGGATGTAATAGATGTGGCTCTTCCTGGTTTAAATGGCCGAAAGAAAAAACAAAAAAAGAAAGAAGCTTCAAAAATAAAGAAAGCATCTTAATTTTGCAACCGTTTTTGGGCGATTATCCATCTACTTTTCCAAAAGGCAAATACGCTGGATAAAACTTTAAATATTTAAAGGGCGATTAACTCAGCTGGTCAGAGTGCCTCCCTTACAAGGAGGAAGTCGGGGGTTCAAATCCCTCATCGCCCACCCCTCAATAAAGCATAAAAGCCTTCGTTAAACAACGAGGGCTTTATAGTTTATGGGATGTGTCAGATAGATTCAATTAATGTCTAATGTATAGTAATTGGGTGAACAAAATTGGGTGAACACCCCATACACCAAGGAAAGCATGAACTTGGTTTGGTAACCGCCTCTTAAAATTTTTCTCCAAAGTTCCAACCTGTAAAAACCAAATGGGGGGTAGTACCCTTTAAATAAAAGAGACACCCACATTGTAGCGTTATTTTTTGTAAATTCAGTGTAATTATTCATTGAGGAGTCTGAAATGAAAAAAATATTACTAATGCTGCCACTATTGTTTTGGCTTGGGTGCGAGGAAGAAGAGGAAGTATCACCATTTGTAGGCACTTGGGCTGTTACAAATTTGAGTGTATATGATAATGAAAATTGTACAGGGGATCCGACTGAGGAAGTAGTTGTCGCAAACTTGCCAGATTCAGTTATTTTTGAAATATTTATGTCAATAGAAGAGGATGGAACGAGTGAAATGACCGTCTTGCAGGATGATGGAACTCACTTCACCGGAACCGGGACATGGTCTGAAAGCAGTGATGGAACATTACTCGTCACAATAATTTATGGTGCTGGATCAGGCGACGAAGCTACCGATAATTGGAGCTTTGAATTATCCGACGATGAGACGACTTTGATTGATCAGATGTCAGGAGAAGATTCTTGTGCTGAATGGGTATTCACAAAACAGTAGATCACTATAAAATAATATTATAAGGAAAATCCCCGTTCTGATTTCAGGGCGGGGTTTTTTGTTTGTAGACATTTAGGACTTGTAGGGTGTAATATTGGCTATATGAGGTTTGCATGAAGAATACACTTCTGATTATCACACTTTTAATCCAAACATTTGGTTTTGGACAAAACGATTCTATTTGGTCTTTTAACGAATATTGGGGTTTATTACCTGATGGTGTTGGTCTGTCGGCTGGTGGAGCAATAGATAGACAAAATGATGGAGTATTAGATATCCTTTATACTACCGATATTGGCGTGAATGAAGATATTATCATATATCCCATGGGACTATTAATAAATGATGGCAGTGGGGGATTATCACTGGGATCTGATAGTTTATTAATTAATGCGGAATCGACTCAGTCAGGTAAAATTTATGTTTTTGATTTCAATAATGACGGGCTTGATGACGCATATATTGATGATACAGGTAATGACATAGAACCATTTCCGTTACCCTTGGCTTTTAGATTAGGGATTGAGAATGAACTTATGGGTACTAACAGTGAGTTTTACAAAAGTGACGTTCACAGCTTAACCGTCGCTTTTGATGGTGTTGTTCCCAATGATTATACGCCGACTGGTCATTTAGGATTGGAATATGGATATAACAATCTGGGCTTTATTCGAGGCGGAGTACGGTTGGGCCATGATACGGCTACGATTAGTGGCGGCGGCGGTATACGTTTAAAGACACGAGCTTTAGCCATCATTATTGATTATGCCTTTGTGGATTTCGGTATACTCAAACTCTCTCATCAAGTTGGGCTTGGATTGGAATTTTAGTTTGGAACAAATGAGACTTACTCTAAAACAAATTTCCTCCACTTTCCTAATTCTAATCTTTCTCCTAATCCACCTCGCCTGCCCCGACCCACCGGATGATTTAACTGAATCCAATCCATATAAACAAGAACATATTGAATGGCCGTCTTTAGCCGATTCTCCTTGGCCAACATTTAGACATGATTATCAAGGGACGGGTCGCTTTGAGGGAGTTGGTCCTGCATCAAATAACTATGAAATATTATATGAAGCGGATGCAGTATATAACTATGGATCTGTATCTGTTGGAAATTACAATAATGTTTTATTTAGTGCTGATTGCAAACTAATCTGTATTGATGTTGAAGGAAATTTAATTTGGGAGTCAGATATGTGTGAACATCTTTCAGGGAATTATGCTGAATCTTATCTTGCGCCTATTATTACGTCGGATAGTACAGTTATCATCGCTTCATGGGATCAATATTTGTATTGCTTTAATGAAAATACAGGAGAAAAGTTATGGGAATTTAAAATAGGTCATAAAGTTGATTATACTCCATTAATTGGATTAGACGGATCAATTTACTTTTCTTCTGATAGTGGGACGTGTGCTCTTTACAATGATGGGACATTGAAGTGGCATTTTGATGATGTTATCATTCCTCTAGCATTCAGTCCTGATGGTAATCAAATATATGGACGTCGAGGGATCGAAAGTTCAATTATAGCAATGGATTTAAATGGTAATGTAGTTTGGGAGAATGAACTATTTCGTACACCTTATTTTATAGTAGATAATGATGGGAATATTTATGGTAGTAATCCATTAAGTAAAAAACTTATTTCTCTTGATGAAAATGGAAATATTAACTGGAATATTTCAATTATAGATATTTCTACAGAATCTGAAATAATTGGTATTGAATATGTATCGCCAATTTTAGACGTATACGGAAGAATAAATTATATAATGTCAGATTCTCAATCTAAATCTCACTTGGTCAGAATAAATGTAAATGGAGAAATAGAACAAGATATAAAATTAAATATTCGAGAAATAAGTACATCATTGGTTTCTGATAATAATGGCTCAACATATATCTATAGTTTTTTTGGTGGAGATCCTAAAGATAAAGTAATTGCTATTGATAAAGATGGTGAAATACTAATGGAAGTAATCAATGGTGACTATGGTTACTATGGCTCACCAGCTTTTACAAAAGAAGGGTATTTGATATTTTTACCAAATTGGTATGAAATGCCATTGAAAGTGAGAATCTATAAATGAATTTAATGAAAATATTAACAGCTGTATTTATTTTTGAAATTATTTTTGCAGATAATCAAGCTTGTCCGATTGAAATGTATGTATTTCTAACTAACGTAAATGAACCTGTTACAATTTCAATAATACCATTAAGCACAGTTTGGGAAAATATTATCGAGAAAAAGGAATGCACAAGGAATCGTTGGCAGCCTATCAGGAAGTGGTGGAACTCAAACCCTTGGATGCCGCAGCTTACACGGGAATGGGTATTACCTATTGGAAG
>Ga0208879_1000312_pt1 | contig 51557 bp, 52 predicted proteins | sample Knorr_S15_td_Bot_FD_185605 | JGI IMG/M metagenome (GOLD analysis project Ga0208879, IMG submission 185605) | Marine microbial communities from Southern Atlantic Ocean transect - Knorr_S15_td_Bottom_ad_5009_LV_A (SPAdes) (version 2) | ecosystem: Environmental > Aquatic > Marine > Oceanic | place... | reverse complement strand
ATGGGTTCAGTGTATTCACAAGACATTGAAGGATGTATGGATTCCAATGCTTTAAATTGTGATAATAATCCACCTACCATGGAAGAAAATGAATATGCTGATTGGTGGAATCATTGTGATACCTGCCATAAATGATTATTTTGGAATGGTGTTCGAGAAAATTCAGAATTTTCATATCCCCAGCTCACAATAAGGGGCTCAATTTAATTTTGGAGCTCCTTTTTTACATAGAGAAAACTGGTACCCTTTGGGCACAGCAACCATTTATGGCATGTACCCGTATAAATAGATGCATCTAATTTTTTCAAGTCTAATGGAATATGTCCAGGTACATGTGCACCATCAATAATGGTCATAATATTCTGTTGTTGTGCTACTTTTATAATTTTTTTAATGGGGAAGATGAGCCCAGTAGCGCTGGTGATATGGCTGATGAATATGATCTATGTCCGTGAAGTAATTGCTGACAAGAAAGCATCAATAAAAGCTTCCTTCGAGGAAATAGGATTTGGAATTGGGGCTTTTACATGTATGGCGCCACGCTTTTTACCAATAAAATCCCATGCTTTATCCATTGCACCGTACTCATGGGTTGGCTTAGGAGTTACTCTTAAATAAATTTATACTAATGGTGGCTAAATCACTATTTGGATAATGTGCAGAGTTTTTGTCTTCAGTAATGAGTCCTGCTTCTGTAGCCGCATTGAGGAATGTGCTAATCTCAACAATATATTGGTCAGAATATCCATGGGTACTTTCATAAGCGGTGGCAGTAGTACGTCCCAAATTTTCACAGGTGAGATGGGGGGGGAGACTATGGAGTTCCAACACTAACAATCCAAACCGTTTTACATATGGACACCAGGCATGAAGATGCTCCACTAAATTTTGCTCAAGTTCAAAGTTGGGTACTTTCCGACCGCGAAATGCATAAGACCCTGTAGAATGACTGGTTCGATTGGTATAAGACATTTTGGGGCTTGAATAAATCCGGTTATGGTCTAAAAATGACCGAACATTCAGTAAATCACCTAAATCAAAGTTGTATTGTGACATGAGTTCTGCTGCATATTTTTTGGGATGGCTAATATCTGCATGGAGTATATGATGTTTGATTCGGGCTTCCGTTAAGGTTTTTGCACTAGCCACTCGGGATGCTTGGTTAAAGTCTGCCCCCACAATTAATAGGGGATGTGAATCGAGATTTTCTCCCCTCAATGTATTATTTTTTACCAAGTCATACAAATGCTTTAGAAGGGTTCCATCACCGCATCCCATATCTGCAATCCCTAAGGGTTGATTTTCCAGTGGTAGATTAAAAATGTGAATTACAATTTCATCAATTTTTTTGAAATAGGTAGAATGGGCACCGCCACTTCCCCATACATTCATGGTTCTGTCCACATGGGTCTCAGCCCCCGTTTTATCTCGTTTCCAGATATGATGAGGGTCGCCAAAAATAATTTCCTCCTGATGGAAGAACATGGGTAGGTATGACACCGTTACTCCATACGCAGATGCACGTTGAAAATAAAACTCACCCAATTCAGTAATCGTATATTTACCATCATTTGATAGAAATCCAATTTCTGAAAAGTACATAGCAAAGGCTTGAATAAGTGAATATTCTGCGACGTCAGAGTGGGAAAACTCACCAGCATCCAAATATTCAGATAATTTTTCATTCATTCCCAATGCAACCAATGCGGGTCCTACCAGAATTCCCCGAATATGAAATTGTATTTGTTCAGGTACATCCTCAAAATATGCAGATATTTTCTGAGATAATTGGGTATAATTATCTGCCATATTTGTAGTGTGAGTAGAAAGGAGTTTATAGCGATAAGCGGTTAGATCACTCATATATTCAAATAAATCTGTATATACATGCGAATAGTTCAGAATGGATTCACCGTTGTCCGTAAGTGAATATTCAATTATATCATCCCGTTCATCAATGGATCGCTGTAACCACCCTTGGGAGCTAAGCAATCGCAGAGCCACATTCATATATCCATGATTAGATGGAAATTGGTTGAAAATATCTTCAATGGTAAACGATTTATGATCCAAAATAAATTGGACTACATTATTTTTATGGAGGATTGCAATTGTTGAAGTTATAGAAATTCCGTCCAGATGTCTAAACAACTCTCCCCTTAAATGGCCTGCTAAATTTTTATCCACTGATTAATCTTTCAAATTCATATTTATTTCACGGAGAATCAACCTAAATTTGGAGGTTTTATTAAAGGCAAATCTACATCTTATGGCATTAGTACCAAAACATATTAAAAACCTCTCTCCATATAAGGCAGGAAAGCCAATATCTGAGGTTCAGCGTGAGCTTGGACTGGATCATATTGTAAAATTAGCATCGAATGAAAATCCATTGGGACCTCCAGAGTCATCTATAAAAGCAGCGCAAAATTCTTTATTTGAATGCCATCGCTATCCAGATACTGCTGCCTTTGAACTTCGTGAAAAGTTGGCCAATCGTTTTGACTTAAAAATGGATAATGTGGTTTTGGGTGGGGGCAGTGAAGGGGTTATGTCTACTATTATGCGTACCTTCCTCAAGCCCGGTGATGAAATTATAGCGGCCCGAAATTCCTTTATTGGTTTCAGAGTTTTAGCCAATGCAAGTGGCATCTATACAAACTGGATACCCATGAAGGATTATCATTATAATTTGAGTGCCATGGCGGATGCCATCAATAATTATACAAAAATTATATATCTAGCTAATCCGGATAATCCCACTGGAACCTATTTTACGGTAGATGAATTTGATGCGTTTATGTCTAGAGTTCCCGAGCGAGTATTGGTTATTTTGGATGAAGCCTATTTTGAGTATGCGCAGAGCATTGCTGATTATCCCGATTCTATGCATTATCGCTATGATAATGTAATTACACTTAGAACCTTCTCTAAAGCCTATGGGTTGGCCGGATTCAGAGTGGGATACGGTTTTGGTCATACGGATCTTATTGGTAATCTATTAAAAGTAAAGCTTCCATTTGAGCCTGCCATCCCCGCACAGGCTGCAGCCATTGCAGCATTGGATGATCAGGATTACTTACAATCAACGTTAATATTAAATACTAAAGGTATGGGTCAATTAACCCAAGCGTTTGATAAGCTGGATTTAAAGTATATTCCATCGGTGACTAATTTTGTTACCTTGGTTTTTGAAAATGGAGAGAATGCAAATGGATTTGCCCAAAACATGTTAAAAAATGGGGTAATCCTTAGACATCTTATTGGTTTTGGCCTCCCTGAATGCGTGCGGGTAACCATTGGTTCTACAGATGAGAATAATTTTTTTATAGAAAAATTAATTAAAATTATGGAGAAATCAGTCTAATGGCATTTATGACCACTAAATGGACAGGGACCGAACATTTTAATGTAAAAGATTTTGATCATGTGGAATTTTATGTGGGCAATGCGAAGCAAGTGGTACACTTTTATAGGTCTGCATTTGGCTTTCAGCCTCATGCCTATTGTGGGCCTGAAACGGGAGTTAAAAATCGAGTATCCTATGTGCTCAAACAGAATAAATTATTTTTTGTATTTACCACACCGCTATCCTCTACTCACCCTGCCACAGAATGGTTATCTAAACATGGGGATGGGGTGAGGGATATTGCCATTCGTGTAGAATGCGACAAAGAAGCCCATGATTCATGCGTATCACGCGGTGCAGTGAGTGTGATGTCACCAACCGTTACAGAAGATGAGAATGGAAAATTTGGTAAGTCATCTATCCAAACTTACGGCGATACCATACACTCATTTATTTGGCGAGATGAATATAAAGGACTGTGGGCACCGGGATTTGAAGCGATCAAATTACCAGATGTGCCCTCAGAAGATCCGGGGCTCATTCGTGCCGATCATATTGTGGGGAATGTGGAAGTGGATAAAATGGATGCGTGGAGTGAATTCTATGAGAGAGTGTTTGGATTTACCACTTTTGTTCGTTTTGACGAGACGGATATTTCTACCCAATACTCAGCCCTTAAAAGTATTGTAGTGCGATCAAAAAACTGGAAAGTGATGATGCCCATCAATGAGCCAGCCAAAGGGAAGAAGAAGTCTCAAATTGAAGAATATTTAGATTTCAATGAAGGCCCAGGCGCACAACATATTGCCATCCAAACGGGGGATATTATTCAAACAATTTCTGCCCTGCGAGCCAACGGGGTAGATTTTTTAGAAGTTCCAGATACCTATTATGAATCACTTTCAGACCGTGTAGGAGAAATTGATGAAGATTTTGAAAAATTAAAAGAATTGAAAATCCTGGTAGATCGTGATGAAGAGGGGTATCTCTTACAACTCTTTACCAAACCATTGGAAGATCGCCCCACATTATTTATAGAGATCATACAGCGCAAAGGGTCACGTGGATTTGGCCAGGGGAATTTTCAGGCCTTGTTTGAATCTATAGAATTAGAGCAAGAAAAACGAGGAAACCTTTAAGGAGGAAAGATGCCATTTTATCAGTCTAAAGGATTAATCCCCCCTAAGCGACATACCGTATTTAAGAATTCAAATGATAACCTCTACTTTGAGGAATTGGTTAGCCGTGAAGGATTTTCCCATATGTATTCGAATCTGTACCATTTGCGGATGCCTACGCGTGTACTTGAGATGGGAGAGTTCCACCAAATAGAGCTGAAACGAGGCGATAATACCCACCGTGCACGACATATTCGCACTGCCAATATTAAGTCTTCAGGTAATGCAATCAGTTCTCGAATTCCCTTATTTTTTAACTCTGATATAATTATCTCGAAAGCGCATGTAGATTCATCCATGGATTTCCATTATCGTAATGGTCACTTTGATGAATTGCTGTATATCCAGAGTGGTGGGGGTACTTTCAAGTCTAATTTGGGGACACTCGAATTTGGGTTTGGCGATTATATAGTAATCCCTCGAGGTGTGATTTGGAAAATGGATGGGGATGATGAATGTCGCATATTGGTAGTGGAATCCAATCGACCTTTAGAAACCCCTACACGATATCGCAATAAATTTGGACAATTATTAGAACATTCACCTTTCTGTGAGAGAGATATTCGAACACCTGCGTTTTCAGACCCAATCGATGAAGAGGGTGAATCCTTGGTAAAAGTACGCGTTAATGATGGAATTCAAGATATGGTCTATGCCCATCATCCCTGTGATGTTGTGGGGTGGGATGGATACTTTTTCCCATGGATATTTAATATTGATGATTTTGAGCCTATTGTGGGGAGCCTACATCAACCGCCACCAGTCCATCAAGTACTTCAGGCTGAAGGCTTTGTGGTTTGCAATTTTGTATCACGGTTATTTGATTTTCACCCCGATGCAATTCCTTCACCATATCCCCATTCCAATGTAGATTCAGATGAAATTCTATTTTACTCACAAGGTGAGTTTATGAGTCGCAAGGGTATTGATTTAGAGTCTATCACTTATCATCCCATGGGATTACCACATGGCCCTCAACCTGGGAAATATGAAGCATCAATTGGTAAAAATAAAACGGAAGAATTAGCCGTAATGATTGACACATTCAAACCTTTATATGTGGTAGATACGGTTAATGATATTGATGATAAATATTATCCAAAGTCCTGGAATTAATTATATTTACAGTATATATATAAAGTATAACATTAATTATTTAGTGAGGATTAAATGAATACGTCAGCATGTTGGTTTGAAATTCCCACAACGGATTTGATTCGTGCAAAAACATTTTATGAATTCATCTTCCAAATGGAGATGCGAGAGATGAATGTGGATGATGATCGTATGTATATATTTCCAGTTGGGGAAGGCATGTTGAGTGTTGCTTTGTTTCAGGCAGATGGATTTAATCCCAGTAAAGATGGGGTTCGTTTATACTTTGACGGTGATCCAGATTTATCAACGTTCCTTGGCCGTGTGGAATCTGCGGAGGGAAAAGTCCTTAAACCCAAAACGGTAATTACTAAAAAAATTGGTTATTGTGCTGATTTTATGGATACTGAAGGCAATATTGTATCCCTCCATTCTCGAGGATAGTTTTGTACAAAACTTTCGATCCCAGTAAGCTTGATATTAAAACCAATTATAATTTGATGATTTCTGGGATAATTCCGCGACCCATTGCTTTTGTAACCACACAAGACAAAGCGGGAAATCACAATTTGGCTCCTTTTTCATTCTATAATGGCTTTAGTGCAAATCCACCCATCATCGGATTTTCTCCCGCCCTCAGTGGTCGCATGGGAGAACCCAAAGATACCCTCTTAAATGTGAGAGATGTACCTGAATTTACCGTGTCTCTGGTCACCAGCACAATGACAGAGCAAATGGCAATGGCCTCATCTGCCTATGATCGAAATGTGGATGAATATGTCAAATCAGGACTGACCAAAAGAGAGAGCCAAATAGTTAAACCACCCCATGTTCACGAATCACCCTTTATTATGGAATGCAAATTGTGGGACATTGTTGAGATGGGAGGACTTCCAGCAGGTGGAAATTTGATTTTGGGTGAAGTGGTCATGTTTCATGTATGTGAAGATGCATATTCTGGCCATCGAATTGACCCTGAAAAATTAGATGCAGTGAGCCGTTTGGGTTATAGTTGGTACTCTCGGGCCAATGATGGACTCTTTGAACTGAAACGTCCAGCTGGGAATGGTATTGGTTTTGATAATCTGCCCCAATTTTTATTGGAAAGCAATTCCATAACAGGAAGTGAATTATCCCGCTTGGCCAGTTGTGTGGAGATTCCCACTGCAGAAGATGTTGAATTCGGTGAACTGGATGATACTCACTTGGCGTATAAACTAAAATCTACATTAGCGATTAATGATACAGATTCAGCTTGGCAGATTGTCCATGAAATGGAACGTCGACGTGGCTAATCCCATACTTTGGCAGTCCACACCTGAAAAGAATGTTGGTTCTCAAATGTCCCGCTTCCGGGAACAGGTAAATCAACACCATAATCTCAATCTAACTGATTATCATCACCTATATAATTGGTCTATTATTCAAGCCGAAGACTTTTGGGAATCCATGTGGAAATTCGGTGGTATAATTTCTTCTGAACCCTATACACAAATTTGTGATGATATTACGAAAATGCCTGATGCGAATTGGTTTTCCGGTTCAAAACTTAATTTTGCAGAAAATCTTCTTAAATATAGAAATGATACCATTGCTCTCAAATTCTATGGTGAAGATAAAGTTTATCAAGAACTTACCTATGATCAATTATATACTGAAGTGGAAAGGTTTGCGGCTGCATTAAGAAACATGGGGGTTCAAAAAGGTGACCGTGTAGCAGGCTTTATTCCCAATATGCCTGAGGCTATCATCGCTATGTTGGCAACATCCAGTATTGGGGCTATTTGGTCATCCTCCTCGCCAGACTTTGGTGTAAATGGCGTTTTGGATCGCTTCTCCCAGATTGAGCCCAAAGTCGTTATTGCTGCCGATGGATTTTATTTTAAAGGGAAATTATTTGATTCATTAGAGAAATTAAGTGGAATCCTTGCTGATTTACCCAGTGTAGAGAAAGTTGTCATTGCCAAATATACCAATGATGGAGACATCTCTCATATTCCCAATGGGGTTTGGTGGAATGACTTCTCACACCCCACCCCACCCCCACTCAAATTTGAACAGCTTCCCTTTGATCATCCATTATACATAATGTATTCCTCAGGCACCACAGGTAAGCCTAAAAGCATTGTCCATTCAGCAGGGGGTACCCTTATTCAACATCTGAAGGAGCTCATTCTCCATACCGATTTGAAACGGAATGATACCATCTTCTATTTTACCACTTGTGGATGGATGATGTGGAACTGGCTGGTTTCTAGTTTGGCTGTGGGTGCCACGGTGATACTATATGACGGGAATCCATTTTATCCGAGTCCCGACGCATTGCTAAAAATTGCTGAAGAGGCGAAAATTAACATATTTGGGACTTCTGCTAAGTTTATTGCATCATTAGAGGTTGAAGGTATTAAACCCTCCCAAATCTCAAATTTTCCCCATTTACGAGTAATCCTATCTACAGGCTCACCATTGAGTGATGAATCTTTTGAATATGTATATCGGGATTGGAAGCAAGATGTACAGCTCAGTTCAATCTCAGGAGGTACTGACATTGTATCCTGCTTTGCATTGGGTAATCCCACATTACCTGTATATCGAGGTGAATTGCAATGTCGTGGATTGGGAATGGGCGTAGAATCATTTAATGATGATGGAATTTCACAAATAGGTGAACAGGGTGAATTGGTGTGCACGCAAGCCTTTCCATCCATGCCTGTCTATTTCTGGAATGACAAAGATGGCGAAAAATACCATAACACCTATTTTGATGTGTATGAGAATATTTGGTGTCATGGTGATTATATCCTTATCAATGCGCATGGGGGAATTCAAGTTTTTGGTCGTTCAGATGCCACTTTGAATCCGGGTGGAGTCCGGATTGGCACTGCAGAAATTTATCAAATTGTAGAGAATATTCCTGGAATTATAGATTCAGTAGTTGTGGGACATTCTACTGGTGATGATGAAGAGGTGATTCTCTTTGTTAAATTAGATGAAAATATTCACCTTGATGATTCTTTAATCGATACTATAAGATCAAAAGTCAAATTGGGATGTAGTCCCCGTCATGTACCGGCGAAAATACTAACCGTTCCCGATATCCCCTATACTATCAACGGTAAAAAAGTGGAAGTTGCGGTAAAGAAACTCATCCATGGGAAAGATGTAACGAACAGGGATGCCTTGGCAAACCCTGAATCACTTGAATTCTTTAGAAATTGTAAAATTGGATAATTCTCAACGGCTATACAATTGGCTTCTTGCCTCACTTGTGTTCACCTATTCACTCATATTTGTGGGTGGATTGGTCCGCGTTTCTGGGTCGGGGATGGGTTGTCCTGATTGGCCTACCTGTTTTGGGAAACTGATTCCACCTACAACCATTGAGCAACTTAGTTGGTACCCTCAGGCTGAATTTGAAGTGGGAGATATGATTGTATATAATGATACACTCTGGGTATCGGAATTTGATTTTACCACATTGGCGTCTTTTGGAACAGAGAATTGGCATCCTTACGAAAAGCATAATTATGCCACATTCAATGTGACGCATACGTGGATAGAATACTTCAATCGCCTATTTGGGGCCACTACAGGATTGGTCATTACCATGGCTATGCTATTTTCCCTATTGATACGAAAACGTTTTCCCAAAGTGGTGGTTGCTACCATGGTTGCCTTTTTGTTAACCGGAGTTGAGGGGTGGATGGGCGCCAAGGTGGTAGAATCTAATTTGGCACCGATGGTGATTACCCTACATATGTTATTGGCGTTGATAATTGTAAGCCTCCTCATATATGCTTTACTCAAGGTTAAACTAAATACACAATCATCAACACTGCAAACATCCTATGCCTCAAAGATTCCATTGTATTTGAAAATACTATGGGGAGTAACGGTGGTTGAAATATTATTAGGTACGCATATGCGTGAGGGATTAGAGAATTTACGTATTGCATTCCCCAATCACACAGTTGATTTTTTAATGACAACCTTGGGTACATTTAAATATATTCATACGGGTATGGGCATTTTGTTAGTATCGCTCACCGCCATATTATGGAATAAAATCATGATGCACAGCACACCGTCAACATCCATAATTATATTAATGAAATGCCTATTGGCTTTATTTATTTTTCAGGTGGGGATGGGTGAGCTTATGGTGTTTGGCGAATTTTCTCCTTCATTTCGATTATTACATATGTGGGGGGCATCATTGAGTATTGGTGTAATTATGTCCATGGGAATGATTGTGCAATATGAACAGAAGGAGAAGAATGTCTAAATTTTCAGATTATAAACAAATGATGAAACCACGCATTACCATGTTGGTATTAGTTACTTCCTATTTGGGATTTTACCTAGGCTTACGTAGTATGGATCAATATTTCTTTACCACTGACCAAGTCCTCCTTTTTATCAACTTGATGGTGGGTACTTTTCTCACCGCCAGTGGTGCAGCCGTATTGAATCAAGTCATTGAAAAAGATCATGATGCAAAAATGAAACGCACCAAAAATCGACCCATTCCCTCGGGGCGAATTGATTTGCGCCATGCCCTTAATTTTGGCGTAGTACTCTGTATTGTAGGCTCGGTATATTTGTTTCAGTTTACGAATACATTGACAGGCGGACTCTCATTCCTCACCATAATACTCTATTTATTTGTCTATACACCCAGTAAACGACTCAGTACATGGAACACCGTCATTGGGTCGATCCCTGGGGCCTTACCGCCATTAGGGGGGTGGGCCGCATCTACGGGGAATTTAACTGCACCAGCCTGGATACTATTTGGGATCCTCTTTTTCTGGCAGATTCCCCATTTCATGGCTATTGCCATACTCTATGCCAAAGACTATAAAGATGGGGGATTCAAAATGATGCCCGGTGAATACCCCAATTCCAGTCGCACCAATTATCATATTCTCTTTTTTACCATTGCACTCATTGGCACCAGTATTGGCTTGTACACATTAAAGGTGGCCGGCATTATCTATGCCGTAGGGGCAGCCGTATTGGGGATTGGTCTCTTAGCGGTAGGTGTAAATGTAATTTATAAGCAGAATAATGCAAATGCGCGCATGCTATTATTCGCATCCATCATATACCTCCCTTTATTACTTTTACTCATACTATTTGATCAATAAAGAAAACATGAACGACTCATTTTGGTTACGCATTATTTATATTGTGACCACTGTAATTTCATTGGCAGTGGCATTTTTGATTTTGGGCCCACGCCCCGATGGATTAGAGGGGATGTTGGATGTTTCAGGATTACCACTGGTAAATGCCAGTTTGAATAGCATCACCACACTATTGCTGATTTTAGCCTTAATGTTCATCAAGCAAAAAAAGATTGATGCCCATAAAAAAGTCATGCTCACTGCATTTGGTACATCTGCATTATTTTTGATTAGCTATGTGATTTATCACTGGTTTAAAGCAGGCCCGAAACTTTACCTGGGGGAGTGGACCACCTTTTACTACACCATTTTATTGAGTCATATTGTGCTGGCAATCATCGTCATGCCCCTGGCCCTTATTGCCCTCTATCGTGGGTGGAATAATCAAATCTCAAAACATCGAAAGATAGTTAAATTTGCATATCCGGTGTGGCTGTATGTGTCCATAACTGGTGTGATGATTTATGGGATGCTGTATTTGTAGGAGCAATTTAATTATTATTATTCGTTCCGCTTCAAAAACCAAGCGGAAAAGCACCTTAAAGCATTATAAATCATAATAAAAAATCAATTTATTTCCAAAAGGGTCCTTAATAATCATTTCCATAGTACCCCAATCCTGTTTTACTATAGATGGCCTCGAATATTTATAGTTTTTATTGGATAATTTTTCATGAAATGATTCAAGATTTTCTATTTCTATCCTTATAGATGTAACGGGATTAGAATCTCCATAATGTTCTGATAAATGTAGTCGGAATCCACACTTTATTAAACCAATATATAATGGGGTATTTTCTTCAAACCTATGTTCAAATTCAATTTCAAATTCTAAAAAATCAACATAGAACTCCTTTGCTTTATTCTCATCAAAACTTCTTAAAATTGGTGTTGTACTTTTAATATGCATAATTAATAATTATTAATGATATATATTCTATCACTCGTACATTTTGATTAACTAAGGTTGGCACAAAACTCCCCAAACACTCTCTTTACTTCATCTATATGTTCTTTGGAATGTGCCGTAGACACAAAGAAGGTTTCATACCCTGATGGGGGAAAGTAGATATTATTATCCAGTAAATGTCGATGTAAAGAATTATAAGTCTCAATTTCTGAATTTGCCACATGAGTAAAATTACTGATATCTGAGTCGGTAAAGAATATTCCCACCATGGACCCGAATTGGTTCACTTTAATTGGCATATTATTTTCAGCAGCCACTTGGCGGAGTCCATCGGCAAAATATGACCCCATTTCTTCCAGTTTTTCATAGAGTCCATCTGTATTTAATTCCTTCAATGTTGCAATTCCGCCTGCCATGGAAATGGGATTTCCAGATAATGTGCCCGCTTGATACACAGAGCCTTCTGGCGAAATATGAGCCATAATTTCGGCTTTCCCCCCATAGGCCCCCACAGGGAGTCCACCACCAATAATTTTACCCAAGGTGGTCAGGTCGGGCAGGACATTAAATCGTTCTTGTGCCCCTCCATGAGCTACTCTGAATCCGGTAATCACTTCATCAAATATGAGGACGGTGTCAAATTCTGTGGTCAAGTCTCGCAAGTCTTCTAGAAATCCATCAGAAGGCGAAACCACACCCATATTACCGGCAATTGGCTCTAGGATGATGGCTGCAATGTCATTAGGATTAGCCTTAAATGCGTCTCGAACTGCATTCAAATCATTATAGGGTACGGTAATTGTGGATTCTACTACAGCTTTGGGAATGCCTGGACTTGAGGGTTGGTCGAATGTGGCTAATCCTGAACCTGCATTGGATAAGAAGAAATCGCCATGTCCATGGTAACATCCCTCGAATTTAATAATCAAATCACGGTTGGTGTATCCCCGGGCTAAGCGCACCGCACTCATAGTAGCCTCTGTCCCTGAATTCACAAAACGAATTTTTTCAATGGAAGGCACTGCATCAACCACCATTTGAGCTAATAAATTCTCTCGTTCGGTAGGGGTACCAAAGGTGGTGCCTTGTTCCACTGCGTTAATAATTGCATCTTTAATCTTGGGATGTGAATGCCCCAAAATCAAGGGACCCCATGAGGCGGTGAAATCTAAAAATCGATTACCATCTACATCAAATACATAGGGACCGTCTCCTTTTGCTATGAAATGGGGCGTACCCCCTACAGATTTAAATGACCGCACAGGACTATTTACACCCCCTGGCATGAGGGCTTTGGCTTTTTCAAAAAGTTTGATTGATTGAGTTTTGGTTAATGACATTTTCTAATTCTTTCTAATTATTAACTAACAAATTCTTTCGCAAAATAACTGATGATGATATCTGCCCCTGCCCGTTTAATAGAGAGTAATAATTCATCTCTCACTTTGGATTCATCAATCCAACCTTTTTCAGCTGCCGCCTTTACCATAGAATACTCACCACTCACATTATAGGCAGCAATAGGGAGGGCACATATATCTTTTACTTGGCGGATAATATCCAAATAGGCCATGGCAGGTTTTATCATGATAATATCCGCACCTTCAGCCATGTCTAAATCCACTTCTTTTAGTGCTTCACGCCTGTTAGCAGGATCCATTTGATATTGCTTACGATCTCCAAATTGAGGTGTGGATTCTGATGCATCTCGAAATGGGCCATAAAAAGCTGATGAGTATTTTGCAGCATAACTCATAATGGGAATATTCTCAAACTCTGCATCATCCAAACTTTCACGGATGGCAGCAATCATTCCATCCATCATTCCCGATGGTGCAACCATATCAATGCCAGCATCAGCATGTGAAACCGTCTGTTTTTGTAAATAACTAAGGGTGGTATCGTTATGAACTTCATTGTCAAAAATAACACCACAATGGCCGTGATCCGTATATTCACACATACATACATCACTAATGAGATACATTTCTGGGAAACGAGATTTAATCTCTCTGGTAGTGCGTTGAATGATTCCATTTTCAGAAATAGCATCAGAACCGATTTCATCTTTATCGTTGGGAATCCCAAATAGAATGGTTCGGTCTAATCCCAGTTTGAGCAATGCATCAATTTCATGGAGAATACTATCCGGTGAAAAATGATACACACCTGGCATTGATGAAATCTCAGATTTGAGATTCTTTCCGTCTCGCACAAACAGAGGGTAAATTAAATCATCCTTTGTGACTTGTGTTTCTCGTACCAATCGGCGAATACTATCATTCTTGCGTAACCGTCGAGGCCTAAATGGTAAATTGCTATGTTGTTTTTTCATGGTTTAGTCCTTTGTCATTCTGAGCACATCGAAGGATGACGATTCAACTCATTTACTAAATTCATACTACTCAAAATGGTATCTTGTATGGAAATTCCATTAACATAATTACCCGCAAAATGAAAGCCTAGTAATTTAGCCTCAATCAAATTCATAATACTTTTATAATGGCCATAACCCACATGATACTGGGGAATCGCTTTTTCCCAAAGGGTTTGATGAGTTATTAAGGGGGCCTCGGTGATTCCTAAAAGTGTTTTTAAATCGGTACATGCCAAGTCTAATCGTTCAGATGCAGAGAGTGTTGCCAATTCAGGCTGTCTTGCACCACCCATAAATATAGTGAGAAGTGAATGGCCTTCTGGCGCTCGATTCTGGAATAATGAAGATGAAAATAATACCCCAAGTATATTCATATTTTCACATTTGGGTACCAATGCACCAAATCCATCTATTGAATGTGGGATGTGCTCTGATTTATATCCTATTGACATGGATATTACCGGTGGATAATTGATTTCTCCCATTTCTTGAAAATCTGGATAGTCATCTCCATTTATGGTAATATTTTTCAAAGTATGGGTAGGCACGGTACAAATAATATTGTGGAATGATATTTTTTCAGTTTGTCCATTCTGAATATAAGTCACGGTAAAAGATTCATCTGTTTTTGAGATATTTGACACAGTGGTATTCAATAGGAATTCATCGGATATATACTTACGAAGTTTTTCGGTTAATTCTGAAATACCATTTTGAAATGAAATGGTTCGTCGTTTGACTCTATGGGAAGCTTTATTTTTACGGTTTTTGAAAAAACCACCAATTACACTTCCATGTTCAGCTTCAGTTTTTATCATCAATGGAAATGAATGCTCCATACTCAAACTGTCCGGATCACCGGCGTATGTACCCGCAATAAATGGATTTATCGCATAGTCTAACACTTCCTTGCCGAATCGACGAATAATGAATTGAGATATAGATTCTTCATCTTCTATGGGAAAATTACGTGTAAATGGTTCACTCATAATTTTAAATTTTGTTTTCCATGAGAATAATGGGGAGGTAAAGAAGGATTTAATCGAGGTGGGCACAGCAACTAATTGTTTATTTTTTACCACAAATCTATTGGATGAGTTTGGGGAGGCATCTTCTATTTGTAAACCCAAATCATCAAACATTTCAACAGTGCGTTGGTCAGAGAGTAAAAGGGTATTTGGACCATTCTCAATAGTGAAGCCATCAATGTTTTCTGATTGTATTACGCCACCAAGTTGAGAGGATGCTTCAAAAATAGTGGGGGTAATTCCTGATTTTTTCAGATAATAGGCTGCAGTGAGTCCTGCAATTCCACCGCCAATAATAGCCACATTTTTAGCCATGAGAATTAATAATTCCAGCCACAGCATCTACCCAATTATCATTGTCATTCAGGCTGGGCACTAACGTGAATTCTTCTCCACCATGTTCAATGAATACGTTTTTATAACGTTCACTAATTTCGATGGAAGTTTCTAAGCAATCACTGACGAATGCAGGAGAAAGTACCAACACCTTTTTACGATTTGATGTCGCTAATTCTAACATCACCTTGTCGGTATATGGCTTGATCCATTTATTATCTAAACGAGATTGAAAGGTGGTGGTATAGGCATCTTTAGAGAGTGAAAGTTGTGCTGTAATCAATTTTGTGGTTTCATAGCATTGGGCTTTATAACAGAACCTATTTTCATCCGTCATCCCATTTCCGCAGTGTCCATCAGCGCATAATGATGTTCCCGGATGCGATTTATCCACATGTCGCTCAGGTAGGCCATGATATGAAAATAAAATATGGTCATAGTTTTTGTAATTCATCTGCTTTGCATTTTCAACAACGCAATTGATGTAATCTGAATTATGGTAAAATTGATTTATGATGGTTGTTTTGGGGAAGTTCCACCATTTACTTATAATCAAATTGCAATGTTCAATAACAGAACCGGTTGAAGCGGATGCATATTGTGGGTATAACGGCAATATGATAATGTGCTCATAATTTTTAGAATAGATGTTTGCCAAGGCAGATTCTATGGATGGATTTTGATAGCGCATGGCAGAAAAAATATCATAATTCTCACCCAACTTAACATTCAACTTTTTCGATAATTTTTCTGCATAACGGATTAGTGGGGATGCACCTTGAAGTTGCCATAGTTTTTTATATTCTTTGGTAGAATTTGCCACTCGTTTGGGAATAATAATAAAATTTACCAAAAAGTATCGAATCAAAAATGGAATATCAATGACCCGGGGATCCATGAGGAATTGCCGTAAAAATTTCCATACGGATGAAATAGTGGGCTTGCTAGGTGACCCCAAGTTTATGAGTAATACCGCTGTTTTCATTTGACAAATTCTAGATTGACCCAGTCTCTGGGTTTTATAATCTCGTACAATTCAGCTTCAGGTGTGTTGGGTTCTGGAGACCAATTGTATGTCCATGAAGTAAGGGGGGGGAGTGACATGAGAATGGATTCAATCCGCCCCTGTGTTTCTAAACCAAATAATGTGCCCCGGTCATAAACCAAATTGAATTCTACATATCTGCCTCTGCGATAGAGTTGAAACTCTCGCTGTATCTCAGTAAATGGGTTGCCTTTATTCTCGGCAAAGATGGGGAGGTATATTTGGTTGAAGCCCATACCCACTGCTTTTACAAAATCAAATGTTTCCTCAGAATTTTCCGAAAGATAGTCGAAAAATATGCCACCCACACCCCGAGCCTCATTTCGATGTTTGATGAAAAAGTATTCATCACAATTTGATTTGAATGTGGAATAATCAGCAATAGAATGGTCGTCACAGAGATACTTCAACGATTTATGGAAATCAATAATATTTGCTGTATTGGGGTAATAAGGGGTTAAGTCTATACCACCCCCAAACCAGCCTTTGCCACCCCGCTCAATATAGCGGATATTCATATGTACTGTGGGTACAAATGGATTTTTAGGGTGAATAACCAAGGACACGCCCGTAGCGAAAAAGTCACTTCCACCCCCCTTTAATTTTGATGCCATCTTCTCTGAAAGTGTACCATTCAAGGCTGAAAAATTAACGCCCCCTTTTTCGATAGTGTCCCCAGAGAATATGCGCGTTCTACCACCCCCATCACCATCGGCGTATTCCCAATTATCTTCATGGTATGTTTGCCCAGAAACGTCAGTAAGGCCTGTACAAATATAGTCTTGAATATTCTTAAAGGATTGAGAGATTAAATCTTTATTCATTAATCCCAATTGTCTGCAATTTATATTTGGGGCTTTCTGTCCTCACTGTATCTACCACTGTTTGAACGGCTTCTAAGGGAATATCTGGCGTAATGCCATGTCCCAAATTGAAAATATGTCCATTGCCCTCACCATATGACTCCAGAACTTTGCAAACCTCTATACGAATAACATCATTGGGTGCCAATAAAATAGAAGGATCAAGATTGCCTTGCAGAGAAACCGAATCTTTCGCCGCAGCTTTGGCATCTTTTAGAGAGACGGTCCAGTCAATACCCAATACATGGGCGTTAGATGTTTTGAGTAAGTCCAGCCAATGGCCCCCACCCTTTACAAACAAAATACAGGGCACATTCAATTGGTTTATTGCTGAGACTATACGTTTTAAATAAGGGAATGAAAAAGTTTCAAATACTTCACGAGATAAGTAACTGGCATTGGTGTCAAAAATTTGTATGGCATCCGCACCTGCTTTCACCTGCTCCGTCACATAGGTAATAATACTCTCGGTGAGGGTGTGCATTAAATGGTGGAATGTGGTCGGTTCGGTGTGCATGAGTGTGCGAATATGCCGATAATCTTTACTGGGTTTGCCCTCTACCATATAGGAGGCAATAGTCCATGGTGCACCTGAAAATCCAATGAGTGCCTTAGAGTTATCTAACTCATTTCTGATTTGTTTCACCCCTTCAAAAACATGTTGAAGATGGGTGGGGTCTGCCACTTGAATAGACTTCACTTTTTCTATGGTATCTAACGGATTATCAAAAACGGGGCCTACTTTTTCTATGAGTTGAAAGTTCACGCCCATGGCTTCTGGAATCACCAAAATATCAGAAAACATAATGGCCGCATCGAATCCGTACCGACGAATGGGTTGGAGCGTAACCTCTGTCATAAGATCTGGTGTATGTATCATTTCATGAAATGTATGTTCTTTCCGTACCGCACGGTATTCTGGTAAATATCGACCGGCTTGGCGCATGATCCATAATGGGGTATAGGGTACCGGATTACCATAGCAGGCATCAATAAAAATTCTACTCTGTTCGTTCATATTCTGAGTGTCTTAAATGGTTATAAATAGCTTCACATAAATGGTTAATGGTAGAAATATTAGGGATTATTATGTTTTGATTTGTGTAATTTGTAAAACGATTGGCGGTTGTTTTTCCCATAGTGGCAATGGTACAACTAGAAATATTTATATTCTTTGTAAACCAAACATCCACACCTGAGGGACTTCCAAATATGATAATTGAATCTGAATCAATGTTATTATTAGTGAGGTTGAATTGAACATTTTCCACGGGTCCGTAAAAGGGGAGTGTATCTACATTGATGGGCCAAATATCCACATTACTTTTTTCTGAGCATAAATGGAGGATTTTTACATCCGACTTATTTTTCAAATGTTTTGCCAAGTCCGCTGAACTTTCTGAAATATGGAGGATTTCATGTCCCGCATCTTTCAAAATAGATGATGCTTGTGAGCCTACGATGAAAAAACTATATTTTTTATTTTCAAGAATAGCTGAAATTTTTTGTGCAGAGAATTGACTGGATACAATGAGGGCATTAAAACTATCAACAGATTCTTGAATTGTAGAATATGACTTATTTACGTGTAGGTGAATAAGGGGGGTATGTTGAATTGTGTAATTCAATGCATTGAATTTTGACTGCCATGCTTGTGGGCAATTATTTTGAAGTGTCCAATAAATTGATTTAGACATTATCCAATGCTTTCCGATTTGAGTCAATAATTGCTCTGGCCCCTTCATCCATGAAGGCGGAGATGATATTTTCTATAATTTCAATTTTATCACTCAATTGGCCTGTAACTGAAATACGAATTACGTGAGTCCCTGTGATATCAGAAAGGTATGCATCAATTTTAAGTTCATTTTTATGGATGGTGGTCAAACATCCAACAGGGGTTTTACAGCCACCTTCCAATTTGCTAATAATTTGGCGTTCAATTTCCACCGCCATACATGATGGATTATGATTAATTTTTGATAGTATATCATTTAAATCAGTTCGGGTTTCTGTCACTTCAATCGCAACTGCGCCTTGCCCTGCAGCAGGCGTCATTTCATTCTTTGAAAACCGATAATAGGGTACATCCAACTTGAGGCGATTGATAGCAGCCTCAGCCATAATCAGGCCATCCCACTTATTATCTTTCAATTTTTGGATGCGTGTATCAATATTGCCACGAACATCTATAATATTGATATCTGTTTTGATGGATTTAATTTGTAACTCACGACGAAGACTGCCCGTTGCGATGGTAGCAAATTTGGGTAATTCTTCAAATTTAATAGGTGTATTGGTGACCATCACATCGGCATACGAAAATCGTTTGGGTACGGCACCAATTTTAAAATCAGTCCCCAAGTCTGCAGGTAAATCTTTCATACTATGGACGGCTATATCAATTGTTTCTGCCAATAATTCTGCTTCGATTTCAGCGGTAAAAAATCCTTTATCGCCAACCTCTGGAAGGGGGGTAGATTGATCTTCATCGCCACGAGTTGAAATAATTTTTATTTCACATGGAGTATTAGTTTTCATCTCAATTAAAGACTTTACATGATTTGCCTGCCAGCGGGCAAGGGCACTACCACGAGTGCCAATGGTAAGGGGATTCATGAATTAATCCTGTTCGATGGGTTCTGCGGTTTCGTCTAATCTATACATTGATCGAATGGCATCTACCACGGTGGGAGAATAATGTCCATTTTTGGCTTGATATTTGAGTGTGGAGATAGGATCCTTTAACATTCGTCTCACCAGACTACTGGAAAACTTATCGATGGCTGACAAAGTATCTTCGTCGTATCGTGTTTCAATTTTCGACAATTCAATATTCTTAATATCTTCAAATAAATGCTTTAAATCAGCAATGGTGGGCGTCACCGATAGTGTTTTTAACCATGTGACAAATTCTTCATACACTTCATTCACAATTAGGGATGCTCGCGGAAGTTCTTGTTTCCGAGAAAATAGTCGTTCTGATACCACTGATTCTAATTCATCTACTGTAAATAAAGTAATATTATGGAGATTTTCCACATCCGTTTGAATATTACGAGGGACTGATAAATCCATGAGCAATAGAGCGTGATTTATGGAGTCCATCTCTGTGATTTGTGCCGTGGTTACCACGGGGAAATCTGCACTGGTGCAAGTTACTACGATTTGTACATTGGGTAAAATTTGGGGAATATCCTCAAATGGAATGAATTGTCCATTGGTTTCTTCGGCCAATGCTTTTCCCCGTTCAGCGCGACGATTGGCAATATAGAATTGAGTAGCTCCCTTTTTCATAAAATGAGATGCTGTCAATTTTCCGGTAGAACCGGCACCGATGAGGAGTATGCTAATTTTTGAGAAATCAGGATAAATGGTTCCGATTTTTTCTACCGCAGCATAGCTTACCGAAATAGCACCGGCTGAAAGATTAGTCTCTGTACGAACGCGTTTGCCTGCTTCCAGAGAAAATTGAATAAATCTATTTAATATTGGTCCCGTACCTGAAACTCTTCTAGCATGAGAAAATGAAGATTTTATTTGGGCGGTAATTTGCGTTTCACCCAACATCATGGAGTCCATTCCAGCCGATACCTGCATAAGATGATGAATACAATCGGACCCACTTAGAATATGCAAGCCATCCATCTTAATATGTTTATTTAAACTTTCGTATCCCGAAATAATAAATTCTTTTAATGAGTCAATATTGTCACAAATGGCATAGAATTCTGTTCGGTTACAGGTTGAAAGTATATAGCATTCATTAATATTGAATTCTGATTTTCGTTTATATAAATATTCGGCTTGGGCATAGGTGAGGGAGAATGTTTCGCGAATATCAACGGCTGCATCTTTGTGGCTAATACCAAATGAATGAATATTTTGAATATAATTATGCATGTGGACTCCCTGTGGTAGAAAGGAGTCGGGAGAATAGATCTTCTATATCTTGTCGAGATAGACTCTGTTGTTCATCTCCCATAAGTAGAATGCCATGAAATGAACCGCCAATGGCTTTAAAGAGTAAATGAGATTCTACTTTTGGAAATTCACCAATCTTCATCCCCTCATCAAGCAATTGTTGCAAAGTAGCATATAATTTACCTTGATAATCTTTCCAGGGCTCTGTTTCAAAATTGATGGAATGCTGGGGAGCGGTAAATAAAAAGCTATAAAGATTTCTATCATTTAAGATATGATTAGCGATGATGTTGAGAATACTTAGAAATTTTTCTTTAGGAGAGGAGTTGGATTCAATAGTTGTTTGACAGCTTGTCCAAAGTTGCTCCCAGCCTTTAACCATGATGGCTGAAAAGACATCTTCTTTTTTGGGGAAGTAATAGTAGAGAGATGCCGTACCAAATCCTGCCTCATTTGCGATTTGTTCCATGGTGGTCCCATCAATACCTTGATCATGAAATACAGAGAGGGCACCATTCATAATGAGATGCTTTCGTGCTTCCCGTTCATCGGCCTTACGTTGATTATTCATCATATACCTATATTTTTTATCGAATCCTCATTCGAAATTTAAAACTATTATTTAAACTATGGAAAGATGAATCGTGATATTTAAAATAAATTTACTTAAATTAGTGCTATGAAAAGAATAGTGTCTTTACTTATTTATATCACTCTTGGCGTTTCGGAGACTATCCTTATACCCGCAGACTATTCTACTATCCAAGAAGGTATTGATGCATCACAAGATGGTGATACGGTTCTTGTGGCAGAAGGTACTTATATTGAGAATCTAATACTCAATAAGTCTATTCTTCTTGCCAGCCATGCCATATATGATGATTTGACCAACTGGGTAGAATATGATGACCAGTTCACTTCTGAATGGCAAATTACCAATGACCATATTAATAATACCATTATTGATGGCAGTAAACTTGCGGATTCAGTTTATGCCTCTGTAATACTTATTACCCCAGATTCAGAAACCTGCATTACCCCAGAGGTAATGGGTTTTACTATACAGAATGGTGAGGGTACTGAGGTACCCGTACAGATGATGGAGGCAATGAGTACCAAGAGCGATTGGGTGGGGGTATTCTGGCAGATATATCAGACCCCCTTATTCATTATAACAAAATATCAATCGAAAAAATATGGTATTGGGATGTATGTTAAATATGGTTGAATTGAATGTTGAAAACAAAAATATGGATAAAGCACATGCATTATTTATTAGATGTGAAAAATTAGCCTCACGAATCAAAGATCCTAGTTTACAAACAACTTTAACTAAAGTAAGAGAAATACTGAGTTAATTTATTGAATATTTTTCTACTTGAAATAAAAAAGCCCCGCAATGCGAGGCTTTTTAGTAAAATGTAAGTATATTTAGAATCCCTCAACTTTTGCAGATTTTCGATAACAATGGAATATAATATGCCATCCCAATGCAATCACAATCATGAGTACCATCCAATTATTGGAAGCTGAAATGAAGGGAATCCATCCATCACCTGTTAGTGCAGTCCCTGAATGATGTTCATTAATCATGGTCCAAATTAGAGGGAGTGATAAATAGGTATTATGCCGAGAGCGAAGCCCTGCCATTGCGGCATCTGCAGGGTCAGGTGCGTCTCCATTTTTAATAGCGGTAATAATTTTCTGTTGTGCGGGCCAAATTCTAAACCATACATTAAATGCCATTATAGTACCAAACATGGCACCCAGATGGATGTTGAATGCACGATAACCAAAACCAGCGTAACTACTTAAAGAGTATAGATAAATTCCAATAAGTACAAAGCTGATTATTGTAACAAGGCGTACATTTGACGCTAATTTACTCTTATAAATGAAGTCATAGATGAATACAGCTAGGAAGGTAAATAATAACAATAAGTGTATGTACATATTAGCAGATTCACCCGTTATTTCATCGGATGTAAAATTACTTGGCATCTCTGATGTTGTCCAAAATAAAACATACATAAGCACTAGACCTGTAAACCATGTCCATGCGGCACCCCAACGGAACCAGTACAGTGCCCGGGGCATGAGTTCAGGCACAACTTTCTTTTTGGTGTCACCGTCTAAAGTGGCAACAAAAGAACCATTAACGAAATTGAAAAAGTATAATAAACCGATCCACATGATACCGGCAAAAATATGAAACCATTTAAATAATGGATGTAATAATTCCATTCCTACTCCTTTTTGAATTGATTGTTATCGAATTGATGTGGGAAAATTACAACCATGATATATCTTCATAATACAGAAAATTAAAATGGATTCACCAATGCATATCGCAGATAGTATGAAGGTTCATTTCCCGCGTTCCAATCACTTAATTCTTGGGCATAACCAATGGCTGTATAGAAGAGGGGGCTTCCCCCTAATTTCCATGCATACTTAAGTTCGAACCCTGCAGTGAGAATTGGTTTCCCTATATCATTACTACGATTCCACACTAAACCGCTGTCGGTAAATAATGCACCACTCAGGTCTCCAATGGTTACTCCAAGCACATTTGCAGGCAATGCGTCCACAAATGGGATGCGGAGCTCAGAAGTGAAATAGAGGAGTTGGTCCCCCGTCTTATAATCACTCCACCCTCTTAAATTCATATTTTCGGGCAGTCCCCCCGTACCCGTACTTCCGGTGAAATAGATGGCTTGATCTTTGGTGAAACCTACATACTCTTGTGCGGGATAATCTCCCCAGAGTGATTCAGATTTACCTCTTAAAAATAATACGCTGGGACCCAATTTTATATTTGAGAACGAATCAAAAGTGAGTCGCTGGTAATCAAATTCACCCCCCATTATTTGGGTGGAAGCATCCAATTTAACCCGTAAGCCATACCCATTTTTCGGGAGGGCAATATTTTGTTTATGACCCCGTCGATTGATAAATTTATAGTCTACTGAAATTATAGTTTCAGTACCACTTTCAGGCGCTTGTAGTTTACCTTGAAAAACATGATACAAAGTATCTTCATTTTCCCCAATACTTTCAAAGGGCATGAATGGAATAATGCGGTCAACTACAGAAAATGAACCCAATAGGGTATGATTTGATGACATACTATTCCCACAATTATAGGGTATTTGTGCCCAGATGGATGCGCCATTAAATAATTCAAGAAGTCCACTTTTTGAATCATCATATGCACGAAATGAATAGTTTATATCTTGAAAAAGATTTATTCCCCACAACGGTCCATGTTGTGCATTGGTGTAATTCATCACATAAAATGGATTTTTCAATGTCCAGTTGGGGGTGCCCCAAAACATTTGAATAAAGTGTTTACCCAATGCATCTTCCCACGCTGTACCTGCTAACGGTCCATTCAGCGGCAAAATATAGGATGTTAAATGCTTCGGGTATTTATAGAATTTATAATTTGAAATAGATGTATTGGTCAATACTGAATCTTGCTGAATATTTTCTAATACAAATTCAGGAGAATGGGTTCGCCATGAAGTAAACTCATTTCGTATACTTAATGGTTCAGTGGTAGTTTCACGATGCGGATCAATGGAGACGATTCTCACCGAATCTACGTCATTTAATGTTCGTGCCATAATTTTATCTGTTTTGGGTGCCCATTGTGCGCCCCAAATTCCATCTGACACATCGGTAATCATGGTAGATTTTCCATCACTTAAAGTGAGGGTATGGAGATTTGGCGTAGAACCTTTATGAGAGGTATAGGTGAGTGCTGAACCATCTGGATGCCATATAGGAAGATAGTCCACTTCATCAGTATCTGTGAGCTGAGTTTCTGAATTGGAGGTTAAATTCCACAGATAGATATCCATATTTCCTTCTGTGGACGATTTTGCATAGGCAATTAGATTTCCGTCTGGAGATAGGCTTGGACTAATTATTTGAACATCTTCAGTGAAAGACGTAATTGAAGTAATAGCATTTGACTCCAAATCAATTTCGATAAGATTGGCAATTCCATTATTATGATGGATTGAGTATAGTCCACTACCATCAGACTTCCAGAATGGATATGTGGCTCGCTCATTATGGGTAACCCAATGGTGGGTTTCAGTTTCAGTATTATAGGTTTTGATATCCCATAAAATTGATCCATGTTTGCCATACCTATATTTTGCATAGGCCAGCGTTTTATTATCTGATGACCACTGCATGGCGGAATGGAATCGTCCAAAGTCCACCTCTTCTTTATCAAATTTGGGTGTATCTGTTTTGGTAGAATCATCGTCATCATCTTTGTCATCTTTTTTTGAAATTAGGGATGAAAACCAATTGGGTATTTCTGTGGTGGTATCTTGGGTAGCAATAAATAAGGATTGATCATATTGGCCTTTATCGTCTTTACCCACCAATGCAATACGCATACTGTCGGATGAGAATGCAAATGTTGACATTTTTGAAATGGGAAATGAGGCCACATCACCCACATCATTATAGGATTCTTTTTGTGAGCGATAGCCATAGTAATAGGTATTCATTTTACGGCGCCATTCTTCATTAAATTGCCCCACACTTTGCCCTGTAACCTCATCAAATGCATCTTCAAAATTAAAAAGTTTAAAATCATTTCGCCATTGCATCAATTCAACAATGGTTGAATCACCCCATTTTTCGCCCATCATGAGCAACTTTGAATATCCGTCATGGTGTGGGTCCATATCGTCCATATTGTTCTTTAAAACATGGTATTTATGTGAAATATCTGCACGATGGGGTCGCCATTTTTCAGTATAGTATTCTGCTAATCCCTCCACGAACCAACCTGGGGTATCTGAGAACATTGATGAAAATGGCTCTGGCATCCATGTTTTTACCGCATTAAAATACATGATATGTTGAAGTTCGTGAGAGAGTACTTGATAGAGCCACTTCCCATTTTCAAGCCAAATGGCTGCATCATTTTGATCTACCCAAATAAAGGTTTGATTGGTCCACATGGCATATCCGTTCATAATTTCATCTTCAGTGGTGAAAATAATATCAATCATGGGCGTGGTTTCGATTCCCACTTGCTTAATGAGGATGGGATACACTTGCTCTGCGATGGATGCACCTTGCTGGGCAATATCTTCAATGCCATCATGGAAGTGTACGCGATAATGTTCCGTTTGAATTGTTTTCCAATTAAGCTCAGAATGGACTTGTCCAGTCATAGTTGCCCATGGACCCAAAGCAAATGAGAATGTAAAAAATATAAAGGTGAGTAATAAGTTTTTCATAAAATTCCTTTTATTGTGTATTCCTAAGTGATAATCATGTTATTAATAAGGCAAAGGTGTTGCAACTTGGTAGTAAATCAAGAATTTACTCCATCTTGAAAAATATCTTCTATCAACATATCAAATAGCCTAGCAGCTTTGAAGGCAAGGGGCAAGCTTGGATCAAATTTTCCGGTCTCAATAGCATTGATTGTTTGTCTTGAAACATCTAGGTTCCTCAGCCAACTTAGCCTGAGTCCAATCTCGTTCTGCGCGAAGGACCTTTAAACGATTTTTCATTGGTATCGCCTGTTATCGAGAAACAGACCGAACACGTAGGTTAAGATCATCAACATTATTAGATGTGATATTTCAGGTTCGAAAGTTATTAATTTTACATCCTCGAGTAATTCATAGCTAAGTCCAACAGCAACTCCAACTCCGAAAGCTAAACTAAGAGCTTCAAGCTGGATTAGTCGCTGCAATTCATCCATCGCCAGTAAAAACCCTTTGAAAGTCCAAATCATCCCAAAGCCGATTGCCAGTTGTATTGCAATTCCTATGGAAGTAATCAAGGTTCCATAACCCCAAAGTAGTTCTGGTCCAAAGGCGGCTCCAGCGGTTGCCAATACCCAAGCTAGACACCAATAGATAACCTTGGCTTCGGAAACTCGACCCCTTGAGTAGGCTTTGTTGGTTTTGGTTTCTGCGTTTGTTTTGTTCATATATCTAGTTCCTTTGTCATAATGTAATGTTTACTGTACCTAAAATTAAGTTTAACAATTAATAGGTGTCAAGCATATTTTACATATTGTCTAGTAAGCATTACATTATATACAATGTTTATAAATCGGCGAACCAAAAAATGAATTATATCAATTTGAGATAGTTTGAGGGTTAGATTTTGATATACTCTTTATAAATGAAATTATTTCTGCAGAATGGGTCGAGATGTCAAATTTGGTATAGACATTCACAATTTTACCGTTGGGGTCAATAATATACGTGTATCGCTTTGGCATGAACCAACCTGCTGCATCATACACTTTAGAAACCTTACCTTTTATGTCTGATAATAGAGTGAAAGGTAAACTGTATTTTTCAGTAAAGGATGCATGGTTTTTTGAGGAATCCCAGCTCACTCCCAGAATAGTTGCATTCAGTTCCCTAATTTCTGGAAAACTATCTCTAAAACTACAGGCCTCTTTGGTGCATCCTAGCGTATTGTCTTTGGGGTAGAAATAAAGGATGACAAATTGACCATGATAGTCAGAAAGACTATGTTGGATTTCATGTGCGTCAGAGAGGGTAAAATCTGGTGCGTATATATTAATTTTTAATTGGGCAGAAATAGATGCCAGCAGGATTAAATAAACAATTAGGGTTTTCACTATTCTTTAAAACGTCCTTTAATACTCACATCAATGTGTATTTCATTTTTAATGGGTAGCATTAATAGACTGGGTCTCTCAACATCAAACAAATCTAAGTGAATGGTAAAATCGGAACGAATATTTACTGTTTCTTCCTCTATTGAAATTTTGATTGGAATTGTTTGTGAATGTTTATATCCGTGAAAATCGATTTCAGAAGTGATATTTGTGGCGTCTTTATTTCCTAGAAAGGTTTTTATATTTAAATTAGAGAATAAAATTTTCACATGAGGATAAGAAAAAGCCTCCACATAAAATAACATATTTGAATCGCGGTTATCATTCCCACTCATAAAACTCATGAGGGGTATGGAAAATGACGCATCGCATGAAGAACTATTTTTTGTACAGTCTGATTCAATGGCAATTTGTGATGTTTTGCCGGTCCAGTCATGGAATGGGTGGCTCCCCGTATAACTAACATTACTATGTTTTGAATCAATTTGAAAGTTGGGGAATAGCAAACCCATTAATGTCAAAAATATACAGAATCTCATGGGAGTAATGTAGTAAGGAATGATAAAGATAACGAGGCAAAAGTAATAGTGCCAATAATTTCATGAGCATTTCTCGCCTTGGTATGATATTCTGCTGTATCCGTATCTAAATTGCGAGCAGATAGATATCCCAGATAGGGCATGCACAGCATCCCTGCAAAATGGATGTATGATAAATATCGATGTAGCTTAATAGATGATACCCCTTTATGATACCGCATGGCAGGAGGGGAGAATACTGAAAATCCAGCAGCCGTCATATAGACACCAAAAGTGGAATAGCCCAATTTACGGTGTAATCCCCTTTCACTTTCACTACTCATATTCTTACCCACGTAAACCTGGTAACCCATCATCCCCAAGGTTAGGAGACCTAATTTCTGGTGAGTTTGGAGCATCTTATGGCGGAGCTTCAACTCTCCAATTCTATTTTCGGGAGCAAGATTTAATTTTCGAGCCAGCCCATTTTCACCCCATACTACCTTCTTAGAAAATGGCATATTTTTGGGGAGGGTGTCGCTTAAAGTATAACTAGAAGTAATCTGAGTAAAGCATATTGTAAAAATAGGTATTAAGAAGATTACTTTAATTGTCTAAAGCTCCAGCTTGAATCCATTTTGCAATCATATGAATATTAGAAATTTCTAAATTTTCATAGGGGGGTTGTGGCATAATAGGTAGAAGCTCACCTGTCAACCTTTGTCTTAGCTTACTATTAAGGCTATCACTGGCTATTACTACATTACTGCTAAAGAGATCACTACGTGATTCCAAGGAGAGTCCTGTATCAAATGAAGCTGAATGATGGCAAACAGTACAATACGAATTAAATATGGGCTGTATTGAATCATTATAACTGCAAATGTCATTATCACCTGTGCAGTCCTTAATGGGCGGTAACTCAGTCTTAAAAATATCAGTACAAGATGTGGCTAGGATTAGAATTATCCCAAATAGAAGTCTCAAATTAGTTCCCCAGTATGATATTTACGATACTCACAATATCCAAAATATTTAATGTACCATCTTCATTTACATCCCCACAGTATGCATCACCATTGTCTGGGCCCAATATGTAGTTAACGATCTGAACAATATCTAATACATTAATTATTCCATCTTCATTAAAATCACCTGCTTCACATTCTTCACCCTCTATGGTGGAAAATGAGGTAGTATATACATAATCTCCAGAATTACCATTGGCGCTGTTAGAGGTTAATCCTGCGGCATAAAAAGTGATATCTGAGGGGAATATGCTTGGAGCAGTCCAGTCCATATCCCAAGTTGCAGATTCTGCTTGTCCAGAAAAGGTGCCTACAGACCGTTGCTTAATGTAAGTAATTCCACTTTGAATGCCAGAGATGGTGTGATTATCATCGGTGATATCAAATGAGCCAGACTGTGTGTTATTTGAAAATTTAGCCGTTACTTCAAATCCCCATCGGGTGAGTGTAGGATGTGATACTTTAACCTGTAATTGGTAGGTTTCTCCGGGAATAATAGCATCGGGAATACCCAAAATATCAACATTCCCTGAGCCAGAATTGAGCGGATAAGACGTATGACAATTTCGACAAGTACCTTCGCCTGGTGCACCCGTTACCGCATTGGGTGGATTATTAGGAAAGGGGAATATTAAGGTTAAAAGTAAAAAATTGATAATAAATTTCTGCATATATCTCCAAGGATTATAGATTAATTTAGAATGAGAAATCTATATTTATAGTAAGGTTTTACATGATGTTACAAATATATGACAATTAATTGTGAAAGAATTAAATAAATTAATCCATGAATATAAAACTTTTTATTCAACTTTTTATTCTTTTTTCTAGTGCCCTTCATACCCAAACTCGATATGTTGATGAAGTATTTGACGAAATTTACATAGATGAAGATGAGGATGGAATCATTGATGATCCTGCTGTGGAATCGGCGTTACGAAATTCAGATGCCATGATGCCCATTTTTAACTCTGAATGGTCTTCGGGTCAAGACAATGTATTTGACTACTACAACGGATGCTTAGGGGCAGTTTTATATTGAAATGAAATAGATCCTTTACAACCAGGACATTGGGGAGATGATGCATCGGTAGAAGAAATTTTACACACCATCAATAACTGTGGACAATTAGAGATTTATCCAGAAGCATTTGGTTTGGCTCCAAACTCTTCGTTGGTGTCTGATGCCATGGATATTGCGCGAGGTGGACAGTTTATGAGCATTCCCAACAACTACACTGAAGAGGCATGTTACCATTATGATGACTATACATGTGATTATGAATGTATGGCTATGGAGTATCTCTATTGGTGTATTGTGACAGATATGGGGATCTTAGATGACGCTCAAACCTGCAATGGCATTGCCAATGAATGGGAACCATGTAGTCCTGAATTATTTGAATCTACTGATATTGCCATGTACGCCATTGTAAATGACCCCCAATATAAATTGCCTCAATTAGCTCCAGATGGAAATTATTGTCCATCAGAAGGTGTATTGGGCGATTTAAATGGAGATGGAATTATCAATATTCTCGATATTATTGTAACTGTAAATATTATTTTAGGCACACAGCCGTATAATCCATTGGGTGACCTTAATGGTGATGGTGGAATTAATATTTTAGATATGGATTATATCGTCAATATTATTTTAGGTAGAACAACCTAGTTTTTACCTCAGAATACTCCTCTTTTTATATCACATAAGATTTCTAAATTTCCCCCATGGAAAATATAAGTAATTCGTGATAAATATAGATTCAGTATGGAAAGAATTTCCAGATAAAACCCTCTTTGAGAATATTTCATTTAAACTTTCTGAAGGTATGCGGATTGGGTTAGTGGGCCCCAATGGGGCGGGAAAGACCACACTTCTTAAACTAATTTTGGGTTTGGAGAGTCCTGATAAGGGAACTGTTAAAGTGGGAAAAGGGGCATCTATAGGATACCTCCCCCAGGAAATTGTGGTGGGTTCTGATCAGTCTATAATTGAGGAAGTCTTGAGTGCTTTCCCTGAAGTCTCACGATTAGAGGCCGAAATTCATGAAGTTGGTGAAGCCATTGCCGTTGACTATACCAATGAGAAATTATTGGGTAAACTAACGGAGCTTCATGAAGAATTTGAGCGTATAGATGGCTGGCGAATTGAAGATAATGCCAAGAAAATTCTCAGTGGACTGGGATTCAAGGACGATCAATTTCATCTTCCATTTAATACATTTAGTGGAGGATGGCGTATGCGCGTGTTGTTGGCGGGAATCCTCCTTAAAAAACCCAATTTTTTATTCATGGATGAGCCTACGAACCACCTTGACCTTGAAGCTATTATTTGGCTTGAAGAATTTTTATCTAAGTGGAAAGGTGGACTTATTATGATAAGCCATGATCGCCAATTCTTAGATAAATCTATAAACAATGTATTAGAACTTGACCGAGGAGCAGCCACTGTCTTTGTAGGTAATTATTCTCGCTATGTTGAAATCAAAGGAGAGCGTCATATCTTGCAAGAGAGTGCGTTCAAAAATCAACAGAAAAAAATAGCGCATACTGAACAATTTATTGATCGCTTTCGATATAAAAGTACAAAGTCAAAACAGGTTCAAAGTCGAGTAAAACAATTAGAGAAATTAGATCGTGTGAAAGCGCCAGAATCTAAAACATCTAAAATTAGATTAAATATCCCACAACCAGAACGAGGTCCATTGAAAGTGATGGATTTAAAAGGAGTCTCTAAGTCGTATGGTGACAATGTAGTCTATCAGAATTTGAATTTAGCGATTGAACGGGGTGAAAAAATTGGTTTGGTTGGTCCAAATGGATCAGGAAAAACTACCCTCCTTAAAATGTTAGCGGGAGAGGAAAAAGCATCAGCAGGTGAATTGAAATATGGCTCTGATGTAAATGTCCATTATTTTGCCCAACATCAATCGGAAATTCTGGATGAAAACGCCACCATTTACAAAACAATATCTTCAATATCTGGTGGATGGTCAGAAACTCAAATTAGAAGCTATTTAGGTGCATTTTTGTTTAGTGGTGATACCATTTTGAAAAAAGTGAAGGTATTGTCTGGTGGAGAAAAATCCCGATTGGCATTGGCTCGGATGTTGGTTGAACCTGCACATTTACTGCTATTAGACGAACCTACGAATCACCTTGATATGCAATCTCGTGATATTATAGAATTTGCATTGAAGAATTATGAGGGGACATTGGTTTGTATCTCTCACGATAGACACTTTCTGAATAAAGTGACTAATCATACTATTGAGGTTAAAGACGGAAAGACCACTACTTTTAACGGGAATTATGATTATTATCTATGGAAAATAAAAAATGATTTAAAGGAAAGTGTAAAATCCAATAAAGTTACAAACTCAGAGAAGAATGAAAAGAAACAGGCTTTTAGGGATAAGAAGAAGAAAAATAATCGCCAGCGAAAAGTTAAAGATAGAGTTGCTAAAATAGAAGTTGAATTAGAAAATGTGAATTTAGATTTATCAGATCCAGAATCGGTTACAGATTTTGAAAAAATTCAATCTTTACAGGATGCTCAAAATAGCCTTGAAATTGAACTTTTAGAATTACTTGAAGAGCAAGAGGCTATGCAATAAGGATGCCAATCTCCACGTCATTGCATCACTTTTTAGATAAATTAATTGATTATGCAGGATTATTCCCCCCTTCAAAATTAGAGATTAGACCCTCTCTAAAAAAATATGCTGAATATATAATTTCTACAGATAAATGGATAATGTCTCAGTTTATTGTACCCGTTTCTCGATTGCATGAAATTCCCACTGATTTAATGGAAACGTTTTCTGAAGATTTCCCGCTCACCTTGTCAATAATTTCAGCGGATATCATCAATGAAATTGATATGGTGAATCATTTTTTAGATACCCATCAGAATAAAACTATTTTTAGCGGCTATGAATCACGAATTTCAGATTTATCAACATTTTCTCAGAATCTATTGGATGTGCGTCAGCTATGTAATAACCAAAAATTAAACTTCAATTCATTCTATGAAGTTTCTCCAAGTAATAATTGGATAAGTGAGATGAATGAAACTGTATCAAAAATTTCGGCATTTAATACTGAGTATAAAGCAAATGTTGGATTTAAGCTCCGTTGTGGTGGTGTTGAGGCCCAGATGTTTCCTGCAGCTGAAAATATTGCCCATACCATTTTGGCATGCAGAAATGCAAATTTATCCATGAAATTTACCGCGGGCTTACATCACCCTGTACGACATTATAATGAATCCGTAAAAACTAAGATGTATGGATTCTTTAATATTTTTATAGGCGGGATGGTTGCTCATAAATATAAATTAGAATTAGATGCGTTAATTGAGATTCTTGTAGATGAGAATCCGGATAATTTTACATTTGATGAGAATGGATTAAATTGGAAAGATTATTTTATCTCCAACTCAGAAATTCAAACGTACAGAGATAAATCTTTTATTTCGTATGGAAGTTGTAGTTTTAATGAACCCCGAGCAGATTTACAAAAATTAGGATTATTATAGTGAAATCATTTATAGCATATTCAGAAGATTGCCATTTTCCCATTCAAAATTTACCTTATGGAATTTTTAGTAGTTCTGATAATCCCAAAGCCCGTGGCGGAGTAGCCATCGGTGATTTAGTTTTAGATTTATCTGCTTTGGAGGCTGACGGATTAATAGCATCAAACTATTTTTCTCAACCTAATCTAAATTTATTTATGGGGGCAGGAAAAGAAATATGGTCTAGTGTTCGTAAACAAATACAAGTTTTATTGGATGAGGGTAATTCCTCATTGAAAGATAATTCAGAATTAAGAGAACGAGTATTTTATAAGCAATCTGAGGTAAGTATGCATTTACCTGCACAAATTGGTGACTATACTGATTTTTATTCATCTCGCCAGCATGCCACCAATGTGGGAACTATGTTTAGAGATCCCAATAATGCATTGCTTCCCAACTGGCTTCATTTACCGGTGGGGTATCATGGACGTGCAAGCTCCGTCGTTATTTCAGGCACACCCGTTAAGCGACCCAATGGACAGACATTGCCGATTGGAGAGGAAAATCCTGTATTTGGTCCTTGCAGATTAATGGATTTTGAATTAGAAATGGGATGCTTTATTGGTCCTGGAAATGAATTGGGTGACCCCATTTCGACTGAAAATGCCGGCAATCATTTATTTGGTTTAGTTTTAGTAAATGACTGGAGCGCCAGGGATATTCAGAAATGGGAGTATGTGCCACTTGGGCCATTTGGGGCAAAAAATTTAGCCACTTCAATCTCACCATGGGTGATTCCATTTGAAGCCTTAGAGCCATTTAGAATTGATGACCCGGTTCAAGAAAATCCAACACCTCTACCATATTTACAATGTGAGAAAAATTGGACATTTGATATGAAATTAGAGGTGAAAATAAAAACACCCACAATGGAAAAATCTGAAACTATTTCAGAATCTAATTACAAATATATGTATTGGAACTTAGCCCAACAGTTAGCACATCATACTATTACGGGTTGCAATATGAATCCGGGTGACATGTTTGCTAGCGGGACTATTTCAGGGGATGAACCCGGTTCTTATGGCTCCATGCTAGAATTGGCATGGAAGGGCACTAAACCTATTCAGCTATCAAATGGAGAAGAACGAAAGTTTATTCAAGATGGAGATGAGGTTATTATGACGGGCTATGCTCAAGGTGATGGTTATCGAGTGGGATTTGGCAGCGTATCTGGAAAGTTGTTGCCTGCTAAATCATTATAATATATATCTTTATAATTAACTAAATGTTAGACGTATATAATATTTCCAAATTCTCACATTTATCATTGAAGAATAAATTGGGTTTAACTGTATATCCATGGAAAAATTGCAAACCTAAATTCTCCGCTAAACTAATAAAACCTTTATCTGGATGTAATGTGGCAATTGTATCTTCCGCAGGATTATATGTTAAAGGTGAGCAGGAAAAATTCGATTACAAAATTAAAGGTGGTGACTTTTCATACCGCATTATTCCCAATAATATAAGTATGGAATTACTCTACGATTCTCATCGTAGTCAAACTTTTGATCATTCAGGAATTAGAAGTAATCCCTCTACGGGTCTGCCCATCCCACAGTTGGAAAAATTAGTTAATGATAAATTTATAGGCTCAATCAATCATCAGCATATTTCTATAATGGGTGCCATCACGGCGCCAGGACGATTTATTAAACAGTCCATTCAACCCATTGTTCACATATTAATTGCGGATAAAGTAGATATACTTTTATTTGTACCCATCTGACCCATGTGCCCCCAAACCGTAGGTTTGGTCCAAAAAGCATGTGAAGAGGTGGGTATTTCTACAACATCCATTAGTATAATTGATGAAATTAATCAGAAAATACATGCCCATAGATATTATTCTGTTCCTTATGAATTAGGCTTTCCCTTGGGGAACCCCAAAGATTTTGAAAATCAGATTAAAATTTGCAGAAATGCAATCCAGTTATTGACCTGATTCTACGTGCTAATCTCCTTTGTTTCACATGCTTGATATTATTTAAATTTAGGGTCCTGTATAAACTGAAAAATATCAACTTGGAATTATGAATACACATTTATTTATTATTGGTGGGAATGAGAGTAAAAATCAAAACCCTATCCTTCTCAAAAGGTTTATGGAATTGTGTGGTGAAAACCCAAATCTTGTATTAATTACAGGCGCTTCTACAGTACCTAATGAGGTTTCAGATGTTTATACTGAATTATTCTATACACTGGGTGCTAAATCAGTAAAAAAAATCCCATGTATTGATAGGGTAGAATGTGAAAGTATTGATTCTGTGAGGTTAATAGAAAATTCAGATGGATTGTTTATTACGGGGGGGAATCAAGTCAAGCTTTCCAGCTGTTTACTGGGTACTAAACTTCATGATAAAATTGTAGAGATGTTTAATGAAGGTATGATTTATGGAGGTACAAGCGCAGGTGCGTCTATTGTAAGCACCTTAATGGTTGCAGGTGGTAGGGGTGCGTATAATCCTCGAAAAAATATTATTAAATTGAGTGGCGGATTAGGTTTAATTGATTCAATTATTGTGGATCAACATTTTCGTGAACGAAATAGACTCTTTAGATTAGCTACCGCAATTTCAATAAATCCCCATAAAATTGGGGTAGGAATTGATGAAAATACAGCAATTCATATAATAAATGGTGAAGTTGGGAATATCTATGGTGCCAATTCTGTTACTATACTTGACGGTAGAGGAATTGAACATAGTGGGCATGAGGAAGGAAATGCTAAAGATCCTATAGCCCTCACTAATATGAAATTCCATTCCCTCCCTGAGGGGTGGAAATATAATTTTAATTCATATTTACCCAGTAAATCAGAGACAGCAGACGTAAATAATCAAATTATGAAAAAAAGGAAATCTCATGTCGTTAATGAAAATTGAGAACATACAGGTATTATCGGGACCTAATTATTGGAGTACGCGATCCTGTATTCAGATGCGATTAAATATTGGTGAATTGGAAGAACGGCCCACTGATAAAATTGAAGGATTTCCTGAGAAACTAAAGCAATATTTACCTACGATGCATGAACATCGGTGTAGTAAAGGTACGGCAGGGGGATTTTTTGAGCGTGTAGATGAAGGTACTTGGATGGGACATGTGGTAGAACATGTGGCATTAGAATTACAAACCCTGGCAGGAATGGATACGGGTTATGGCAGAACACGGCAAAGCAATACTGTAGGAATTTATAATGTAGTTTTTTCTTATATTGTTTCTGAAGCTGGCAAACGGACAGCTAAACTTTCAGTGCAATTTTGTGAAGATTTAATTGAAGGTAGAGACCCTGAACTTGATGAAATTATACTTGAGTTAAAAGAATTACGTGAACGCTATAAATTGGGACCCAGTACATCCTCTATTGTTGAAGAAGCTGTGAAGAGAGGGATTCCCTTTTTTAGGTTGAATCGGGGTTCGTTAGTTCAATTAGGTTATGGCGTTAATCAGGAACGAATCCGCGCAACAATGACGGGTAAGACCTCCAGTATTGGTGTTGATTTTGCACAGGATAAATTTGAAACGAAAGAAATATTAGACCAAAATGGTATCCCCGTTCCCAAAGGTTATAAAACACGTGATTTAGATGAAGCTCAGAAATTTGCCAAACGAATTGGGTATCCTTTAGTGGTTAAACCTACAGATGGGAATCATGGTCGCGGTATTACTGTGGGTGTTGATTCTGATAAGCATTTTATTGACGCATTTGAAGCCGCAAAAAAACAATCTGGAAATGGATACATCATTATAGAACAAATGCTTACAGGACATGATTTTAGATTTTTAGTCGTAAATGGAAATCTTGTTGCAGCCGCTCAACGTGTACCTGCGCATGTAATAGGAAATGGGAAAAATACGATTCAGGAGCTTATTGATATTGAAAATGAGAATCCACTTCGCGGTTACGGACATGAAAATGTTCTCACTGAAATTGATATAAATCAACAAACCGAAAGATTAATTGCGGATGCAAATTATACCTTAGATTCTGCCTTGTCTGATGAAGAGATTTTATATTTAAAAACAACGGCAAATTTATCCACTGGTGGTACGGCTATTGATATTTTAGACTCAGTACATCCTGCAAACATACATGTGGCAGAACGTGCTATTAAAATTATTGGCTTAGATATTGGTGGTGTGGATATTGTAGCCGATAATGTAACAACTCCCTTGACTGAAAATGGTGGTGGAATTGTAGAAATTAATGCGGCTCCAGGATTTAGAATGCACCTCCAACCTACAGAAGGGTTAGCGCGAAATGTTGCAGAACCAGTAATTGACATGCTTTTCCCTCCAGGGAAATCGGCAACGATACCTATTATAGCAATTACAGGTACAAACGGTAAAACCACAACCACTCGATTGATAAATCATATTTGTAAAATGGCGGCATATACCGTTGGAATGTGTACAACCGAAGGTGTGTATATTAAAAATCGCCTAATTTATCCAGGAGATATGACTGGACCAATGGCGCATAAAATGGTCTTGCAAGACCCTACCGTTGAAATGGCAATTCTTGAATGTGCACGTGGGGGAATATTAAGGGCTGGGGTTGGTTTTAGATATTGTGATGTGGGTGTGGTTACTAATGTATCCGAAGATCATTTAGGTTTACGTGGTATTGATACGATTGAACAATTGGCACGTGTAAAACAAGTCGTTCCTAAAGTTGTAAAGCAAGGTGGAACTACAGTACTAAATGCAGATGATCCGTTAGTTGCAAAAATGAGTACAGATACCAATGGGGAAATTGTATATTTTTCAATAAAACCTCATGAAAATAAAATTATTCAAGACCATCTAAAACAAGGCCATAATGCGGTTGTATATGATGATGGCTGGCTATGTTTAATGAAGGGCTTATGGAAATATCCACTGTGTGATGTAAATGAAGTGCCTATCACATATGGTGGAAAGGCTATGTTTAATGTTGAAAATGCATTGGCAGCTATAGCGGCAACGATTGGTGTAGGCATAAAACAAGAAAATATTGTGGCCGCATTAACTACATTTTTCCCATCATTTTCGCAAACTCCTGGCCGATTAACAACTTATGATATGAACGACTATAAGGTATTTGTGGATTTTGCTCATAATGTTGCGAGTTATTCTGCATTAACTGATTTTGTAAGTTCGCACAATCCTCAAAAATCAGTTATCACCTTAAGTTTGCCCGGTGACAGGAGGGCTGAAGATTTTGATAGAGTCGCTGAAGTTTGTGCCAAAACCTTTAATCATTTTGTACTTTTTGAAGATTATCTACGGGGTACAGAAACAGGGGAAATATCTTCATTATTAAAAAGTAGTCTTATGAAGTTTGGTATAAATGACAGTCAAATATCTATCATATTAAATGAGGAGGATGCTGTATCTTATGCGTTAGATATGGGCGGAGAATACGATTATGTGGTATTATCGAATTACAATATTATTGAAACGAATGAAATTGTAAAATCTAAAAAAACTGAATTAGCATTGACATTAGCTTAACAATGAATGTCCCCAAGCTAATAATCCACGGTGGGGCGGGCAGTTTAGAAGGCAATGTGAGTAAGGAAAAAGATGTACGTTCATCCCTCAAATTAATTTGTGAACAAACCTATCAAGAATTATTAAAAAGTGACGCCCATTCAGCGGTGAAATTTGGAATCTGCCTACTTGAAAATGATCCCCTATTTAATGCGGGTACCGGTTCAAGGGTTCAACAAGATGGTCAAATACGAATGTCAGCTTCAATTATGGATGCCTCGACGAATACATTTTCTGGCGTAATTAATATTCAAAATGTAAAAAACCCAATATTAGTAGCAGGTAAGTTGCAATCAGAAAAACATACGGTAATTGCAGGAGATCAGGCAACTACCTTTGCGTATGATAATGGTTTTGAAAAATATGACCCTCTCGTTAAAATAAGATGGGATGAACACCTACGTTCAATGCAAGGAAAAACAGGTACGGTGGGTGTGGTTGCTCTTGATGCTAACGGTAATATTGTTGCGGGAACTTCTACGGGTGGTATTGGTGGAGAAATTCCAGGGCGAGTAAGTGATACCCCTACAGTTTCAGGAAATTTTGCCAATAAATATGTGGGTATTTCTGCCACTGGTATTGGTGAACAAATTGTTAATTCAGGTGCAACTTTAAAAATTGTAACTCGGGTAGAAGATGGACTTCAGTTAAAGGATGCTGTACATAAGACGATTAAAGAAGCTAAATCGCTAGACTATGAATTTGCTATTATCTCAATTGCTTATGATGGGGAAATTTGTGTTGATAAGACGACGGATTCTATTTTCTATGCATGTCATGACGGTAAGGCTATAAATAGTTTCTAAAAAATAATGTAGTTTTGACGTAGCTTATGCCACTAAGATTGGTAACAATTTTAACAACAATAAAATTATTTGAATTGATGGTGAAAAAGGAAAAAGTTATTTAAAGGAAGGGTTTAAAGTCATTAATGATATGAAAGTTCATTTAGAGGGCAAAGCTTTAGAAAATTTTTGCAGTTCAAGATATGTAAACCTGATTACAGAGGAATGGGAAAAGATTAAGTAACCCACCTCTCCAATTCTTCCTTCCGTACCCAGTTTGCATAATAAGTTTTATATAAAACTTTAGCTGGAGTTAATTTAATGAAGTCCTATAGAGGCCTTTTAAGAAGCTTATTCTAACAAAAAGGCCCCTGAAATAACAGAGGCTCTTGAATGCGGGGAGAACGTTACCCTCAACGAACTCTATTTATTCTTCATATAGAATTGTAATCGCAGGTTCAAATCCTACCACCCCGAGAATTCACATCAAAAAAGCCCTCATTTCTGAAGGTTTTTTTTGATGAGGTTACTATAATTGTGAGCTTTAATTTACCGTTACAAATTGATAAATAAAATTCATGTGTACATAATTATTTTAACTTTAATTTAAGTATGCTAATCTCAATATTGTAAGCAGTTGGGAAGCTAATTTGGGTAAAACATAACGTTTACATCCATTAAAATTTTACTACAAAGACCATCATTTGCATTCATTATCATGTGGGAATAATTTGTCAAAATATACACTGAAAATAATTTTAATATTATGTACCCCCCTAATAAGTCAAGTGGTTATAAATGAATATTCTTCATCTAATCTATATGAATATGTTGATAACTATCAAATGGAAGAGGATTGGATTGAATTATATAATACGAGCAATGTATCTGTTGATATTAGTGGATATGCTTTAAGTGATAAAATTGATAATCCCACAAAATGGGTGATTCCAGGTGGGACGGTCATTGGGGCCAATGGGTATATTGCATTTTGGTGCTCTGGACGAGATGAAAACTATGAGGGTAATTACCACACTAATTTCACATTAAAACAGACAAGAAGTAATCCCGAACATGTTGTTTTTTCAGATATGGATGGAATCATAATAAATGAATTTGAGTTAGAAAAAACTCAGTTAAATCATTCCATGGCAAGGTATCCAAATGGTTCAGGGGAATTAAAAATATTTACATCTCCCACAAAGGGGGATGAAAATACAGGTAGCAGTTATACAGCATATGCTGATGCACCTGAAATGAGTTTAGACGCCGGATTTTATTATGGTTCACAAGAATTAGAGCTTTTAACATATGAGCCAAATGCCAGCATCCGTTATACCACCAATGGGAATGTACCCTATTTTGCATCCACATTGTATTCTGGCCCCATATCTCTCTCAAATACGCAGATAGTGAAGGCCATGGTAATTGTAAGTGATCCGCAGATTTTGCCAAGTTTTATTACATTTAGCACTTTTTTTATTGATGAGAACCATGTGTTGCCTGTTTTATCAACATCCGCCAATGATTTAATCACCCTCTTAAATGGCTCTCAGGGGCTTAAGCCACATGGAACCATTGAATATTTCGATGAATATGGAGAAAGAAAAGATTTCGGATATGGTGAATTTAATAAACATGGTCAGGATTCTTGGCAGTTTCCCCAACGTAGTTTTGATTATATTGCACGGGACGAAATGGGGTATCATGATGCCATCCATGAAAAATTGCTAAGCCTTTCTGATAGAGATGAATTTCAGCGGATTATTATCCGTGCCTCTGGAGATGACAATTACCCTGGGATAGACTCCAGTGCCCATATGCGTGATATATTTATTCATAAATTTGCCAATAAAAACAATCTGAAACTTGATATGCGAAAAGGAGAACGCTGTGTTGTGTATGTCAATGGACAGTTTTGGGGTGTTTATTCCATAAGAGAAAAAGTCAGTGATGCCGATTACACAAAATATTATTATGGTCAAGATAAATATAATGTCCAATATATCATGAACTGGGGAAATACCTGGGCTCAGTATGGCGGAAGCCAGGCTCTTTCAGATTGGAATGCAATACGAAACTATGCAGGGAGTCATAATTTGTCTATCCAGGCGAATTATCAACATGTTGCGGATGAAATAGATTTGACCAGCCTGGTTGATTATATATTAATAAATTCGTTTGTCGTTTGTACAGACTGGATTAATTGGAACACCTCTATTTGGAGAGGACTGGATCCAAATGGAACTCATAAAAAATGGGGATTTGTACTCTGGGATGAAGATGCAACCTTTTATCATTATATAAACTACACCAATGTACCAAATGAAAATCCCGATGCATACCCTTGCTATCCTGAGTGGATTAATTCGGATCCTTTAGGAGTTATTGATATATTAAATGAGCTGTTAGACAATGACGAGTTTACACAATATTATATTACTAGATACATGGACCTTTTAAATACTGCTTTTATCGAAGATGAGATGATAGAACTTTTAGAAGGGATTGAAAATTCAATCGCACCAGATATGACCCAGCATATTGAACGGTGGGGCGGGAGTTTGGATGAATGGCAGGAGAATGTACAAAAGATTAAAAATTTCATTCATGATCGGATTGAATATTTTCCAGAAGGTCTCAATTCCTGCTATGATTTAAATGGACCCTATGAAATTACTCTAGATGTTGCACCGGTAAATGGAGGTCAGGTAAATATTAACTCATTGATTATTGGAAATGATGAATTTCCATGGACCGGTTCATATCATGGTGGTATCCAAATGGAGCTAAACGCATTGGTTAATTATGAATTTAATCATTGGGAATTTGAAAATCATATGGTGCTGAATCCTTTTCTATCCGACATATCATTATGGCTTTCACAAAATGATACCATAACCGCCGTGTACAATAATTATATTTTTACTGATATTGTTATTAATGAAATAAACTATAATTCTTTAGACTCATTATTTAATCCTGAAGATTGGATTGAATTATATAATCCGACCAATGGATTAATTGAATTAAGTAATTGGGAGTTTAAAGATGAAGACGACACCCATATTTTTATAATTCCAGAAAATACGAGTTTAAATCCAGGTGAATTTGTGGTTCTTTGTAGAGATGAATCAATGTTTGTAAGTGTGTTTCCAAATGTGACTAATTATATTGGTGATTTTGGATTTGGTTTGAGCGGTGGCGGGGAGCTTTTAAGATTATATAATGATATTGGTGAATTGGTTGATGCAGTTGAATATAATGATAATAATCCGTGGCCACAAGCGCCTGATGGAGACGGGGCAACATTGGAATTAATAGATGCCATGAGTGATAATAGTTTAGCAGAAAGTTGGGCCGCATCCAGTGGATATGGCAGTCCGGGAGATATCAATTCTGTCTCCATATTGGGTGATATTAATGGTGATGGTGGCGTGAATGTTGTGGATGTAGTGCTACTGGTAAATATTATTTTATCGGGAGATTATGACAGTTTAGCAGATATCAATGGAGATGGAAGTAATAATGTATTAGATATTGTGAATTTGGTCAATATTATCCTGGGACTTAATCGTACCGATGACGCCACATTTGCTAGCATTCGAAAAGTGGGGAATTCATGTAATCTCAACGCAAATGGGTACATTGGTGCCATTCAATTGACCTTGTCTCATGAAATTGATTTTAATATAAAATTAACCAATCTAGCAATCGTATCAAATTATCGTACAGATGGTCGATCCACCACATTAATTATTGTTAATCCGGAGAATGAAACTATTTTTACCACTGACGATGCGTATAAAATTGAGGAGGTCATGGTCGCGAACAGTTCAGAATTAATTGATGTAAGTATGCCACATGAATATTCATTGGGGCATGCATATCCAAATCCCTTTAATAATAGTACAAATATAGATTTTAACATTCCCAGTGAAGCGAATGTAACCGTAATAATCTACAATCTATTGGGCAAGGAAGTTGCAACCCTTTTAAATTCACGAATGGATGCGGGCTATCATCATTTAATTTGGGATGCTAGTTATTTTGCCAGTGGTATTTATTTTATTCAAATGAACTCAAATTATTTTAGCCAGACAGAGAAATTAATATTATTAAAGTAATCATTAATCTTTTCAAAGTAAGATGAAAATAATTGAAGATTAATTCAGATAAATTATCAAAATTTAAAACTATTCAATTGAAAGATATGAATTTGGTGAAACTCTTGAATCGAAAAGATACCAAGTTTGTTTTTCATTATTCAAAACTTGACTATTTGCTCGAGAGGTTGTCATCCACATATAAATTACTTCAGGTGAATGATATAAATACCTTTACATATCAAAATATATATTTTGATACGAAGGATAATTTATTTTTTAATCAACATCACAATGAGAAGCGGGATAGATACAAAGTTCGTTTTAGACAATATAGTGGGACTGATGATTGTTATTTTGAGATTAAGACTAAAAATAATAAAAATCGAACGATTAAGCATCGATTGAAGGTTGAAAAAAATACTGAAAATTTAGGTGACAATGAAGCGAGGATGATTAAAGATGTAATCAATATTTCTTCCCAATTGCTTTCACCAAAATTAAAGGTAAATTTTAATCGATTAACTTTTGTAGATATAGATCATAAGGAAAGACTTACTATTGATACAAATATATCAGTGAAAAATGGTGTAAAGAGCAAATTATTTGATCAGCTCATCATTGCTGAAATTAAGCAAAATAAATATAAAGCAAATTCAGCATTTATTCAGATTTTACGTGATATGAAGATTCCAGAAATGAGATTTAGTAAATATTGTATGGGTATGTTGCATGTAAATAAGGATTTAAAATACAATCGATTTAAACCGAAATTAATGCAAATTAATAAAATTTTACAACCAGAATTAATATAGGATAACGTTAATGGGAATTACACCTGAATTATATAATCTGATCATTCGATTTGGATTCAACCTATTTGTAGCATTTATAATTATTAAACTTATTTACCATCGAGATCATAAAGGCAATGATTTTGTATTTACATATTTTATGTTCAATTCATTGATATTTTTCTTTGCGTATTTGTTGGGCAATATTGATATAAACATGGGGTTTGGATTTGGGATGTTTGCCGTTTTTGCGATTCTTCGATACAGGACCGATCCCATTCCTATCAAGGAGATGACCTATCTGTTTATCGTTATAACAATTGGAGTAATAAATGCTTTGAGTAATACAGATGTTTCATATTCCACATTGCTCTTTACCAACATGGCCTTGGTTATACTTACATTTGTTCTTGAAAATAACTGGCAAAATAGTTTATTACTTCGACGAAATATTGTATATGAAAAAATTGAAAACATTAAGCCCGAAAATCATGAAGCATTACTTTCTGATTTGAAAAATCGAACGGGCTTAGATATTGTACAGTTTGAAATTCGTAGAACAAATTTTTTGAGAGATACTGTTAATATCCGAGTGTTTTTTAAAAAATAGGCCAATAAATTAATGGTCATAATCGGACTTAAAAATAAAATTTCTATTTCTCTATTTATTTATTTTTTACTTTTTATATCAATTTTGTTGTCTGAAATAGTAGAGGATGACGAAACATGGGGAAGTATTGAAATAAACAAATCACTACCTCACAATATCGAATTAGAATTAGAGCAACAATTTCGATCAGATGACAATTTTCAAAATATCTACAAAATGATTACCGATATGTCCCTATCATATCCGTTATTTTCATTTGTAGATATTTCTGGTAAATTTAGATTTATTTTTATGGATGATAAAAAGGAGAAGCGTTATGGAATTAGCATCAAAGTAGATCCGTTTAATAAATTTTATATTCCCAGTTACAAAATCAAATTCCAACAAGACTATAACCATTTTGATGAACCTGAAAATATGGTGGTTAGAAATAAGTTCACATTTAGTTTCCCCAAAATGAACTCATTTAAACCCTATATTTATTATGAGTCATATCATACAGATGAAGATGAAATATTTGAGTATGACAAATTTAGATTATCAACAGGAGTGGATTACACCATAAATTCATTTTATTCTGTTGAATTTTTTTACATATATAAGGGAAATATTAAGGAAAAAAGAATTGATGAAGTGACTAATATTATGGGCCTAAAGTTTGAATATACATTTTAAAAAATATTATTTATTTTTCTGTATTGCTTGGATGTCAATTAGCATGGCTGAGGATTCTATTATTATTAATGAAATCAATTATAATTCTGCAGATTCACTATTCCCCAAAGATTGGGTAGAATTATATAATGTAACCACTGAACCCATTAACATTGGGAATTGGATATTTAGAGATGATAATAATGAACACCAATTTTTAATTCCTATCAATCAAATTTTACCACCTGATGGATACATTGTCATATGTGATTCATTGAATGCATTTACCATATTATTTCCCGATGTTGAAATTGTAATTGGAGATTTTGATTTTAAATTAAACAATGATGGTGAATTAATTAGACTTTTTGATGATGAAGGCACACTCATAGATTCTGTCCATTATAATGATGTGGAGCCATGGCCCATAGAAGCTGACGGATCTGGGGCTACTCTGGAATTGATAAATCCCCATTATGATAATGAGTTGGCCTCTAATTGGTTAGCTTCATCAGTGTTTGGTACACCGGGCCAACAAAATTCAAATTATATAGTGGTTACCCAAGATTGTTTAGGGGTATGGGGAGGCGAAACTGAATATGATGAATGTGGTGTTTGTAATGGTAATAATACAACCTGCTTAGATTGTGCAGATGTCCTCAATGGGTATGCAGAATTAGATGTATGCGGTGTCTGTGATACGGATGCTTTCAATAATTGTGTTCAAGATTGCAATAGTGTATGGGGTGGTTCAGCGGAATTTGATGATTGTATTGAACCAGTCTGTTCAGGTGGAACAACAAATTTAATGGCCAATGCATCATGCACAGATTGTAATGGATTTATAAATGGTGAAGCATTTATTGATGGGTGTGGTAGCTGTGTTGGTGGTAATACCGAGCTAGAAGCTTGTCCAACTGATTGTGCTGGGGTAGATGGAGGTGACGCTCAATGGAATTCCTGTGGTTCTTGTATTTGCAATACATCACAAGCAGAGTTTGGGTATACATGTATAGATGAGGAAGAATGTGTTCAGGGTTGCGATTTTGAATGGTACAATGATGGAGATGCTCCTGAAGCAGATGGTTGTGGAGTTTGCGGAGGCAATAACGAACCCAATACTGGAAATTGTGATTGTGCAGGGGTTCCTGATGGTGGAAGTGTAGAAGATATGTGCGATATTTGTGATGGTGACTCTGGGAATGACTGTATCTCGGATTGTTCAACTAGTGATAGTGATTGTGATGGAATTTGGGATAATGTTTCTTGCTGGGGTGGAACTGCTATATCTGATGAGTGTGGAATATGTGCCGGTGGATCAACTGGAGTAATACCCTGTGTATTGGCAAATAGTAATAATATCCTTCCCCTTGACTTCAAAATTGAAGGTATTTATCCAAATCCTTTTAATCCTGTAACCACCATCGGATACACTGTGCCCGTTTTAACTAAAGTAATACTTGAAATATATAGCATAAACGGTATAAAAATAAGTATTTTAGAAGATAATTATATTTCGTCCGGATACCATCGGGTCAACTGGGATGCATCTGATCATGCCTCTGGTATTTACTTTGTGATGATGGTAGCAGATGACTATATCGCTACCCAGAAGCTGATGTTGGTTAAGTAATCTGCAATATTATTTTCTATGTCATTTAAACTAATTACAATTTATTTAATGAGTCTCTTTTATGTTTTCGCTGGAATAAAACATTTTACTAATCCTAATTGGTATATGAAAATTATGCCTCCATATCTACCTTTACATAAAGAACTAGTATATATTAGCGGAGCATTCGAAATCATATTAGGCCTAATGCTCCTATTAGACAAGACAAGATTTGTAGGAGCTTGGGGATTAATATTGTTATTAATAGCTATTTTTCCTGCAAATATTTACCTAGCTCAGACTAATGGAGCTGCGTTGAATATAACTCCTACACTTGCCTGGGGAAGATTGCCATTTCAAGCCATTTTCATTTTAATTGCTTATTGGCATACAAAAGCTTAAACCCACCTCTACAACCTCACTTTTATGATTGCTTTTATTTGGAATCTTCCATTTTCAAGCTGTAATTCTTTCGTAAATTTATCGAATTGATACTTTATTAACTTACAATACTAACTCTAATACTGGTCCAGTTTGTTGGGGAAGGGCATAACCTATGAAATTTTTCGACTATATCACATTATTATGGACCTTAACTTGTTGTATAGCTGGGTCTGAAATTGACACATTGAAGACAAAGGGAATATTAAAAGCTGATTACCAACTTGTATGGAGTGACCTATTCACAGATGAGAACATTGATACCGCGAAGTGGACCATAGAGGTTAGAGACCCGGGCTGGGTAAATAATGAATTACAGGCATATACTGGTAGAAGAGACAATCTACATATAGATAATAATAATTTAATTATCATGGGGATTAAAGAGAACTATCTGGGAGCAAAGTATACCTCTGGACGTATGAATACAAGCGGGAAATCCAATTGGAAATATGGTAGATTTGAAATACGGGCAAGGGTACCAAAACAAAAGGGCCTATGGCCCGCAATTTGGCTGTTAAGTGAAACTGTATTTACTGAAGGGTGGCCTAAGTGCGGGGAAATTGATATTATGGAGCATGTCAATAATGAAGATATAATCTATGGCACTATTCACTCGGAAAAATATAATCATATGACAAACACGTCCATAGGCGGGAATATGACCATAAAAGATCTGGATGTAGATTTTCATACCTTTGGATTGGAGTGGGACTCAGAAACCTTGGTTTGGTTCATAGATGACAAGGAATATTACAGGATTAATAAAGCGGATTACTTTGATGTGTTTTGGCCGTTTGATAAGGATTATTTTTTGATTATCAATCAGGCAATCGGTGGGTTTTGGCCTGGATCCCCTGAAAAAGATTTTAAAACAACTCAATATATAATTGATTGGGTCAAAGTGTATCAGTAAAGAAAAATATGTGATGATCTCCCAATATAAATTATCATTTTTGTTACTTAGCATTCATTTTTCCAGTTTTCTGTATAGCCAAGAATGTTTGGGTGGAGAACTCAGAACCGTAGATACGTTCATTTATGGCAGGTTTGAGGTCAATATGAAATCTGCTGAAGGGAATGGTTATGTAAGTTCATTTTTCACATATCATGATCATTGGGCTGATTCAGATCCGGAAGACTGGGATGCTTTAACGAATGAGATTGATATTGAGTTTACAGGCAATTTGAATAATTCAGTACAATTTACTACACACCATCCTTATTGGTCACAGACCCAGATAGTACCAATTAATTTTAATCCTCATTATGAGTTTCATGATTATGCTATAGAGTGGACTCCAAATAGTGTCAGATGGTTCGTTGATGATATTGAAGTATACAGTCAAGCCCAAGCGGTAATTAATGATCTAATATATCCTCAAAAAATAATGATGAATTTATGGTCAGCCATATGGGAAGATTGGGTCGGATTGTGGGATCCTGACACTATGCCTGTAATGGCATATTATGATTTCGTAAAATATTATGAATACACCCCCGGAGATGGAAGCTATGGGTCAACTAATGATTTTACTTTATCCTGGGTTGATGAATTTGATATATTCGATGAGACAAGATGGGAAGAAGCAAATCATGGATTCAATTCAAATTACTGCCAATTCGATCCATTGAATGTTTTATTTCATGATGGAAAAATGATCTTAATTGCATCCGATACGGACTATATGCTGGGTGACGTTAATCATGATTCAATCATTAATGTTTTAGACATAATTGTAATAGTGGATATGCTCATTTTAAATGGTGTAATTATTAATGTTGCTGATTATAATCAAGATAGTGAAGTGAATGTCCTTGACATCGTTCAAATCGTTTATGTGATTTTAAATGATTGACTCATCCTGATTTGTGAGCGGGGGTCGCAGGTTGAAATTTTCCACCTTGACATTAATATAAAAAGCCTCTTTTACAGAGGCTTTTTTGTTTTGTAAATTTTTTAATGAAATTTGGACTTATTATAATATTGCTATCTATGAATTTTGCTCAAAATATTAACTTTTATAATAAAGATAATGAATCTTTTGCTGATGTGAAGACTAAGGAATTTACATTTACTTGTAGAGTTGGAGGAATGGAGAACGATAAGGAAACTATATTTTTATTACATGGATTTCCTGAGACATCAAGAATGTGGAATGCGTTGATAACCGTCCTTGAAAATGAGGGATATAGAATTATTGCTCCTGATCAAAGAGGATATAGTATAGGAGCTAGACCATCAAAAGTATCTGATTATACAATTGATAAACTATCTGAGGATGTTATAGAAATTGCAAATGCATTTAATATTGATAAATTTCATTTAGTCGGACATGATTGGGGTTCTGCAGTTGGTTGGTACATAGTTTCAAATTATTCAGAAAGGATTATCACATGGTCAGCCTTATCTGTTCCTCATTTAGATGCATTTGTTTATTCAATGAGAAATGATAAAACGCAGAAGAAAAAAAGTGAATATATTAAATTTTTCAATAAACCTATTATACCTGAAATATATTTTAAAATATTTTCGTATAGGAATTTAAGGAAAATATGGAAAGAAAGTTCAGAATCTGAAATTATATCTTATTTAGAAACCTTTAAACAAAGAAGAGCTCTAAAATCAGCACTTAATTGGTATAGAGCAAATTTTAAAAATGATAAAAGTGTAATTGGCGATATTTTCATCCCAACGCTGATTATATATGGTATACATGATATGGCAATTGATGTGATAAGTGTAAATAATTCTGAGAAATTTTTAAAGGAAAGATATAAAATAGAAAAATTAGATTCTGGACATTGGTTAATTCAAGAGTCATTTGAAAAAGTATCTAAAAGTATTTTACAGCATATAAACTAACATGATGCTATAATTAGTCCAAGATACCGTTATCATAATATAGATAAATATTTGTAAGTTACCATTTGATAAATCAC
>Ga0208879_1000311_pt1 | contig 51662 bp, 39 predicted proteins | sample Knorr_S15_td_Bot_FD_185605 | JGI IMG/M metagenome (GOLD analysis project Ga0208879, IMG submission 185605) | Marine microbial communities from Southern Atlantic Ocean transect - Knorr_S15_td_Bottom_ad_5009_LV_A (SPAdes) (version 2) | ecosystem: Environmental > Aquatic > Marine > Oceanic | place... | reverse complement strand
ATTTACAATCTTGCGGCTCAAAGTCATGTTCATGTTTCTTTTGAAACACCGGAATACACTGCAAACGCGGATGGACTTGGAACATTAAGAATTCTGGAAGCAATTCGGCTTTTGGACATGGTTGAAAAAACCAAGTTTTATCAGGCTTCAACGAGCGAACTTTACGGAATGGCACAGGAGGTTCCTCAAAACGAAAATACTCCATTTTATCCTCGTTCACCTTATGCAGTCGCAAAACTTTATGGATACTGGATCACAATCAATTACCGTGAAGCATACAATATGTACGCATGTAACGGTATACTATTCAATCATGAGTCACCGATACGAGGAGAAACTTTTGTTACCAGAAAAATAACTCGAGCAGCTGCGAGAATTTCAACAGGGACACAAGAGAGGGTTTATCTCGGCAACCTTGACGCGAAGCGTGACTGGGGGCATGCCAGAGATTTTGTAGAAGGCATGTGGAAGATGCTTCAACAGGAAAAGCCGGAAGACTTCGTGCTTGCGACTGGAGTTACCACCACAATCCGGGAATTTGCTGAACGTGTATTTGCGCAAGTTGGAATGACTCTGGAGTGGTCCGGAAGCGGTATTGATGAAGTTGGACGGGATGCCAATAGCGGGAAGATTATTGTTTCAATTGATTCTGCTTATTTCCGCCCCACTGAAGTCGATTTGTTGATTGGCGACGCAAGCAAAGCTAGAGAAAAACTAGGTTGGGTGCCCAAGTGTGATTTACAACAAATGATTGAAGAAATGATAAAATCTGATTTGGAAGAAGCTCGTAAAGATCAACACTTGCAAAGTGGCGGATTCCAAACGAACGGCGCAAACGGGGATTGAGCATTATGCATAAACGTACTTTGCAGAATAAGGAGATATTATGATCAATATCAGTTCTATGTTTGCCAAGTCGCCTTTTAAACCGTTGAGAGATCACATGAACAAAGTGGTTGAATGTGTTGTTCCGCTGAAGGAATTTTTTGAGGCATTAAATCAGCGTAACTTTGTAAAAGTTGTAGAAATTCAACAACAAATATCACTTGCTGAAGAAGAAGCAGATTTGATCAAAAACGAAGTCCGCAATCATCTTCCCCGAAATATTTTCATGCCCATTAATCGTAGCGATTTATTGGAAATGCTGGATATGCAGGATACTATTGCAGATGTTGCTCAGGACATTGTTGAATTATTGGCTCTCAGAAGAATGAGTCTGCCAACCGAATTGCGTCAAGACCTGATCTTGTTTGTAGAAAAAGCTCAGAGTGTCTGTTACATGGCTCAAGGTCTTTCTGAAGAATTTGGAGATGTTCTTGAATCAGGATTTGGTCGTCATGAAATAAAAAAATTATTGGCAATGATTGATCAGGTTTCAAGCGCAGAAACAGAGGCAGACGATTTGGAAGACGCGCTTGTACGCAGAATGTTTGAGGTTGAAGACAAAATGAAGCCTGTTGATGTAATGTTCTGGTATGAAGTTTTCGAATGGATAGGTGATCTGGCAGATTATTCAAAAAAAACAGGCAGCCGTTTACGTCTGATGATTGCACAGAATTAGGCTGTAACAGCCTGGTTTTTCGCTGACAAAAGCAAGGAGTGACATGCTTATTGAATACGGTTCCGTTTTCATTACCCTGGCCATTGTGTTTGGTCTTTACATGACATGGGGAATTGGCGCCAATGATGTGGCCAATGCAATGGGAACTTCCGTTGGCTCTGGTGCAATCAGCATCAAGCAGGCAATTATCATTGCGGCAATTTTCGAATTTGCCGGTGCTTTTATCGCGGGAGGTAATGTAACCAGAACCATCCGTAAAGACATCATTGATCCTACACCAATACTTGGAAATCCTGAAATCCTCGTCTGGGGAATGCTCTCTGCCTTACTTGCCGCAGCACTTTGGCTGACAGTCGCCAGTTGGATGGGCTGGCCGGTTTCAACCACACACAGCATTATCGGCGCAATTGTAGGATTTGCCATGGTGGGCATTGGGATGGATGCAGTGAACTGGCCGAAAATCGGCACCATTGTCATCAGTTGGGTGGTTTCTCCCATGGTTGGAGGCACATTAGCATTTCTGATAATGCGGAGTATTCAGCGTTTTATTCTGGACACAGACACGCCGTTTAGAAATGCTCTGCGTTATGCACCATTGTACCTATTTTTCGTTGGATTCCTGATTTCACTTGTGACCCTTTTCAAAGGACTGAAGCATCTTGATATTGAGCTCAGTATTCCACAAAGTTTTCTGGTTGCAATCGCATTCGGGAGTTTCATTGCTTTGACAGGACGCTTCTTGATTGACCGGTTAAAAATGAAGGAAGCGGGAAGTGTGCATGAACAATTCTCTCAAATCGAAAGAATTTTTGGAGTCATGATGCTCTTCACCGCATGCGCGATGGCTTTTGCCCATGGTTCAAATGATGTCGCAAACGGAATCGGCCCCATGGCCGCAGTCGTCAGTATTGTTCAAAGTGGAGGAGAATTGACTCAAAATTCCGCACTTCCAATTTGGATTTTGATTGTTGGTGGTTGCGGAATTATTCTAGGATTGGCGACCCTGGGTTATCGTGTGATACAAACGATCGGCACAAAAATTACCGAACTTGTTCCCACTCGTGGCTTCTCCGCAGAACTCGCTGCAGCCGCTACCGTTGTTCTCGCCTCACGAACAGGCATTCCGGTTTCCACAACTCATATTGCGGTAGGTGCTGTGGTCGGAGTTGGATTGGCACGTGGAATTGGAGCATTGGATTTGCGGGTAATCGGCGGAATTTTCATGTCATGGGTCATAACACTCCCTGTCGGCGCACTTCTGTCAATTTTCTTCTTTTTCTTTTTCCGGGGAGTATTTCTCTAACGAGAAAGAAAATCATCAGATTTAAACATCCGCAAAACTGGATTTCAAGCGTACCACATTCAAGGGTTGAATGCGAGATTTTGCCGAACTATGCTGAGAAATTGAGTCTAAGGCAGGGTAGGAAAAACGCAGGAGACGACTGGGTTTTGCCCGTAAAACCGGAAGGCGCGAGATGTCCTGCATTTCATGCGTGGAAACTTCAATCACGTTTCCGTCAAAAGTTAAGACTTCCAAAGCGCATCCTCTGTCGAAAGAATTTTGTGTCAAAAGAGTAAACGATTTTCCATCCTCAACTTCCATTACGGTTCCCGCAATTTCATAGCCGGAATTTCTACTATTCCTCTCACCTTGATAAACACTATCCGCACCAGGTTGTTTTTGCAGGGATCCTTCTGTGTAACCTCTGTGCGGAATTTTTTCCAACATTCCGGAAAACTCTTTCAATTTCTGCGGCCATTCCTGAAACGAGGTTGAGTTACACCATTTAAGCGCGCGAGAATAGGCGCTGGTGGTGGTAGCCGCGTAAAGGGAGCTTTTCATTCGACCTTCCACTTTGATGCTGTCTACACCCGTTTTGATGAATTTCGGCAGCAATTCCATTCCCCGCAAATCTTTCGAACTCATCAACGAGCTTGGAAGTTTTTCCGGAGAATCATTTGCTATTTCCGTGTTTTCCGGAATTGCAGAATAAGAAAAACGACAGCTTTGAATACAACCGCCACGATTACTGTCGCGTCCGGCAGTATAGTTTGAGATGGTACAGTTTCCGGAATAGGACATGCACATCGCACCGTGAACAAAGAGTTCCACTTCAATATCAACTTCCTTCCGAATTCGCCCTGCTTCTTCGAGAGAAACCTCACGTCCTAAAACGAGTCTTTTTGCACCAAGGCTTTTCCAGACTTTTGCGGCATGAACATTTAAGCAGGATGCTTGAGTTGAAAGATGCACAGGTAATTCAGAATTATGCTGAACAAAAGTCATCACTCCCAAATCAGAAACAATTACCGCATCCACTCCACACTCTTCCAGAAACATCACATATTCCGGAAGTTCCGCCAGATCCTTATCGTGCAAAAAAGCGTTTAGAGTAACATAAGTTTTGCAGTTATTTTTGTGCGCAAACGTCACTCCTTCCAGTAATTCTGTCTCAGAAAAATTATCAGACGCTCCACGTAAACTGAATTTTTGTCCTGCCAAATAAACTGCGTTCGCGCCATACAAAACAGCTGTTTTCAATTTAGCTAAATTTCCGGCTGGGGCAAGAAGTTCCATAGGAAAGAGGTCGGTTTTGAGGAAGATGTAAAGTGAAAATTTTGTGTCGTCTTTTGTTTTTTTTTGCTAAAGCGAAATCCCGAGTTTTTCACGAATCAACGTGTGGGCTTGGCCTTGATAACGCGACCCAGTTTGCTCAATCACCGCTCCTGCGAGAGTTGCACCAATTCTACCACTGTCGAGTGCAGACAAATCGTGAGTCATTCCGTAGAGAAAACCTGCCGCAAAAGCGTCACCGGCACCAGTCGTATCTTCGACACGAACCGCTAAAGGATCAATGTAAAAAGTTTGTCCGAGGTGTGAAATCAATGCGCCGTTTGCTCCTAAAGTCAATACCACTGTTTCCGTCCAGTTTGACAAAATCTCAACCGCTTCCTGTGTAACATTTGTATCCAGCAGTGTAAATGCTTCTTCCTGATTGCAGAAAACCATGCTGGCATAATTTTGCAGTAGATTTTTAAAATCAACTTTATGGCGGGTGACGCAAAAAGGATCAGACAGGCTAATCGCAACTTTTGTATTACATTTTTTTGCTTCATCCAAAGCACAACGGACAGCTTTTTTCTGTGACTCTGTGTCCCACAAATATCCTGTAAGATAGAGGTATTTTGAAGTTTGAATTACTGCCGGATCAATATCTGTTGCCTGTAGTTCCTGACACATTCCCAAGTAGGTATTCATCGTACGGCCGCCATCTTTACTGACTAAAACTAAACTACTTCCTGTGGTGCCTTCTCCTTCACCCAGACGAGCACTAACTCCCAATTCTTCAAGTTTTTCCCGATATATTTTGCCGTGCTCATCCTTGCCTATTTTACCACTGAATGCGGCACGGCCACCAAGTTGAGCAATACCGATCATTGAATTTGCGCCAGAACCTCCGGCAGCAAATTCCAACGATAAATTATCCGCAGCCAGTGCCAACAACAATTCCTGTTGTTTCTCAAGCGAAATGAGATGCATAATATTCTTTTCGATTCCACGTTTTTTCAAAAATAAATCCGGAATATGACTTAGCAAATCAATCAATGGATTGCAGACGCCATATACATCAAATTTTTCCATATTTATTGTTTCCTGGAAGCTTAGCAGCTTTAAAGAACTAAACTATTTAACTGGCTTTGGCTTGTGGAATACTGCTGGAAGGTTTTCTGGTCAGCTTTGGTTTTGCCTGTAGCAAAATAGTTTCTTTACTGATCTCAACTTCGCAGATATCCGGATCCGAGGGAATTTCATACATAATATCCAGCATCGAATTTTCGATAATTGAACGCAAACCGCGTGCTCCTGTTTTACGCTTGATCGCTTCTTTGGCAAGGGTACGAACAGCGTCTTTTTTGAAAGTCAGTTTCACATTTTCAAGTTCAAACATTTTTTCATACTGACGGATCAGGGCATTTTTAGGTTCCTGTAAAATTTGCACCAAATGATCAATTTCCAAATCATGCAAAGTTGCAACAACCGGTAATCTTCCAATAAATTCAGGAATCAATCCATATTTGAGTAAATCTTCAGGTTCCAACTGAGAAAGGATATCATCATTCTTGGTTTTTTTGTGAACATTTGCACCAAATCCGATCGTATTTTTACCAATGCGTCTTTTAATTATGTCATCAAGAGCCGTAAACGCGCCGCCGCAAATGAATAGAACATTTTCCGTGTTCACCTGCATTGTTTCTTGGTGAGGATGCTTACGTCCACCCTGTGGCGGTATATTCGCAACTGTGCCTTCAATGATTTTCAGCAGTGCCTGTTGAACGCCTTCTCCGGAAACATCACGGGTTATTGAAACGTTTTCACCTTTCCTGGTAATTTTGTCAATTTCATCAATATAAATAATGCCTTGCTCAGCACGTTCTATATCATAATCGGCCGCTTGCAAAAGTTTTAATACTATGTTTTCAACATCTTCACCAACATATCCCGCCTCGGTCAATGAAGTCGCGTCTGCTACCGCGAAAGGCACATTTATTATTCTGGCCAGAGTTTGCGCCAAAAGAGTCTTTCCTGTTCCTGTAGGTCCAATTAACAGGATATTACTTTTTTGCAACTCTACATCAGAATTATCAAAATTTACGCTGATTCGTTTATAGTGATTATGAACAGCCACTGCTAGAACTTTTTTGGACTGTTCCTGTCCCACTACATAACTGTCGAGAACTTCTTTTATTTCAGCGGGTTTTAGCAGTCCCTGCTGTAATTCTTCTGGATGCTCATTCTGATATTCCTCTTCCATGATTTCATTGCAGAGGTCAATGCATTCGTCACAAATATAGACGGTTGGACCTGCAATTATTTTCTTTACTTCTTCCTGCGTCTTCCCACAGAATGAGCAACGAAGGAGCGCTTCTTTAGCGGTATTCATACGCATAATTTGTTTTAGACTGCTTTTAGTTTTCTGTTTTGCATCACTTCGTCAATAAGGCCATAGTCCATGGCTTCCTGACTTGTCAAATAATAATCACGTTGAGTATCTTCTGCAATTTTTTCAATCTTGTGACCAGTGTGACGTGCTAAAATATCATTCAGAACATCTGTCATTTTGAGAATTTCTTTTGCCTGAATATCAATATCTTCAGCTTGTCCTGAAAATCCACCCATCATTTGATGAATCATGATTCGTGCATGCGGCAATGCCTGTCTTTTTCCGGATGCTCCTGCCGCCAATAAAACCGCGCCCATACTCGTTGCCTGACCAATGCAAATAGTCTGCACATCTGGTTTCAAGTACTGAATTGTATCATAAATTGCCATTCCGGAAGTAACTAAACCACCTGGACAATTCAAATAAAGTGAAATGTCATTTTCAGAATCTTCTGCTTCTAAAAATAAAAGTTGCGCAATCATCACGTTTGCGACACTGTCGTCAATTGCTGAACCAAGAAAAATAATGCGGTCTTTAAGCAATCGCGAATAAATGTCGTAGGCACGTTCGCCACGACTATTTTGCTCAACGACCATTGGAATTAGAGACATGGGCAACTTAATAGTAAATTAGATTTTAATAATTGTTATTATTTTGATAGATGATCATGCGCGCAATTTTCATCGTGAACATGTTCATGAGTTTCAGAGGAAATATCTTCAATCGGATCACCAAATACGCGCGCAACCACTCTGTCAAGAATCGAATCTCCTTGTTTGCGCACAATAATACGCTGATACATATCCCGTCCAAATGGTGATTGAATCAAGTTGTCCGGAGATTGTCCTGTAATTTGCGCCAAGCCGACAAACTCTCTGGCAGCTTCATTTTCGTCAAAACCCAATTTCTCATGCTCGCTGATAGAATCAAGAATGAATTTCATTCGCAAGTCAATTACCGCGTTATCATGACCTTCTTGTAGTTTTTTTTCTTTTTCTTCTTCCGTTAGCTCTTTTTCCGCAGACATCTTTTCCATTTCCTGCTGAACCTGTTCCTCTTCGAATTTCATCAATTCTTCGGGCAAATCAAATTCATCATATAAATCAGAAAGTTGTGCGCGGACAGCAATTCGATACTCACTTTGTAGTTCAGCAGTTTTTCTGGAAATTATTGTTTCGCCAACTTTTTCTTTTAATTCAGCCTCATCCTTAACACCATATTTCTTAAAAAATTCTTCGTCCAATTCAGGTCTTTTAACAGTAGAAATTTCTGTCAATTGAATCTTAAACATTGCTTTTTTTCCAGCATTTTCACCAAAACGATCCGGAAGTTCAATTTCGACTTCTTTTTCATCTCCGGCAGACATTCCAATGATACCTGCATGAAATTCAACCAAATCTGAACCGCCTACGATGAATTGCATGTCATTTGCTTTTGAGTCATCAAATGCCTCTCCATCAAGCGTACCTTCGTAATTAAGCAGAACCCAATCATCATTTTCAACTTTTACACCTTTTCCTTCTTTGGGCGCGAGCACTTCTTCACGCTGCATTAAAATTTCTAATTCTTTTGCAATGTCTGAGGCCGTCACTTCCTCTACATCCCTTTTCTCCAGCTGTATTTTTCCATAATCAAGTGGAGGAAGTTTGGGTGAAATTTCAAAATGAATTGTCGCGGAAAGTGGATCTTTCCGGGCAAAGTCAATTTTCTGGATGATCGGTCTGGTTATCGGCCGCAGGGAATGTTCTTTCAGTGCTTTATCCATGTATTCGGGAATAATCCGGTCCACTGCTTCTTGGTGCATTGTGGACAAGAACCGTTTTTCCAACCAACCTTTAGGGTGCTTTCCGGGGCGAAAACCATTGAGGCGTGTGTTTTTTAATTCTCGGTAAATAGCATCATAAGTGGGTTTGATTTCTTTAAGAGTAATTTCGAGGGCAAGCGAATACTTCAGTTTACCAAGTTCGTCAACGGTTGATTCCATGGAGAGATATTGATTTGTATTGAGATAAAGACAGCCTTTCAACAAAGTCTGTCGGTAATAAATTTAGCGTTTATTAGACTACATCTGAAGATATAATCTCAAGCTTTTTGTGCTTTAAATTAATTTTAAATGCAGCTATTATTTCTATAAAATTCACAAATTTTTAGTCCTTTTTGATATTGAACCAAAAATTACTTTGCGGGTCTCTTCCGTACTGCTATGGCTGAGATTTCAATTTTCATACGCGGGTCAATTAGTCCAACCCTGACGCCGGCATTTACTGGTCTAACGTCTTTTAGTTGTTCACGTAAAACTTCCCCAATTGCTTTCCAATCTTTTTGATCTGTGAAGTAGGTAATCATCCTCACTACATCTGAAAATGAGGACCCGACTTCCTCTAACGCATTTTCGATATTACGAAATGTTTGCCGAGTTTGTTCTGCGGGATCTTCTGAAATAGTCTTATTCTCATAATCGAAACCAACCGTTCCTGAGACATAGATTGTGTCTCCCACTGCAACCGCCCTGGAATGACCGTAAAGTTCTTCAAAAATTGATCCTGACGAAACACGTTGGCGATCCATAATTTTTTCTCTCTGCAAAAATGTTTAGTAACTTATTGATAGAAATTGGTTTTCAGTAAATTAGCTGAAAATGTTCTCTCAGCGCAAATTAAAGCTATTCCTGAGTTCGAGATAGTTTCTGCAAAAACCAGCTTGTTGAGACGCTTGACAGTTAAGACAACAACTCCCGACAGGCAATACTTTATACATGAGGAAACAAACAACAAGTTTTTAATTTATTAAACGGATACTGTTTTAACGGTCAAATAGAGAATAACTGAAAAAATTCTTTTGTCATTCCTTACGAAGCAAAGCGCAGACCCGGAATCCAGGGAAGATATTTCAAAACTGGTACGCAATTCAATTTAAAATCTTGAATCACTCTCAAATTGGAGTAGATTCTCATGAATTGCGCATGCATGAAGAGTCAGCTGAAATTTTATTTTTCCTTGACTCTATTTCTGAACTATGCGAGAGTCTAGCCGACAATTAACGTCTTTCAACTTGAAATTTCTTTTCTTTCCTTTTTGAGGGCCCTCATCATGCACGCAACGCAACGCAACGCAACGCAACGCAACGCAACGCAACGCAACGCAACGCAACGCAACGCAACTTACGCGTCTAAGTTTTTACACCCATTTTCAAGTCTTAAGTCTATCTTCCGTTTTTCCGGCATCATTTCGGAATCCGTCTTCGTCCTTTCCTCTGTTTTTCATGACTATGTTGTCAAATAACATTGCGCAGCTATCACCTTCTTCTTGAATAACTAAACAAACCAATAAGGTATAAATGAAATATTTAACACAAATTTTAGTTTCACCTGCATCTCAGCTTAATTCTTTCAAAAAGCTGTTGCTCTTTATTTTAATTTCATTTGTCAGTCTCACAATCGTCTCATGTAGTGCTAAAGAAACTGAATCAAACACCACCGCCACACTCTCCGCACCGTCAGGTTTGACTGCAGCCGGTGCTGCTAGTCAGGTCACTTTAGACTGGACAGCAGTAAGTGGTGCAAGCAGTTACACTGTCTACTGGGCTAACAGCACGGGCGTCAGTTCTTCCAGCACAGCCATCACCAGTGTCAGCACCGATAACCACACACACAGCAGCCTAGATAATGGCACGAAATATTATTACAAAGTTGCCGCCGTCAATTCCGCTGGAACCGGAACCCTCTCTTCTGAAGTTAATGCTGCTACACCTCTTCCTGCACCAGATAATTTATCTGCCAGTGGAGCAAATAATACTATTACAATGATATGGAATTCGGTCAGTGGTGCGACTAGCTATACTTTGTACTGGGACAACGTTTCTGGAATTGACAACAGTGATACGGCTATTACGTCCATCACAAATGATAACTACACCCACAACAATATGGATAACGGGTCAACTTATTACTACAAGGTTGCTGCAGTGAATTCATCTGGTACAGGAACTCTCTCCTCTGTTGCAAGTGCAATTCTATCTGCAAGCATACAAGGTTCTGAGACTTACAACGCCCACACCTATGCTTTGACAAGCCCCACAATGACTTGGGTTTCAGCAGCAGCTTCAGCAGCTGCAATAGGAGGTTATTTAGCAACTTTGAACACTAAAGCAGAGAATGTATGGTTATATGAAAAATTTGGGAATTATGGAGGCACTGAGCGTGATCTTTGGATTGGGTCACTGGATAACGTAACCGAAGGAACTTGGTACTGGTACAACGGCACTACTTCAGGCGACGGCGGAGTTTCAGACAATATCTCTTCAGGTGCAAAATGGCCTGATGGATCAAATAAATGGCATACTGGTGAACCAAATAATGCTAGCGGCTTCTCTGATGAAAATTGTGGAACAATCAGATCATCTGTAAGTGCTGCAGAGTGGAGGTGGAACGACTTTCCATGTGATAATTCTAGTTCCCCTTTCGCTATTTATGGCATCATCGAAATTGATTAATGTGCCAGCGAACTTTTACCTGGAACACAGACTTTATCAATTGAGATCAAATCACAAAACCTTTGTAAAAGCAAACTGTCTGAAAGACGAACTGACAAATCTCGAAAACTTAATCCGCTTAATTCCTTGACAATATTGCAGCGCAGAGCTTTGATAACATTTTTTTGGAAGTTCATTTTTTGCTGGTATGACAACTTCCTCTCATCTTCTTCCATTTTAAGTTCAATTGCTTTGCGCTCGATGCCTCCTTCATGTAAAATAAGATCAATTCTAGCCAAAAGATTCTTGAGTTTCAGATAATCTTTATTTCCTTGAATGGGTGGATAATAAACTTTTAATTCTATCTGAATTGGGATAATATGCACAAATAATCTCCTGAAATATGGTTGTGTGAAAATATAAATGCTTTAATTCTCACATTATAACATTTTCGGGGGATTATATCACCTAAATTAACTATCTTTACTCTTTTATATCATATATATAGATAAACAGGACAGGCTCTAAACTACGCATCTCCGCCACCGTTCAATTTAAAATGGTGTTCATAAAACCACGAAAAATATATCAAAATGTGTAGGCTGGGTTAGGCAAAAGCCGTAACCCTGCAAATAGCACAAAACCATCCGTAATAAATTTGTCATTCCCGCGGAAGCGGGAATCCAGGAGTTTTAATGACAAATGAGGAGAAAAGTAAGCAAAATTATCTTTATCTCTGTTTTCATTCTTTAATCCATTCTTCCAGCAAAGGAATAATTTTTGCGGCTGTTGGAACTTCCCTGAAATAAAAACCAAAACGAGAAAAATAGGGTGAGGATTCGATTTGTTCCACCAATTCCGTATTCTTGAGTAAACTCCGATTTACACCAATCAATAAAGGAAACTCATTTTGTTCGTCCAGTTGTTGCAGACGATTCCGGAGGGGCGCGGCGTGCCAAGTATGGAAAAGTTCCAGTGCAACTTTTTTTCCAGAATTATGAGTCAATAAATAATCCGGGAAACAGAGTGATTCACCGATCAACGGCACATAGTCGGACGAAGAAGTCAGTTGCCAAGAGGGTAAATTTTTTGAAAGTTGTTGACTGAACAATGCTATTTCTTCTGGAACATAAGACAAGAATTGACGATAATGGGAGATGATTCCACAGGCTTGATCGAGGTACAAACTGTGAAGCTGGTTTTTGCGCATCATAACTTCCGCATCCAGTTCCCAGCTGGGTTGATGTAAAATTGCAGGAAACAAATTTGCCAGATTAAAACCATATTTCTGGGTGTTTACAAACATGCTTAAAGGTCCATCAATTTCTAGCATCAACGTCTTTTTCTTTTTTTGATGATGACTTATTTTTACCAGTAATTTATTGAAGCGTAAATATTTTAACAATTGCCGCAACTTCGCCGCTCCACTTTCAGGCAAGCAAATTGTCATAGCTTCACAACGCAAAAGCAGTCCCTGAATCTGCGCACAATTGTAACGATGCAAAAGACCTGTAGCGCTCATTTTACGGAAATTCAGAACTTGCTGAAAAGGCGGCAAATCTCCATAAAGTTGTCGTCCCAAATCAGCTACGGAAACGCCTATTTTCTGGGCAATTTCATTTTGGTACTTCAACAAATTTACAGAATCCCCCTCGTCAAAACCCCGAAGACTAAATGTTCCTTTACCCTTTATAATAGAAGAGGAACGGACAAACACTTTTCTTCTAAGTTCGGTTAATTCCGTTTTTGCCTCTGTGTCAAATTCAGTACGGTCCAGCAAGAGTTTTTCCAGACCTCGTCCCACAACAGCGTTTCCCGGAAAAACGTCCAGAACCTGTTTTGTGGCCTCCTCTAGTTTTTCACGGACTTGACCTACGCTTCCGGAAAAGACTTTAATCAATTCATCCGCAATTTCTAAAAGTTTTGTTGTTTCCGGATCAATTAATTTCGGAATAATTTTGCCCCGATTGGTTCGGAAGCACAGCAGTTCCTTCGTAAGCACGGTGTTTTCTACGTCTTTGATTGGTAAATAATTCCCCGGTATTTTCGGAGACAAGTTCATAAAGCATGGCCTGTTTTCCGGGACGTGCACGCAGTATTCGACCAAGTCGCTGAACATGCTCTCGAATACTTCCGCTTCCGGAAACAATCACGCCGACATTCGCATCCGGAACATCAACTCCTTCATTCAGCACTTTAGAGGTTACCAGAATCGGATATTCTCCTGTCCTGAAAGCCTTCAAAAAGGCCTCACGCTCCGGAAGTTTGGTATGATGCGTCAGCACCGGCAAAAGGAAAATACGGCCAATGCGGTAGGCCATCTCGTTATCTTGCGTAAAAACGAGCATACGGTCACCTTGATGCAGTTGTATCAGTTCCCACAAACGATCTATTTTTGCACCGGATGCCTGACTGAGTTTCTTTTGCAGCAAATATGCTTTGAATGCCTCTCTGCCTTCCGGACTTTCGCTCGTTCTACGCAAAAAAATAGACCAGCCGTTTGGATGATTAAAACTGACTCGTGCTTTTCTCAAAAAATTAATGTAGCGTTCCCGCGCAATTTCGTATTGTTCACGGTCATCCGGAAGCATTTCAACCTCAATCGTTTCCACCACGTATGGTGCCAGGGTACGTCCGCTCAATTCGTCAATGTGAATCTCGTAACAAAGAGGTCCGCATAGTTCGTAAAGCAAAGCTTCTTTACCATCAGAACGCTCCGGAGTTGCGGTCAAGCCGAGGCGGAAAGGCGCAATTGAACCCAGTGCGGTGAATTGATATTGCTCTCCGGGCAAGTGATGGCATTCGTCGAAAATCAGCAAACCAAACTGATTCCCTTGATGTGTAACGTGTATCAAGGCTGAATCGTAGGTTGCCACCGTAATTGCTTGAATGTCATTTATTCCGCCGCCAAGCAAGCCAATGGGAGTGTCAAAATATTCACTCAAAACTTCTTTCCATTGACGCATCAGGTCAATTGTCGGCACATGTATCAGCGTGGGGCGCCCCGTTTTTTCGATCAACATGACAGCCAAAATAGTTTTTCCTGCTCCGGTTGGCAAGCTCACAACTCCTCGCTGTTCAGACATCCAAACCTCAGCGGCTTCCTGCTGGAAGGAGCGGGGTGTGATCTTTTTTTTCAGTGGAAATGTTTCGGCGGAAAATTTACGGGCATGATCCTGGAATGAAATCTTTTGTTCCCGGAGTGTTGTCACCAACTGGCGGTAATCAGCAGCCGGAGTTCGGTAACAAAGTGTGCGCTCGTCCCAAACTACGCCGTCAAGTTGTGAAAGTTGTCCCTCTTCAACACCGTAAATCAGGATAGTTCCTTTGTCAAAGTGCAGGTTGAGGTTCATTTCAACAAATTGTGTTGAGGTAAAATTGCATCAGTTTTTTAATAATCTATGAAATTCAATTCGAGAAGATAATATCAATTTGTTTTTACTTAGCGCTGATTTCATTGTAACAAGTCAAAATTACACATTTATATGTCATTCCCTCGAAAACGGAAATCCATTATTTCAGATACTTACATGTTCCTGGATTCCCGCTTTCGCGTGAATGACAACTTTTTATTACTGCATCACCGCTAATTTTCATTTAAAGCCAGTTCCTCCAAACGAATCCGGTGCCGGAGCAAGACAAGGTTCGCCAATGACCACAAGATTGATGTACCGTATGCCGCATGAATCAAAGGTACACAGGCAATTTCCAAAATCACTCCCCAATAATTCGGGTGGCGCACAAAACGGTATATGCCGTGCTGAATCAGCGGCGCATCCGGAACAACATAAATTCGGGTTGACCAGCGCTCTGCGAGTGTCCGGATGGCCAGATAGCGCAAAACTTGTCCAGCTGCCAAACCTAAAATACCCGCAATCACCAACCACAAAGGCGGTGTAATTCGGAAGTACCATACCTCCGCCAGCATAGCCACAAACCATGAAACGTGTAAGGCGACCATAAAACGATAGTGTTTTGGGAAACACTCGAAGCCGCCTTTTTCCTTCATCCTGATTTCGTTGCGGCGACTCCGGCTTAGTTCCCACAAGCGCTGTGCAGCCAGCAAGCCTGCCAAAACAGTGAATCCCCAAAGGCTCACCATTGCAGCAAAACCAATTCGCCGGAAAATGCCGGTCCCAATGAAAGCATCATTCCATAATTTCCGTCTACAGAGCTTCCTCCGATTTTCGGAACATTACTATTTAAACATTCGTCAAGAATAACCAGGACTGAAGTTGAAGAAATATTGCCTACTTCACGGAGGTGTTTTCGTGTTATATCAAGTGATTTTGGAGGCAAGTCTAAGCCTGATTCAATTGTGTCAATCACCTTCGGTCCTCCGGGATGAGTGAGCCAAAGAGCGATATCAGGAATTGTTAGTCCATGTTCTGAAAGAAAGCTGTCCACATGCGGACGTAACTGCTTCGCATAGCCGGGCACACCTTGTCCCAACATAATTTTCAATCCACGATCTGTGACATCCCAGCCCATGACTTCTTCCGAGTCAGGAAAGAAAATTGATTTACTACTCAAAATCATGGGCTTATGGAACACATGCTCTTTTTTACTTTCATTTATTGAACCTTTTGAGCCTTGAAATTCCTTATCATTGCTCCGTCGTTTTGTTGTGCTTTTCACTAATGGATGTTGGTCGCCAACCATCAAAACAGCCGCGGCTCCATCTCCAAACAATCCACTCGAAATGATGTTTGCAATCGAGAGGTCTTCGGCCTGCAAAGTTAATGAACAAAGCTCAATTGTCAGTAAAATAGCGGCATCTTCCGGATGTCCTTTTAAATAATCCGCAACACGGGCAACCCCTGCAGTTCCAGCGAGGCAGCCCAAACCAAACAATGGAAACCTCTTCAAATCCTGTGCAAAGGAAACTCTGTTCATCAGGCGCGCTTCTAATGATGGCACAGTCACTCCCGTACTGGTTGTACTCATCAGCATTTGAATTTCTTCCGGATGCAAGTCAGATTTTTCCAATAAATTATTTATAACCTCCTCGCCCAAATCAAGAGCAACTTTCAGCCACGCTCGGTTGCAGTCCCCAAACCCATCCAGCTTATAATATTCAGACATTGGTAAAGCCAAATAACGACCCTCAACAGTTACTGCTTTCTGCAGTCGGTCAAAAATCGCAACATCTAAACCTTTTTCAATCCAGACTCCTCTTAACGCAGAACTTATTTCTTCCTGAGAATGATAGTGCGTCGGGAAAGCTGTGGCGGTGCTGATAATATGTGGCATTTGAGGAAAAAAGTTATTTTGGAAAAATTTTGTTAAACAGGTCAGACTTCACGCGTTAAGTGTTTTTGAAAGAAACCTGCTCATACATGCATTCGTTCTGCTAAATGATCAACAATATCTGCTACTTTCTGCATTTCAAGGACAGTTTCTATATCGGCTTCAACATTGAACTCATCTTCAAGTGCCATGATTATGTTCATGGCATCAAGCGAGACAATGTCCAGATCGTCTCTTAATTTCATGTCTTCATTTAGATCACCAGCTTTCAATCCCATCTCCTTTGCGATGGTTTCAAGACAAGTTTCTTCAATTTTTTTTCGTGTTATGGATTCCATTTTCTAATAGCTAGTACGGCATTACTTCCGCCAAATGCGAAAGAGTTTGAGAGCGCTGCTTCAATCTTCAGTTTCCTGGAATTTGTTGGAACGGGGTCAATATCACATTCTGGATCTTGCTCGTCACAATTAAGTGTTGGCGGAACACAATCGTTCTGCACCGCAAGCAAAGTAGCAAGTGCTTCCAAAGCAGAAGATGCTCCCATCGCATGACCAAATACAGATTTGTTGGAACTGACAGGCAACGTTGAAGCTCTATCACCAAAAATTTTGTGTATTGCCCTGCATTCCAGCGGATCATTAAGGCGTGTTCCTGTTCCGTGAGCATTGATGTATCCAATGTCTTCCGGATTTAATTCTGCATCAACCAGAGCCAATCTCATTGCTTCTGCTACTCCAGTTTCATCCGGATTTGTCAAACTTGCGGCATCACAGTTTGAACCAAATCCGGCGATTTCTCCAAATATTTCCGCATTTCTTTTTTGAGCAGACTCCAATGATTCAAGAACTAAAATCGCCGCCCCCTCCGCCAATACAAATCCTCTGCGGTTTTTATCAAAAGGTTTGCACGCGGTTTCCGGAGTTTCGTTGTGTTTACGGGAAAGGACACCAAGCGCATCCCATGCGCGAAGAAGTCCGTAAGTAACAGGAGCCTCTGAGCCACCGCAGATAACAGCACGTAAACGCCCTTCTCGAATCCACTGCATTGCCTGACCGATAGCATTAGCACCAGATGAACAGGCTGTATTCAGTGTAATATTAGGCCCACGAATACCCAAACGTATTGAAATGGCAGATGAAACAGCGCTATTCATTATACGTGGAATAGTATAAGTATCAATTGGACGCTCTTCCGGTCCCGCGAAAAGCGCATCATAAGCTTTAGCATAAGAAGTTATCCCACCCACTCCGGTTCCAATTATCACTCCAATTTGTCCGGAATCACTTTCAAAATCCTGAAGTTTTGCTTCTTCCGCAGCCTGCAGTGCCGCAACCAGACCAAACTGCGTAAAACGTTCGTAACTCTTTTTTTCTCGAAAATTGAAATGCGCGTCAGCATCAAAGTCTGTTACAATTCCAGCAATTTGGCAGGCGGATTTTGCAGTATCAAAACTGGTAATTTTTCGCACAGCGGAGATTCCACCAAAGAGACCTTCCCAATAATCCTGAATAGAACTCCCGACCGGTGAAACTACACCTCTGCCTGTTACTACAACTCTTTGTATTGTTTTCAAATTAACACTCCAATTGGCGAATAATCCTGCAGGACCACCACCGACAATTAGCACTTCATAGTATTATCAAAAATTTCCGCAATTCAGTTGAAGTGATGGTGGGGAATAATTAATTTTAAATCATCGAAATAATCATAAACTGAGCTGATCATTCACATCACTGAGCCCTGTTCGTAAGCCTTCCTCAATTACAGGATGGTAGAAAGGCATTTCCAGCATTTGCGGAATTTTCATTTTCTGCTGGTGTGCCCATGACAGCAGATGCGCAAGGTGCTCAGCATGAGGACCGATAAATTCACTGCCGAGAAAAAGTCCTGTATTTTGATCCGCGTAAAGATGCATCAAGCCTTTGTTCTTGAGAATCACTCTACTCCTGCCCTGACCTTCAAACGAAATTTTTCCTACGACCACGTTTTCTTGTCCTTCTAATTCTTTCCAGGATTTTCCGACCATCGCAATTTGAGGATCACAAAAAACAACAGCCAGGGGTGAGCGCCGCAATCCCGCTTTTATTTCTGGAAAAAGTCCGGCATTATCACCGGCAATATAACCCTCATCTGCGGCCTCATGCAGTAACGGTAAAATATTATTTACATCTCCGGCAATGAAAATCGAAGAATCGCCGCATTGCATTGTCGCAGGATCATAGATTGGAACTCCTCTTGAATCCAACTTTAGACTAGTATTTTCCAGACCTAAACCTTTAACGTTTGGGGAACGTCCTGTTGCCGCGAGTACATATTCAAAATTTTCCGTTTTTTCAATTCCATCTTCACGATCCACAAAACAAATCTCAACTTGATCGCCCTTACGCTCCATTCCTAGCACATTTGCTTTTGCATCCAGGGGAAATTCAGCTTGAAATACCTTGATTGCATAATCCCTGATGGCCCTATCGCTGAGAGGTTTAAGTGAGCCGGAGCGTCCAAATAACCTCATGCGAACACCAAGACGATGCAGGGCTTGCCCAAGTTCAAGCCCAATCACGCCTGGACCAAAAACGGCAACAGATTCCGGAAGTGTTTGCCAATCGAAAATATCATCATTCACGATCAGACGGTCACCAAGTTCTGCAAACTTTGGCATGATTATCGGTGAAGATCCGGTTGCAATCACGACTGTTTTTGCTTCAATCGTAGAGTCAGCGACTTGAAGCGTATGGTCGTCAATAAACGTAGCGTGGCTACGGATGTGGTGTTTTTCAGCTATATTTTCAACACCTTCGAGTACAAAACCTACAAAGCGATCCCGTTCTCGCCGAACTCGTCCCATAACTTCTTCCCCCTTGATAATCGGCTTAGTAGCATGGACTCCGAATTCTGCAGCCGCTTCAACAGAATGTGCTGCTTCCGCCGCCGCAATTAAGAGTTTGCTGGGCATACAACCTACACGGGCACATGTTGTTCCGTAAGTGCCTCCTTCGATGAGCACGAGGTTTTCGGTATGATTTTGTGCCGCACGAAAAGCGGGAAGTCCTGCCGATCCCGCACCTATGATAGCGACATCTACTTGAAGAATGGATTTTTGCGAATTATTCAAGAAGTCCTTTATTGATTAAGGTTTCGATTTTGTGATTGACTTGATTCCGACGTGTTTTATAACTAAAATGCAAAAAAATTAAAAACGGTCTCGTCTAGAAATTGACTATTCAATTTTTGAATCAATTAACAGTCGGTTAAATGAAGCATATCTTTCAATTCGTTTTAACCTGAACGTTGTTACTGTTACAAGGTGAATCATTGTTTTTTGAATCTTTGACTTAATTATCTTAAAAAACTGTGAAATACAAATTTTTAAGATTTGCTGCACATACACGTAAGAACGAGCGTTATCAACAATTAATGCTGGTTTTGACTGCATTGAGGCATCCTGTAATGTTGCCGGCAGTATATATTTTTTTCCTTATCCTTTTACTGACTCTACCCGAAAAAACTCCACCTCCGTATTTTCCTAATTATTACCTTCCTATGGAAATGAAACGGGAGGTTTTACCATCTATTTCAGACAAAATGGTTGGCCTCGATTCTCCTACAATAACAGGCAAGCCTTTAGCTATTCGGCAACTTACTAAAAATATGAGCTCTATTCAATTATTGCAGAGCGCAAGAAAAAATCATAAATCTTACTTGGACAAGAAGAAGTATAAACACTTCAATGCAAGTATGCGCAGAATTTTCTTGACCGTTATGCAGTACGAATCAATCAGCAGAATGCGTTTCAATCGCGGAACAGGACGATTGGTATCTCAAAGAGATTTAGAAGGTCTGGCAGACTATTTCGTTGACAGCCGCTGGTTTCGCGAGGCGCTTAAGAAATTTTCATCAATTGAGGCATACGGATTTTCAGAGGAACATCTGTTCCGTGTTTTAATTTCAATTCAAGCTGCGGCACATTTTTTTGAAGTACCATACCCTGCCCTTTTTTGTTTGTTTTTTCAAGAATCAAAATTTGACTTCATGGCAAACAGCGCAACGGGCGCAAAAGGAATTGGTCAACTCACCACCATTGCGTTACGTGAAGTACGGCGTTTACGGAATTCTTTGAAAAAAGAAGCATTATTACAGAGGACAGCATTTCATCTGAATCAAGTTTATACAGACCCTCAAATCCAAATTTGGCTACAAAACCTCGGTTACAATATTGAGTTACCTAAAATTTTACCTATTCCGGAAAATATTGAATTCACACGAATTAACTCTGCTTTCATGCGGAAAGTCGGCAAAGAACTGGTCAAAGATGGTCAGGCTTATGGAAAAAACATCAGCTTGCTTTGGTTTCTCAGCAGAAAAATTAGACGTGGTCGAATTCTTTCCAAACGTTATGCCCATATGCACAAAGTTTTTACACAGATGCTGGCAGATCAATATGCAATATCACCCGCGAGCACCTATAACATTGAAACAAATGTGCTAGTTTCCACACTGCTCTTCACAAACTATTACCGCTACAAATGGCGTTCAAAAAAAGATATATTTGAGCTGTCTGCGGAAGTAAGGGTTATCCTGGCAGCAGCCGCATATAATCACGGACAGACGGGAATGCGTCGTTTTTTGATAAATCTAAAACATGAATTCCCCATGCTGGATTTTAAAGTACTTTCTGCAAAAAAAATGAGGGTGCTGTTCACCACCCGTAGACTTTCGCGGGCACTGCAACGCCCTTTTCAAAAAATCCGCGAAGCCTCAAGACATGTCCGGCATATTATGAATTGTTCAGAAAAAAGTCAGTTATTACTCTGATAATACAGCAAATCACACCATCCATTCCTTAACGATATCCGGCAGCTTGCATTTGAAACAACTCTGAGTACTGTCCGCCGGAAGCTAATAATTCTTCATGCGTTCCGTGTTCCAACAACTTTCCTTCATGTAAAACTACAATTCTGTCGGCCATGCGTACAGTGGAGAAACGATGAGAAATCAAAACCGCGCACTTGTCATGGGTTAATTCAACAAAACGCCTGAAGACTTCGTGTTCAGCTCGCGCGTCCAAAGCTGCCGTGGGTTCATCCAAAATCAACAATTGCGCGTCACGCATATAGGCCCGTGCAATTGCGATTTTTTGCCATTCTCCTCCGGATAAATTTGTACCTTGTTTGAACCAACGTCCGATCATTTGCTGATAACCGTCCGGCAGCTTTTCTATGACTGTATCAGCTAAACTACGATGCGCGGCTTCTTTGATCCGAGTCTCATTGAAACGTTCTTCAATGCGTCCAACCGCAATGTTTTCTGTAGCCGTCAGGTGATATTTAACATAATCCTGAAAAATAACACCGACCGCGTCACGCAAGCCATCCAGATCATATTCACGTAAATCATGACCCTCAAGCAATATTCTGCCCTCGTCGGGATCATAGAGCCGCGTCAGCAGTTTTACAAGTGTGGTCTTGCCTGCTCCATTTTCACCAACCAGAGCCAGTTTTTCGCCAGGATGTAAAGTGAAAGAAATATCACTCAATACCCATTTTTCCATTTGCGGATAACGGAAACTCACTTTCTCAAAAGTAAAACCTTCACTAATCGTTTCCGGAAAAGGCAGGGCCTTAGCCTTAGATTTTATTTTTGGTTCCATTTCAAGAAAATCAAAGAGATCGCGTAAATAAAGCGCGCTATCGGCAATACTGGAAAAACGGATCAAGATTGATTCCATCAAGGAACGTAAACGCAAAAATGAACCGGACAGAAAGATCAAATCGCCCAGCGTCAAGTCTCCGTTTACCGTACGAAAAATAATTACTACATAAGCCGTGTAATATCCTAAACTGCCAAGCATTGAAAGCAATCCGCCCCATGAAGCACGTCGAACAGCAAGATTTCGGTTTACTTGGTAATATTCTCCTGCTAACTTTCGGTAGCGCTCCCCAAAAAAATTTGAAAGTCCAAATATCTTAACTTCCTTTGCCGTTTCATCACTTGCACCCGCAAATCGTAAATAATCCAGTTCACGGCGTTCCTCCGTCCAGCCGTACATCAAAGAGTAACTTTGACTGTTGAAATGCGTTTCTCCCAAAAAAGCTGGTATCAGAGTTATGGCCAGCAACAGCAAAAGCCAGGCATTGAAAGTGATAAGTGCCGCTGCTAAAAATAATACGGTGATTGCGTCCTGAAGTTGTGTCAATGCCTGTGACATCAATAAAATACGGCTGGACGCTTGACGGCGGGCGCGTTCAAGTTTATCATAAAAATCAGCATCTTCGAAACATTCCAAATCGAGCCGTGATGCTTGATTCATCAAGCGTAAAGAAATTTCGTGTGAAACCAAATCGCCGAGCAAACTATCAACCAAAGCAATTCCACGTCCCAACAAATCTGAAAATACCGCCAGTCCGAGTTCGACCAAAACTAAAGTCAGCAAAAACGACATCTCCGAATTTTCAACCGCGTTTTCACCGGACACGACTGAAATCCGGACAATTTCATCGATGATAAGTTTACCAACATAAAGCATCGTGAGTGGCAATGAAGCGCGGAGTACACGCAGCAGGATATTCATTGCTGCTAACCAGCGGTCACAACTCCAAATAAGACTGAAAAATTCGGGTAAATTTTTGAGTGCGCCAAGACGTTCACGAAAATCTAAATCAAGAGCGGGTCCATGTGGCCCGGAAGTGCTTTTTCGACGTTGTTGCATTGAGCTTATGTGAGTTCAGTGGAAATCCTTCAAAGCAAAGAATTTTCCGAAATTAGTAAAAATAATTTTGCTGTTTTATTGCAGTATATATTAGCACAAACAGCTCAGCATTTCAGATTGAAATTGCAACTATCCGCTTTTACATACTAAAATAGCACCTTTTAGTTTCATTTTATTTACAGGTTTTTCAGATGACAAAAACAAATCACCGCGCAGCCTTTGCTTGGGCTGACCCAATGTTGTTTAATGAACAACTTAATGAAGAAGAACGTTTAATCAGAGACACAGCCCGCGACTTTAGTCAGGACAAATTAATGCCCAGAGTCTTGGAAGCAAACCGCAATGAGGTTTTTGACCGTGAGATCATGAACGAATTCGGAGATTTCGGATTTTTAGGTTCAACCATACCTGAAGAATATGGAGGAGTTGGAGCAAGTTATGTTTCTTACGGCTTAATTGCCCGTGAAGTGGAGCGTGTGGATTCCGGATACCGTTCTGCCATGAGTGTGCAGTCCAGTTTGGTGATGTATCCAATTTATGCATATGGCAGCGAAAATCAGCGCAAAAAATACCTACCTAAACTTGCAAGCGCCGAATGGATCGGCTGTTTTGGTTTAACCGAACCCAATCACGGTTCTGATCCGGGAAGTATGGAAACACGTGCCCGGAAAGTTGATGGCGGATTTCAACTGACCGGAAATAAAATGTGGATCACAAACTCACCGATTGCGGATGTTTTTGTAATTTGGGCCAAAAATGATGAAGGCATCATTCGCGGTTATATTTTGGAAAAAGGCATGCAGGGACTCAGCACGCCAAAAATCGTGGGAAAAATGTCACTGCGCACTTCGATTACCGGTGAAATTGTAATGGACAATGTCTTTGTGCCGGATGAAAACGAATTTCCTAATGTTTCCGGACTCAAAGGCCCGTTCGGCTGTTTGAACCGGGCGCGTTTCGGAATTGCCTGGGGAACGCTTGGTGCCGCGGAATTTTGCTGGATGCAGGCTCGTCAATACACTCTGGACAGGATTCAGTTTGGACGTCCTCTGGCGGCAAACCAGTTAATACAAAAAAAACTGGCCGACATGCAAACAGAAATAACTTTGGGTCTGCAGGGAGTTTTGCAAATGGGACGTTTGATGGATGAAGGCAAATGCGCGCCGGAATTGGTTTCTTTGATGAAACGTAACAACTGCGGAAAAGCTTTAGACATAGCACGCACTTCACGTGACATGCACGGTGGAAACGGAATCTCGGATGAATTTCATGTCATCCGTCATGTGATGAATCTGGAAACAGTTAATACTTATGAAGGCACCCATGACGTTCACGCATTGATTCTTGGACGTGCGCAAACCGGAATTCAGGCTTTTTGTTAAATTATAATTATTTGGCTGATGTTAGCTTTATTGTCTAATTTTCTACATAGTGTAACTTCATGCAAGAAATGCTAATTCAAGCAGAACCACTTAAAAAATTAGTCTCGGCCATCCTCACAAAAGGCGGTAGCAGCAACGAAGAAGCGCAGGTTGTGGCCGACCATCTGGTTCGTGCCAATTTAGCAGGGCACGACAGTCATGGAGTCGGGATGCTTCCGTTTTATATACGGATGCTGCAGGCGGATTTGCTGAAGCCCAACCAAAAACCGGAACTTTTCAAGAGCGACGGATCAATTCTCATGTTTGACGGTCAACGCGGTTACGGGCAGTCCGTTGGTAAAATGGCCATGGAACAGGCTATTGAGAAATGCCGCGAATCCGGATTAGTTTTGATGACTCTCCGGAACACACACCACCTCGGACGCATCGGGACCTACGGAGAACAGAGCATTGCCGCCGGAATGGTTTCACTGCATTTTGTGAACGTAACCGATCATCCACCGCTGGTCGCGCCTTTTCGTGGTTCAGACGCCCGTTTCTCAACAAATCCGATTTGCCTCGCCATGCCCGGAACCGAAAAACAACCCCCGGTTTTACTTGACATGGCAACCAGCCGCATCGCACTCGGAAAAGCACGGGTTGCTTTTAACAAAGGCGAAACCCTTAAAGATGGCTTGGTTATCGACCACAAAGGACAGCCCAGCAACGATCCCGGTGTGATGGCGGGTTACTGCTTTCCGGAACGAAACGACAACCCACCGCTCGGCGCACTGACTCCACTTGGTGAATACAAAGGTTACGGACTGGCTTTGTTTTCCGAATTGCTTGGTGGAATGCTCAGCGGCGGCGGAACCATTCAGCCTGAACACCCACGCCAAAACAGTATCATCAACAACATGTTCACCCTCGTAATTGATCCTGCCAGATTAGTGGATGTGTCCTGGATGCAGCATGAAGTAGAAGCAATAGTCGCACACGCCAAAGCATCTCCGCCAGTCAATTCGGATGAACCAGTTTTGGTCGCCGGAGATCCGGAACGTATTTCCAAAAAAGAACGCTTGTCCCAAGGGATTCCAATTGATGATGCCACTTGGGAGCAAATTCTTGAAGGTGGTGAAACGTTGGGGCTTACCAGGGAAGTTATGATGAAGTTCAATTAATTTAACCTTCAGTCGTCATTGTTCTGAAGAGGCAAATTTCTTTGCGTCAATACAATAATTATGATAGTATGACGTATTGCAATACTAAAGGAGAAAAATGAGCGTCGCAAAAGTAGCCATCACAATTGATCAAAATCTGCTGAAAAGGCTGGATTATTTAGTCAAAACAAATATTTTCACGAATCGCAGCAAAGCGATTCAAGAAGCCGTCGCAGACAAATTGGCAAGCATGGAACGTAGTCGTCTTGCACGAGAGTGTGCAAAACTGGACTCAGGTTTTGAACAGGAAATTGTGGAAGAAGGGATGCAAGTTGAGTTAGAATCATGGCCAGAATATTAATTCGTGCTTCACGTGGAGATATTTTTTGGGCAGACTTAAATCCAACTCAGGGACATGAACAATCCGGATTGCGTCCGGTTTTGATACTAAGTCAAGATGTTTTTAATGAGCGTTCAAGAACTGTCATTGCAGTTGCGTTGACCAGCAAATTACAACGTGCCGGTTTTCCTTTGACTTTGGAATTGAACAGTACTAAACTCCCAAAAAAATCCTGGGTAAAAATCAGTCAGATTCGCACATTTTCAGTGCAAAGACTCACGAAAAAAATTGGCACGGCCTTACCTGAAGAACTTGATATGGTTATTGAAGGATTAAACGAAATCATTGGCAGATAAGTAAATGAACTCTCCCCAACCAAGAAATCAAACAATCACCCTCCAAAATCATGTTCGTTTTGTCACCGCAACAAGTTTGTTTGACGGACACGATGCCGCAATCAACATCATGCGCCGAATCATGCAGTCGCTGGGCGCAGAAGTGATTCACCTCGGCCATGATCGAGGTGTTGAGGAAATCGTCAATGTCGCCATTCAGGAAGACGCGCAGGGTATTGCGGTCAGTTCTTATCAAGGCGGACACATGGAATATTTCCGTTACATGGTGGACTTGCTCCGTGAAAAGGGAGCCGGACATATTAAAGTTTTTGCAGGCGGCGGCGGCGTGATTATTCCTTCAGAGATTAAGGAATTGATGGAATATGGAGTTGAGCGTGTTTACTCGCCGGAAGACGGGCGGGAACTTGGTTTGGTGGGCATGATTGCCGATATGCTCGAACGTGCTGATTTTCCGGTTTTGGCTGAAAATTTTAAACCGGAACTTGAAAACCTTTCTCCAGACAATGTCCAGCGGATTGCAAATAGTTTGACTTGGATTGAGCAAAATACTGAAAGTCCGGAAGTCGCAAACAATGTTTTGGCGCAACATCCCATTGCAGATGTTCCGGTTATCGGTTTGACTGGAACCGGAGGCGCGGGCAAGTCGTGTCTCATGGATGAACTGGTGCGGAGTTTTCTGGAAGAATTTACGGAGAAGCGGATTGCGATCGTTTCAGTTGACCCCTCCAAACGAAAAACCGGCGGAGCGTTGCTTGGCGACAGGATGCGTATGAATGCCATCCAGGACTCACGCGTTTTCATGCGCTCACTGGCTACTCGACGTTCGCATTTGGCAACTACCGCTGCCTTGGGCGAAACAGTGCGTTTGCTGAAAATATCCGGTTTTGATTTAATTTTGGTGGAAACTGCGGGCATCGGACAAAGCGATTCTGAAATTTCCGACTTTGTTGATTTGAGCGTTTACGTAATGACACCGGAATTTGGAGCGGCAACTCAACTGGAAAAGATTGATATGATTGATTTTGCTGACTGTATTGTGATCAACAAATTCGACAAACCAGGAGCGGAGGATGCACTGCTCTCAGTACGTAAACAATATCGGCGCAGTCACCTTGAGTTCGAATCCGATCCGGAAACAATTCCGGTTTTTGGTGTAGTCGCAAACCGTTTCAACGACAGCGGCACCACTTGGTTTTATCATCAATTGATTGAAATATTGATTGAGAAAAAATCGTTGACGTGGACACGAAATCACGATGCTGAATTTGCTGTTTCCAAAATGACGGAGTTGATTCCAGCGGACCGCAAAGAATATTTGCGGCAAATCGCAGCCAGCGTCCGTAACTACAAAAAAGAAGTCCGAAATAACTCCGTCCTCGCGGCGGAATGCGGGCAACTGTACGGTACAATACAACAAATGAACGGGGATGTCAGCGGTGTCGCCGAGTTGCTTTCGACAGAAATTGCGGAAACGTTGCGGCCGATTGCCGAACTTTATAACGAAAAACTTAACAAACTTCCGGAATCCCTGCGTCAACAACTGAATGAATTTCACGGAAATCGAAAAGCATATCTGGACGATAATTTTAGCTTTGATGTACGCGGTAAAGCGCTTGAAATTTCAAATCACAGCATCAGTCTTTCCGGACTCAAAATTCCAAAAATTTCCACTCCGAAATTTAACGACTGGGGTGAAATAACAAACTGGTTGGGTTTGGAAAATTTTCCCGGAAGTTTTCCTTTCACTGCCGGAGTTTTTCCGTTTAAGCGTGAAGGCGAAGATCCGACCCGCATGTTTGCCGGAGAAGGAATCGCGGAACGTACAAATCAGCGCTTTCATTTGCTGGCGCAAGGACAGCCCGCAACACGCCTGAGTACCGCGTTTGACTCGGTTACGCTTTACGGTGCGAATCCGCATCCACGTCCGGACATTTACGGAAAGATCGGCAATGCCGGAGTTTCGATTTGTACTGTTGATGACGCAAAAAGGCTTTATTCCGGATTCGATTTACTAACACCGAACACTTCCGTTTCGATGACCATCAACGGACCCGCGCCGGTCATACTGGCTTTTTTCATGAATGCGGCCGTGGATCAACAAATTGAAAAACATTTGCGAGAAAACGGACTTTTGGAAGAGGCGCGGAAAACACTCCGTAAACGCTTTAAAAAACAAGGACTTCCGGCTCCGGAGTATCGAATGAAACGTCCGGATAATCACGATGGATTCGGATTGGATCTACTGGGAATGTCCGGAAAACATTTTGTGGACGCGGAAACTTACGCAACGATTAAATCCGCTGTTTTGAATAATATCCGCGGAACCGTTCAAGCTGATATTTTGAAGGAAGATCAGGCACAGAACACCTGTATTTTTTCAACTAATTTTGCCCTCCGAATGATGGGCGACATGCAGGAATTCTTCACCGCAAATGATATCCGCAATTTTTATTCAGTCAGCATTTCCGGATACCACATTGCAGAAGCCGGAGCAAATCCGATCAGTCAAGTCGCTTTCACACTGGCCAACGGTTTCACCCTGATTGAATACTACTTGGCACGCGGTTTGTCGATTGACGAATTTGCGCGTAATTTGAGTTTCTTTTTCAGCAACGGAATGGATCCGGAATATGCTGTGATTGGCAGAGTTGCGCGCCGGATTTTTGCCGTGGCACTGCGTGACTTGTACGGTGCAAATGAACGTTCGCAAAAACTGAAATATCATATTCAAACATCCGGAAGATCACTGCATGCCATGGAGATTGATTTCAATGACATCCGGACGACTCTGCAGGCTCTGTACGCCATTTACGATAATTGCAATTCACTCCACACCAACGCTTACGACGAAGCAATCACCACGCCTACAACAGAATCAGTACGACGTGCCCTGGCGATTCAACTCATCATCAATCGAGAGTTGGGACAAGCCTCAAATCAGAATCCATTGCAGGGCAGTTTTCTGATTGAGGAAATGACTGATTTGGTTGAAGAAGCGATCTTGTCCGAATTTATACGAATTTCAGACCGCGGCGGAGTTTTAGGTGCGATGGAAACGATGTATCAGCGAAATAAAATTCAAGAGGAATCACTCTATTATGAAACACTCAAGCATTCCGGAGAGTTGCCGATCATGGGCGTAAACACTTTTCTCAATCCGAATCCACCCAAAGAGGAAACTGAAATTGAACTGGCGCGTTCCACCGAAGAAGAAAAGTCTATGCAGATTCGTGATTTGGCAAAGTTCCACCAATTCCACGCCGCTGAACAGGACGTCATGATGGAACGTCTTAGTCATGCTGCTTTGAATAACAGTAATCTTTTTGAGGTGTTGATGGATGCGGTGCAAGTCTGTTCGCTGGGTCAAATCACTCAGCAGCTATACCACCTCGGTGGACAGTATCGACGCAATATGTGAGCCGTGGGGGAATTTTTATAATTATCCCATTGAGCGGGATCATTTGACTCAGGCTTGAATGTTGACCAGTTTTAGAAAATTTTCCTCGGGGTTTTATGCATTCATTTTCGAGAATGACCCCCACAAAAAACTAATCAAGAAAAAGAAAACATCCTGCAAAAATCAGTATCAGCGCACCTCACAGATTTGATTCAGTTCCGTCAATGAAATTGCTCCTTGACGCAAAACTTCAAATGTTTCGCACTGACAATTTACGATAGTCGAGGGCTGAAATTCCGTCAATTCTCCTCCATCAATTATCAGCTCAAGCTGATTTTTCAACTGAACACTAACCGCATTTGCAGAAGAACATTCCGGCATACCGGCGAGGTTGGCGCTAGTTCCTATGAGCGGACAATTCCCCAATTCAATTAACCGTTGTGCGACAGGAGAACTGCTGTAACGCACGGCCAAAGTTTGATCAGCATTTCGGAGGTGTTTCGGCAGTTGCGGATTTTCTGCTAAAATCAAGGTCAACGGCCCCGGCCAAAACGCAGCCATCAAATCATTTATCCGCGAATCGTTCCACAAACAAAGACGAGGCAGCCATTCCGGAGTTAAAAGTACAAGCAGCGGCTTTTTCCGGGAGCGCTGCTTGATGCTGTAAACTCGCTCAACCACATTGTTTGAAAGCGCGTTTCCACCCAATCCATAAAACGTTTCTGTCGGAAACGCCAGAACCTTATTGTTGGCCAATGCAGCTGAGACCGTGCTTTCAGCTTTTTTAGAAAAAGGAAAATCTACCAGATCGGCCTTCTCCGCGACAATATCGTTTTGGGAGGTTTTATTCATTCACCGCCCTTTCTATGATGCTGACGCCATGTGGCTCTCTCCAGAAGCAATTCTGTTCATCTTCCGTCTATCCATTCAGACAGATGATTAACCCTTCCAGGTAATATTTGAGATACACGAAAAGAGGTGAGTACGAGATGATTACGTGAATCAAGCGAGATTGGCGGGAGGAATTTACCCTGCCAGTTATTTATATTTTCCGCCGCAAATATTGCTTTTTGTCTGGTCAATCCGCGTCCGGAACGTCGCAAAACTTCAACCATCAATTCCGCAACTGCATGGCCATAGAGAGTCCAACGACTGGCAGTCATGCTGGGGGCGTAGCTGTTAAGCACTTGCAAATGTAATTTATTGCCGGGATGATCATTTTCAACTGTCAGAGGATATGCAGTCAAAACTCTTACACGCGCTGATACAGAGTCGTTCAGCCATTTTGGTAGTCTACTGTCCGCAAGAGCGTGTCCTGTAAAAACTGGAAAATTTATGTTTGGAGATGCTTTTAATAAATCCATCAGATCACTAAAATTTCCCAAAGCAACCAGCAAATCAGGTTGACGCTCAATGATTAGCTCCCATTCTGCAGACAACCTTCCGGTTTTTCCCGGTAACAACTTTGCGGAAACTCCAAACAATTTATTAGTCAAAGCTTTAACCGCTCTCACATACACGGGTTTTTCCGCATACCAGATTATCAGTTCCGCACCCGCATGATTTTCTGTCAGATATTTTCCCAAAACTCGCGCCTCAGTATCCGCGGTCGGCATAAAACCGAACACACTCGCGCGAATGGGCTGTGTCCATTCCGGAAGATTGGAGCCGACAAAAAAACTTGTCATTCCCTGCTGTTTTAACAAAGGATAAACCGCGTGATGAGTTTTGCCGCCGATACCGCTAAAAATTGCGAAAATATTATTTTTTACTGTCAATTCCGCAATTTTTCGAGCAGCCATTTTCGGTTTCAATTGATCATCAACTATTTTCAAATCAATGAAACGACCGTGCACTCCACCTTGATCATTGACATATTTGAAATATGCCTGAGCGCTTTTGCCAATATCAGCATATTCTTGCGCCGGTCCGCTTAAGGGCTGGTGAGAGGCTAAAACAACACTTCTTGGCTCTACTCCCGTTTCCGCAAAACAGAAAGAAGTAAATGGAAAAAACAAAAATAAAATATTTGTCAGACAAATCAGCCTCACTTTTTTTCTAAGCAGAATATTTGTCATTAATTTGCTTTCATTTCAAAATAATGGAGCGGCACCCAGCTCTGACAATTGCTGTTGGAGTCCTGTAAAACGTCTCATTGTGCCTTCATTTTCAACTGCCATTCTGATTGCAGATTCTGTTCCGATCAAAACAACCAGTTGTTTCCCACGTGTGATTGCCGTGTAGAGTAAATTTCGCTGCAGCATCATGTAATGATGTGTAGTAAGCGGCAAAATCACTGCCGCATACTCGCTTCCCTGAGATTTGTGAACCGTTATCGCATAAGCCAGAGATAATTGGTCTAACTCCTTTGCCTTATAATGTACAATTTCCTGTTCAAATTGAACATGCAGTTCTTTGGTTTTCGGATCACAATTAACAATTCGTCCAAGATCGCCGTTGAAAACTTGCTTCTCATAATCATTTTGCTGCTGCATCACTTTGTCTCCGATCCGGAACAACTGTTCACGATGTTCTAGACTGATTCCTGCAGGATTCATTTTTTCCTGAAGTTTCCGATTCAGATGTAATGATCCGGTAACTCCACGGTGCATCGGTGTCAGCACCTGAATTTCCAGCATTGGATCAAGTTCGAAACGCTGAGGAATCCGCTCGGTACTCATCAGTAAAATTTTTTCAACAATTTTTTCCGGATTTGATTCTTTGATAAAGTAGAAATCCAGCAGTTCTTTTTCGGCATTATCTTTCTGAATTAAGCGGCTAAAATCAGGGACTTCACCTCGACGAACTTTATGAGCATTGACTGTGATAAAACTGTCTGCCGCCTGACGAAAAATGTGATCGAGACGCACAACAGGAATTGTTCCGGACTCGATCAAATCCAATAAAACAGCTCCCGCTCCAACCGAAGGTAACTGATCAACATCACCGACGAGGATTAATCTGGACGCTGAAGGAACCGCCTCCAGAAAATGGTCCATCAGCGTGGTATCGATCATTGAAGTTTCATCAAGGATCAGCAATTCCTGGTCCAGCGGATTTTCCCGGTCACGCTGAAAACCCATGTTGCTTGCTTCCAGTAAACGATGAATTGTCGATGCAGCGGCACCAGTGGTTTCAGTAATGCGTTTAGCGGCACGTCCGGTAGGCGCAGCAAGTCCGATTGACGGTATTCTGGGACGCATCAGCCCAAGCATAAAGCGCACAATGGTTGTTTTTCCGGTTCCAGGACCACCGGTGATAATTAGAACTTTATGCTGCAAGGCGGCTTCCACAGCCTCTTTTTGGACTGGATCAAGTTTCAAACCAACTTTTCTCTCCTGCTCTTCAATCAGAGAAAATTCTCCTTCAAAATTCGTATAGGCTTCACTGTTAAGAATTCGATATATATTTTCCGCAATCCGCCGTTCTGCTAAATACAAACGCGGTCTGGAAATCAATTCTTGCTCAATACCGCTTGCATCTTTGATTTTCTCACTATTCAGCAAACGATCTTCAAGCAACTGCACGATTGATGACTCCAGCATTGTCGAATCAATATCAAGTTCCTGCGTGGTTTTTTCGAGCAAAGGAGGACGCGGAAAACAGGTGTGACCATTTTGTGCCTGTTGATCGAGCATGTAGAGCAATCCTGCGGCAGCACGATGCGGAGAATTTTTATCAAATCCGAGATTGCGGGCAATCCCATCTGCGGTAATAAAACCGATTCCCGGAATATCTGTCAATTGATACGGATTGGCTTTGATCAATGGAATACTGTTCAAGCCATTTTTAGCAAAAATACGTTGTGCGTATGCGTGTGAAATTCCAACACCACGTAAAAATGTCATTACATCACGGAGACCTCTCTGATCATCCCAGGCCGCGAGTAAAGATTTTTGCTGTTTCCGGCCTACACCTTTAACTTTCGACAATAATTTCGGTGAATTATCTATAATTTTGAATGTATCTTTTCCGAACTTGTTTACGATGCGCTTTGCCGTTTTTTCTCCAACACCCTTAAAAATCTCAGAAGAAAGGTAGCGTACCATTCCTTCAGTGGAGGTTGGTTCTACTGGCATAAATTCACGAATCGAAAATTGACGGCCGTAAATTTTGTGATTCTCCCAAAAGCCTTTCAATCGTAAAGATTCATGCTCATGGGTATTGAAAACTATGCCTTTGACAGTAATAGGCCGGATGGAATTTTCTATGAGAAAAGTGCCGATCAAAAATCCGTTTTCCGGATTGCTGTACACAATTTTTTCCAGAGTGCCGACTAAGCTGACATCGTCTTCGGCCATTTTTTTTCAGGAAGTTTAAAAATTAAATCGTGTCTAATTAGGAGGAGAATAAAAAGGAGAGCGGATCATTTGCAGTAAATCGAAACGCCATTTCCCACCTTCCTTGAGCAGCAAAAAAGATTGCTGCTTTGTGAACTGCAAATCAAAATTACTTTTATGTCGAAAAACGATAGTTGCATTCACATAAAGTAATGTTCGGTAACGATATGATATTTCAGGTTTTTTATCAACAACCAAGCCTACTGGAACCCAGTTCAATTCGACCATCCGTGTCGCAAATTCCTCAATAGCAATTTGCTCTTTGGACTGTTTTTTGCCGTACTTGTACAATTCAAAATAGCGTTCCTCCTGCCAGAGTTGCAGAAAGTTTTGAAAAACAAGCTTGGTTTCTTTACGAATTGCTTCAAGTTCAGCAGGTGTGGGCTGACGCGCAATTGCTTCCGGCACAACTGAAAATAAATTTAGTCCACAGAACAAGAGAAGCAGCCAAAATATCTTCTGTTTCGCAAAAAATAACTTGCTCAAATTTACTGGTTTAAAATTCATGCTGCGCTGCGGTGCATGTGCAAACAGAGTGATTCAATCGCGAGCGACTTATTTGCGTTAAGTTCAATTACTCTTCTTGATTGGGCAATTCGTCCAAAGATGTCATAAATTTGCTTTTGCTTAAAATGATCTGCAGATTTTCTCAACGCATTTATGCGGCTTTCCTCAAAAATAACAGTCCGGTTTATCAGTTTTTCTTCCGGAAGACCGTGATGCAGCCAGGTTAAATCACGGAACCATGTTTCGAGAAAATCAAGCAGCAAACTCCACTCTTCATTTTTAGATTTACCCCATGTTTCACAAGTACGCAGCATTTCTTCCAACGTTTCCGCAGAAAAAGTAGTCAACCAGCGGATCGCGGTTTTCTGAACAATTTCCATGATTTCAAGACGTGAGGCAAGATTTCCATTTACACTTCCCATGCTGAAGGCGCTCAACAGTTGAATACGTTCAGTTGTGAGGTCTGTGGTTTGCCGCAAAATACGTGCTGAAATTTCTGCAGACAATGGTCGAAAGCGAATTTGCTGGCAGCGTGAAACAATCGTTTCCGGCAACTGTTGTGATGATTCTGCAATTAAAATCAGTAAGGTATGCGGCGCCGGTTCCTCCAATGTTTTCAAAAACGCATTGGCTGCTTCACGCCCTAAATGCTGTGCTCCATCAAGAATCATCACACGTTTTTTTGCCTGATCCGGATGGAGATGAAGCCAGTTCAATGATTTCCGGATTTGATCTATTTTGATAAACTTTCCGTCCGGAATCAATACCTGATAATCCAGAAAGTTTTGTTCAGCAATTTGAAGACAAAAATCACATTCTCCGCAGGCATCTTCTCCATTTTTTCTGCAATTAAGTTTTTGTGCAAGAGCAACAGCAGTTTTGAATTTACCGATATTTGCCTGACCTGTGAACAACCACGCATGCGGCATCCTTTCTCTGTGAACTGCTTGGTTCAGTAACTCAATTGCTTTCTCTTGTCCGTAAATATCTCGAAAAGGCATTGTTAAATCAGGAGCTTAAAAGTGGAGAAAAGTTTACATTAAAAGCAAAACCGAGATAAATGGCAATTCCGATGATGTCACTGGTCGTCGTGATAAATGGGCCTGTCGCCAAGGCAGGATCGATATTCATGCGTTTAAGGATAATCGGAATTGTAGAACCGACCGTTGCCGCAAAACAAACCACAATCAACAATGAGACGCCGGATGTAATGGCTCTTCCTAAATCATTTGTCAGATACCACGACATACCTGCCAGAATTAATGAACAAACTATTCCATTCAAAACAGCTACCCTTAACTCTTTCCACAGACGAACAATCATATCAGAAGTATGTATCGCGCCTGTAGCAAGTCCGCGTACAACAATTGAAGATGACTGAATACCGATACTTCCGCCAAGTGCCGCCACAAGTGGAATGAAATACGTTACATCCGGAAGCGAAATTAAAGCATCTTCATAATGACTCATCACAATCGCAGTCAAAAAACCACCAAACAGACCAACCAGCAACCAGGGCAACCTGTCGCCAGAAGCACGCAAAACGGATGTTTCAGTAACTTCTTCAGCGCCCGTTCCGGCAATATGCCCTAAATCTTCATTATGTTCTTCAACAATTACGTCCACTAAATCATCCAGAGTAACACGACCTATTAAACGTAAATGATTGTCTATTACCGGAACCACGACCAAATCGTACTCCTGTGCAATTCGCGCTACTTCTTCCTGATCCAAATCCTGGTCAACAGCTACTACTTCAGGATTCATCAAATTTTCGATTAAAGAGTTCCGTTCCGCCAATAATAGTTCTGTTGTTCCAATTGTACCAATCAAGTGATCATATTCATCGACAACATAAGCAGTATAAAATAATTCGAAACCCTTCTTTTTAATAAATTTTTGAATTTCTTTGATGGCGGCAGCAACAGTTTGGTCTTTCCTTATGGCTACGACATAAGGTGTCATCAACCCACCGGCGCTTTCCTCATCATATTGCAGCAGATTCGTCAGCTCTTCCCGATCTTTTTCCGGAAGTCTCTCCAGCAGAGCATCAGCATCATCGTCATCCAGGAGACCAACAAAGTCTGCCGCGTCATCCTGAGGCATGTCCTCGATTGCGTCACTCAAACGATCCGGAGACATTTTTTTAATAATGTCTCCTAGAATAGACGGTGATCCCTGCAAATTGTTTAGCACCTCAGAAGACGTTTCTCGGTCGAGATTTTCCAGCACTACCAACTGATGTTGCAGTTTTAACTGTAGCAGAATATTGGCAATCTCAACCGGTTTAAGCGGTTCAAAAACACTATTCAGCAATTCTGTTCGCTCCGTGCTGATTAGTTTTTTGACCAACTTATGGTATTGTGTATCGCGACTTTTATTCATTTTCATTCTTCAATAAAATCAACTTTTTCCGCACTTACTTTAGAGTTTTCCAATTCTGCACCAGATCCACCAGCAGTTTAACGCCAACTCCTGTTGCGCCACTGTTTGGTTGGTAACCGATGTGTTTTACGTTCCATGAAGTGCCCGCAATATCGAGATGGACCCAAGGAGTTTCATCAATAAAATGCTCTAAAAATAATCCGCCTACAATCGTTCCGGAATCACCTCCACCAATGTTTTGCAGGTCAGCGTATTTTCCTTTAATGGATTCACCGTATTCCGGAAAACTCGGTAGCTGCCAAACAAGATCACCGCTACTTTTTCCTGCCTTCCGGACTTGTTCCATCAAGTCATCATTGTTCGTAATCGCACCGGTTGTGAAATGTCCTAACGCAGTAATTACCGCACCGGTAAGAGTTGCCAGGTCAATCACTGCGTCAGGCTTAAACTCCTTAACAACATAACTCAAGGCATCACCAAGAATCAGTCTCCCTTCTGCATCAGTATTTAGAATTTCAACCCGCTTTCCGTTGTGCGCTGTAACAATGTCTCCCGGACGCTGAGCTTCGCCACCAGGAAGATTTTCGGTAGTTGGAATGACTGCGATAATATTTAGTTTTGGGTTAACTTGGCCAATGATTTTCATGGCACCTAAAACAGCGGCAGCACCACACATATCAAACTTCATTTCATCCATATTTTTTCCAGGTTTGAGTGAAATCCCCCCTGAATCAAATGTTACTCCTTTTCCGACAAGAGCAATTGTTTGTGTGGCTTTTTGGTGATTATACTCCAAAACAATAAGTTTTGCCGGTTCCCGTGAACCTTGTGAAACGCCTAGTAACATACCCATACCAAGCTTTTTCATCTCCTTTTCTTCCAAGACAGTGCATTCCATTTTGTGCAGCTTCGCAATTTTTTTGGCCTCCGCAGCTAAATCTTTAGGTTTCAAATCATTTGCCGGTGTATTGCCTAAAGTACGAGCCAAATTTGTTCCATCGGCACGTATTTTTCCATTTTTTATTCCCTTCAAAGTAGTCAGTTTTTCAGGATCACAGCAGATTATTTTGATCAATTTAACTTTTGATTTATTATTTTCTTGTTTTTTATATGCATTAAATTCATAAGCACCTAAGCCTAGACCTTCAACCAAAACCTGCCCCACGTCAGTTCCAGATGCCTTTTGGAGAAAGGAAGTTACAACAAATCCGACAGTGTCTGCTTTCAGAGCAGACAGCATTTTTCCTGCTTTACCTGCCGCACGCCGTAGAGTTTCAGCATCAAGTTCCTTTTTGTTACCGACTCCAATCGCCAATAATTGCGGAATTTTTGCATATCCTGAAATCAGGTGCTGGCTTTTATCTTTCTTTCCGCTAAATACTTTTAGCTTTAATGATGCACCAAGTTGCTTTTTTAACTCATCCGGAAGTTCTCTAAGTCCGCATCCATTGAGGTCTGTATCATCTGCGACAAACACCAGCAGTGCATCCAGTTTTTCGTTTTTGAGAGGAATGTTGCTGTATTCTATTTTTAGTTCCATATTTAATATCCTGCTAAGAATAATGATAGAAAAGCCGCCGCCAATTAAACGCTCGGCTTTCAAGTTTTTCAGTAATTTTAAGACTAATTAAACATACCGAGCTTGTACTGTAACAGACAAGGCTTTAGTGTAAAAGGAAGCATGTCTTTAACAAAATTCGTTGGCCCTGCGACTGCTCGACAAAATATATTCTGTATCAATTTCAAGATAGTTGAGGTGATTAAAGGCTGACCTGACGACAACCGCAAAACAAACTAGCATTAAAAAAAGAGTCATAATATTTTTAAACAAACGGTTAGCAATCTATTTTCGTCAACTAGACCAAGTTTAAATTTAAGTTGACATGTTGTACGAGAAACTATAAATTTCGTTGATGAAAAAATACCTTAAATTTATACACGATCCGGCGCCTAAAATCAACTTTTCAGGTTACTAAAAGGATCAGTACCACTTAGATCATAATTTAAAACTAAAGCGGATTTAATCAACTTTATTCTTTTCCCACCCCTTTTTCTAATCCTTGTGATTCATGTTCAGGGCTTCAAAAAAATTTAATTATTTGTTTAGTTCACTGATTTTCCTAGCCCTCTTTTTATTGCAGGGGACTCCTGAACAAGCAATTGCGGAAGAAGATGCACTTGCTTTGTCATACAACTGGATACCACAGTATTACGGAAAACTGGAAGGTAAAACGAAGCTGCTCTACACACGCAGTTTCGCACGCAGTCAGTTACGTTTTGTTGATATTGACCATGATGGAGACGATGACCTTTTTGTAGGAAAAGCAGATGGACGCATCGCTTTTTTTGTAAATCAAGGAAGTTCATCGTCTCCACTTTTCAAATTAAAAACAGAAGATTTCGTTGTAATTCATGAAGGTGTGGATGAGCAAAGCAATCCAACCCAGCAAAGAACTATCCTTGATGTCGGAGAAAATGCTGCTCCGGAATTTGTAGACATAGACAATGATGGAGACTTTGATTTATTTATCGGTTCAAAAGATGGGCATATTTTTCATTACGAAAATAGAGGAAACCGGCTCAGTCCGGTTTTTTTCCGGAAGACTCCAATTTACATGGGATTGAAATTCAAAGGCAACAGCGTTCCCCGTTTTGCGGATGTAAATGGTGACCGTGCATTTGATTTATTGGTCGGAACAAGATCCGGTAAAATTCATGTTTATTTTAATTCCGGAATGATAGACGAAGCAGTTTTTTGTCCGGAATTTAATGTTGCGAATCCACCGGATTTACGCTGCAAATATCAACCTGAACTACTTGCTGACATTGCTCCGCAGATTGATGCTGTGCCAGAATTGGTGGATTGGGATCAGGATAATGATTTGGACCTGATTGTTGGCAAATCAAATGGAAAAATAAATTATTATTTGAATAGCGGAGATCGCTTTGCGCCAAAATGGAGTTTAATATCAAAGCATTTTCAGTTTATTGATACCGGCGGCAATGTTGCTCCTACATTCCATGACCTGTATAAAGACAATTTTCCAGAATTATTTTTGGGAACATCTTCTTCGATGGTTATTTATTATGAGAACAACGACGTTCTAATAGATATGTTGCGTAAAATATCTGCCGTTCAATTAGCTAAACTAGATAAGTCCGCTTCATTTCAAAATATCCTCACACAAGCCTGCAATCAATTAAAAGGATTACCGGAATGTCTGACCACTCTTGCTGCTTCATTCGGAGTCCCGGAAGGTTCTAAGCTAGCTGGCATCGAAGAGTTGCACCCCTTTATTTTACGGCCTGATCTCAGTATTGATGCCAATCTGCTGGAAGTTTCTCTTTCTGCAGAAGATGCTGATAATAATAAAGAAAGTGAAGCAAAGTCAGAGGCTCCCGATGATAATGAAAAAGACCCTGAAAACAAAGCAATACAGGCAGATGCTGAAAACGAGGAAGGCGAAACAAAATCGGAAAATGGAATAAAAGATGAAAAAATTGAAAAACTTAAATCACAGGGAATCATAACTCGAAATCAACTTTGGTTAGCAAGCCGCAATTTTTTCAAGATAGAGAATCTTGGCGGAAGTGAACGCCATTCCTTCATCACAAGCGGCGACTGGAACAAAGATGGGCGACTCGATATTTTACTTGGCAGTCGTTCCGGAGAGATATTTGCTTTTGAAAATAGAGCAAAGACTGGAACAAACTGGTACCCCGTCAATTTCCCTGCCCTGCAAAAAAACAAAAGAAAATTCAGTACTCCTGTTTTAACAGATATTGATGGCGATGGTGATTTAGACATAATCAGTGGAAATCAGCGTGGTAAATTAGAATGGCTACTCAACCGTGGAACTGATAAAAAACCAAATTGGATTGTCCACGATGTAAATATTTCGCAAATCGATGTCGGTAGTTTCAGCACACCTTTATTGCAGGATATGGACAGAGATGAGGACTTGGACCTGTTGGTTGGTAATAGTAAAGGCTTGATCATTTACTATGAAAACAAAGGCAGCAAAACCGCGCCGCATTTTGTTCTGCGTAACACGCGTATTTCCGGAATTCAAATGAAAGCCAACTCCGCACCTACTTTTTGGAAATGGAACGAAGACGAACACCCTGATCTTGTTGTCGGTGGTAGAGAAGGCTTTTTAAGTCTAGTCAGTCATCTTCCACCTGAAAGATCACCTGCACTGCGTGGATGGACGCTGGAGGCTGAACACTGGCAAAACATAAAAAGCATCGGCTACAGCACACCACATTTTGCTGATTTTGACGGAGACAACAAAACAGATTTAATGTTGGGTGATAAACAAGGCAATCTGCTTTATTGGAAAAATGGTGGTGTATTCAAAACAGAAGAGGCGAAGCAGAAAAATATGCTAGTTCTCTCAGAAAACACATTGGAAGTTGAAGAGGAAAAAGAAGAACAGACTGAGACTAAGATTGACTTTGACGCGCCTGTTGCCGAACAAGACCCTGTAGAAAATGAACCGATTGATCCAAAATTTGAATTTGTCAGTTCAAAGTACGGAAACCTTGAACTTGGTCGTCGTGCTTTTCCGGCATTTATGGATGTAGATGGTGACAATAATTTGGATTTAGTAGTTGGTAACAAAGCAGGCGAACTGAGATATTACCGACGTGAACAAAACTCAGTTGATGCAAAATGGACTCTGGAAGACAAAAACTTTCTGGGATATCAAGGAGGAAGAAATTCTGCACCCGTTTTTGCGGATTTGGATGGTGATGCAGATTTAGATCTGCTTGTAGGTAATCAACAAGGCAGTATTCTGTATTGGGAAAATAAAGGCAGTTTTGAGATCGCAGAATTCGTCTACAATCCTACACCGTTTATAGGTGTGACAGGCGGAAGAAACTCTGTGCCGGCCGTGCTTGACTTAAATTCCGATGGTCTAAATGATCTTATTGTTGGAAATTTTTTAGGTCAGCTCTACAAATATGTACGGACAGAAAGCAGTGCCGGATTTCGTTTCCGGCTTGAAATAAGGAAATATTTAAACCTGGACGTGGGCCTGGGTTCTGTACCTCAAATTGCAGACCTCAACAATGATCAGTTGCCGGATTTGATTATTGGTTCAGATTCCGGAAAAATAATCAGCTTTCAACCTGATCCGAAAAAGACAGGTTCAATCAGTTGGAAACCTAATCCGGAATATTTTAAAGAACTGAATTTACCTGTTGGCGGCAATCCGGTCTTTGTTGATTTGGATAATGATGGTGATTTGGATTTGATTGTTGGGAGTGAGGCAGGAACCCTGTATTACTTTCGCAACACAGGGCGCTAATCATTTCTGCATGGGGATTGTGGACAGAAAAACAAATGAGTCTTTCATGCCCACCGCTGAAACAAACTACCCAATCAGTTTTAACACAGTCATTGAATTCTGATTTGCCTGTGCCATCATAGAAGTACTTGCTTCCATCATGATCTGATTCCGGGTAAATGTCGCCATTTCCTCAGCCATATCCGCATCACGAATTACTGATTCCGAACTCACTGAATTTTCATGTGCAATCCGGAGGTAATTCAGGTTGCTTTCCAGGTTGTTCTTCTGGAATGCACCCATCGAACCACGACTCGCACTGACTTCTTCAATCGCCTGATCAATAACCCGGATTGCGTCTTGAGCCTGATCCGCGTTCAGCACCAAGATTTGAGATAAGGATTTGAAATTTGATTTATTATTCTCTCCTCGACCCAAATCATTGGTTTTGATGCTTCTCATCGATATTTCCGCATGCTGATCAGAATTTGCTCCAACCTGGAAGGTCAATGAGTTTTGCGAAAAAGTAACCGTACCTGCTTTTCCTCCAGCAGGTGCAGCTTCGCCGCTATAACGAATCTGGATTCCTTCAGCAGTACCGGAACCGTTGGCACCTGTCAAAATCTGACCTTTACCGATCGATTGCTCACCGTTTATTTCACCGGCAACATCAGTACCATTTGTAACAACTACGTTTGTATTTGCCACATTTGATACAAGTCCGGCAGTATTGCTTGCAACCTGAAAGGTGTGCTCGCTGCCGAACTCCTTGTGTCTGAATGAAATGGCCTGTGGCGCGTTTCCGTCAGTTAATGGAGGATAAGGCCGGATCAGATCCAACGCTAATCCGGCATCATTAATTGCCGTACCCAGATCATTCAGGGTTTGTTCGACTGTTTTTCCTTTTTGTGTTACAAAGTTAACAGTCCTACCACCTTCCGAAACAGTAATTTGCTCTCCGGAATCAATAACCCCTTGAGTTAAAGCTACTGAACCGGTGAGATTTGCACGGCTTGCCGCATGATCGATGCTAATATCATAACCTCCCACACCGGAACTGTGTGCTTCAGTAGTTGCATCGACAAACTCCAGATTAGCTCCGGTAGTTACCCCGTTACCTGCCCGACTTCCGTCTAGCAAATAGTTATGTCCATACTGCGTACTTGTCGCAATACGGTTGATTTGCTGCAGGATGTTATTTATTTCACTTTGATCCGCCTGGAGCATATTCGGATCATTGACACCTTCGTTGCCTGCATGAACAGCCAACTGACGTGCCTGAATCAAAGCGCTACTGACTTCGTTCAAAGCGCCTTCTGCGGTTTGCAGCAGGGAAACAGCCATCTCGGAATTATCAATGGCCTGAGTTAGTCCTGCAGTCTGCGCACGCAGATTCTCTGAAATCTGCAGTTGCGCCGGACTATCTGCAGCACGGTTTATTTTTAAACCAGAAGATAGTTTCTCCATGGTTCTTGCTTGAGCGTCGGCATTTCTTATGACGTTCCTGTGAGCGTTTATTGCGCTCATATTATGATTTACTCGCAAAGACATAATGTCCTCCTTTGTTGCGTGTTAAACAACCCTCACTGCATGTGAGAGTTTATTGATTCCCTCGAAACCGCATCCATGCACGTATCGCGGGCTTCCTCATCAGTAACAATGAGGGATTAAAAGCTGATAATGAACATTCATCATTCAGCTGATTAAAAGCTTTTAAAAAGCTCTTAATTTCTATTTAATTTTCAGAATTCTATCCATCTTCTAATTTCTTTTTTCATGAATCTTTCTCGTGTAAAAGAACAAACTTTTAAGAGAATGAATCTTTTTTGTCAAAATCTATTTCCCGTTTTCAATTTCACTTCTCCCTTTCAAATAATTATTGAATGAAAGAGAGATTTTTTGTTTTCAACTTAACTGCACTCTGGCGCAGCAATTTATTTCAATTAGTATCTCGTCAGTTACAAGACTTGCGATTGTCAGTTCATAAAACTGCCAAAATACTTAAAACACAGGACAAAATAAAAGCTTTGCCCTCTGTCTTAAATATTTTCTTCTTGTTAAAACAGAATTAAATTAAGTGCATATTTTCCAGACCGCAACTTGTACGAATAGTCCGGAGGTACATTAAGCTAAAAGAAAGGCTCTCCAAGAGATTCTCCTGGAAAGCCTTTTCTTAAAGAAACAAATCAACTAGACTTAACCCAATAACTTCAGGACTGTCATCGAGCTCTGATTTGCCTGTGCCAGCATGGCGGTACTTGCTTCCATCATGATTTGATCACGGGTGAATGATGCCATTTCTGCAGCCATATCCGCGTCACGAACTACTGATTCAGAACTTACAGCATTTTCATGAGCAATCCTCAGGTAGTTCAGGTTGCTTTCCAGGTTGTTTTTCTGGTAGGCACCCATTTCACCACGGTTGGCACTGACTTCCTCAATTGCTTTGTCAATGATCCGAATGGCGTCTTGAGCCTCTTCGGCGCTTAGCATTTTGACATCTGAAAGAGATTTGAAATTAGAATTATTTAATTCTCCTCTGCCTAAATCGGATGTTTTAATACTCCGTAATGAAATTTCTGAGAACTGGTTTGCATTTGCGCCAACCTGGAATGTCAACGAGTTTTGAGAAAAAGTTAGCGTACCTGCTTGTCCACCAACCGGTATTGATTCTCCGGTGTAGCGGACACGAATACCCTCCGTTGTTCCGGCGCCTATAGCTCCAGTCAATATCTGACCTTTGCCGTATGTTTCCTCACCGCCAATTACACCGCTAACATCCAAACCGTTTTCTACAGAGACACTCACATTTGAGACGTTTGAAACTAGTCCGGCTGTATTGCTCGCAACCTGGAAGGTATGTTCACTACCAAATTCCTTGTGTCTGAAAGATATGATTTGAGGAGCATTTCCATCTGTCAAAGGTGGATATGGCCGGATCAATTCCAGATCTAATCCGGCATCGTTAATTGCAGAATCCAGATCATTCAGAGTCAGTTCAACAGATTTACCTTTTTCAGTTAGTAAATTAACAGTCTTACCACCTTCGGAAACAGTAATTTGCTCTCCTGAATCAATTATTCCTTGAGTCAAAGCGACTGTACCGCTATGAATGGATCGTGTTGCGGCTTGCTGAATATTCACCGCATAACCACCTGCTCCGGATGAGTTAGCTTTAACTCCGGCATCAATGAATTCCAAATTGTCTCCGGTAGTAACTCCATTACCAGCACGACTTCCATCAAGTAAATAGTTATGTCCATACTGCGTGCTCGTGGCAATACGATTGATTTGCTCTAAAACATTGTCAAATTCTGCCTGATCAGCCTGGAGCATATTCGGGTCATTCACACCCTCATTACCCGCGTGAACAGCCAACTGACGTGCCTGAATCAGCGCACGACTGACTTCATCCAGGGCGCCTTCTGCTGTTTGCAGGAGAGAAACTGCCATCTCGGAATTGTCAATTGCCTGACTCAAACCGGCAGTTTGTGCACGAAGATTCTCTGATATCTGCAACTGCGCAGGACTATCGGCGGCACGATTAATTTTTAAACCTGAAGATAGTTTCTCCATGGTTTTTGCTTGAGCGTTGGAATTATTCACAACGCTCCGGTGAGTGTTTATCGCACTCATATTATGATTTACTCTTAAAGACATAGTGTCCTCCTTGATACATGTTTAATGATATTCACCAGTAGTGAAAATCGATTTAGATCTAAGAAACCATACTTCCATGTATTTCCTCTTAGGCAACCTCGTTTGTTAGGACGAGGAGTTTTAAGCTGATGGAGACCATTCCCCATACAACCGATTAAAAAGCAAAATAAGCTTTAAAAACAGAATCTCTATTTCACGACAACAATATTTAAAATTAGATTTCAATTAGTTGTCATCCAATATTTTTACTTAACTGGATTTCCAGTCCAGATTTCTCTCTTGGTTATGATTGTTTTTTAGTCTTAACAATCAATACTCAAGAAACAGAACACAGCTTCTTTTGTGTTCTCTGTCTTGAATATTTTTCAGCAATTGATTTGCCTCACCCTTGGCTACCTAATTTCCAACTGACTCAGGAAATGACGGGACATATTGTTTTCTCAACACATCCCATCGTTTGTTCTGTCAGAACAGAAAAAATCCGTTTAACCTAAAAGCTTCAAGATGTTCATTGGCATTTGATTTGCCTGAGCCAACATTGCTGTACTGGATTCCATCATAATTTGATTCCTGGTGAATCTTGTCATCTCTTCCGCCATATCCGCGTCTCTAATGACTGATTCAGAGTTGATCACATTCTCATGCGCAATCCGCAAGAAATTCAGGTTGCTCTCCAGAGTATTCCTTTGAAAAGCCCCCATATAACCTCGATTGGCGGCAACTTCCTTAATTGCCCGGTCAATAATTTGAATTGAATCCTGGGCGCCTTTAGCATCGAGCAAATTGATTTCAGCAAATGAACGAAATCCGGAATCATTAGCCACACCATTGCCTAATAAATTGGATTTAACGCTCTTAAAAGAAACTCTTGCGGTTTGATTAGCGTTTCCACCAATTTGAAATGTCAGTGAATTCTGCGTGAAAGTTACAGTTCCGGCTCGCTGTCCCTGAGGCGGTGCATTTTCACCACTGTAGCGAATGGCAATTCCATCCGCCTTACTACCATAACCGCCTGCTCCAGTGAGAACCTGTCCTTTTCCAACTGTTTCTTCTCCGGCTATCTCACCAGCGATGTCAACTCCGTTTTGTACTTTTAGAGAAACATTCGCTACTTGAGAGAGCAACCCCCCGGTGTTACTTGAAACCTGAAATGAAGGTTGACTGCCGAATTTTTTATGTCTAATTGTCAATATTTGTGGCGCGTGACTATCAGTTACAGAAGAATCCGGTCGAACCAATTCAATGTCAATTCCTGCTGCCTGGATAGCGCTCGTCAACTGGTTCAAAGTTTGCTCAACCGAGGTTCCGGCAATTGTTTTGAAGTTAACAGCACGACCGCTTTCTACAATCGTGATTTGTTCTTCCGAGTCAATAATCTTTTGAGTCAGGGCAATTGTTCCTGAAATAGACGCGTGTGTAGCGGCTCGTGTAATATCGATATCATATCCGTGAATACCTGAACTTAAGCCGGAAGTTTCCGCACCGACAAATGACAGGTGTTTTCCTGTCGTTACCCCGTTTCCTGCACCACTGCCATCAAGTAAATGATTTTTACCATACTGAGTATTCCTGGCGATGCGGTTAATTGAACCCACAATTTGATCCAACTCCTGCTGATCTGCCTGAAGCATTGTTTCGTCGTTGACAGCCTCATTAGCCGCGTGGATCGCCAATTGACGTGCCTTAACCAGAGAACGGCTTACCTCATCAAGCGCGGCTTCGCCGGTCTGCATCAATGAAATTGCCATTTCTGAGTTGTCAATCGACTGCTTAAGTCCCGCTGTCTGCGCGCGTAAATTCTCAGATATCTGCAATTGCGCGGGAGCATCAGCGCCTCGGTTAATTTTTAATCCGGAAGACAGTCTTTCCAGTGTCTTGGTTTGAATAGCGTTGTTTTTTAATAGATTACGATGCGCGAAAATTGCGGACGTATTTGTATTGATTCTCATAACATTCTCCTAAGTGTGAATTATCATTAAATTGACAGCAGTCCATGTATTTTAGAGAGAATTCCCCCCTGCATCCCTGCACATGGAAATACGTGTCATAGCCCTATTCAGGACGTCATCATCCAGTACCGTACAAAAAACAATTCCTCCTTGGATAGTTTTCTGTGGCGGGAAAGAGCCGCTTTAGTTTTTCAAAGAAACATCACTCCAGAGCTTCATTGCTGCCGGAGGTGTAAAAAGTTTTAGACTTGATTCCATAGAACACACCACCGCAGTGGTATTGTGGATTAAAGTCTTTTGTTAATAGAATCCCTTCCTCCGCCTGGAGTTTTTTCTGGTAAAAAACCAGGTACTCATCAGACGGTTTCATCCATGAAACTTTATTGGGCACTCCGCCCTAGCTGCATTTTTTTAATGACAAATTGATTCATCGCCCAAAAGGGGCAAAACCAAACGTCATCGATAAAATCAGCTAACCTGGTTTCCGTTCCAGGTTGTATGATCAGCAGTTTAATAATTGCTGATTATTTTTTGATCAAGAACATAAGTTCCGTCACCTTGAGCGCAGTCGGATTCACCGGCTGCGCTCACCATAACGGCTCTTTGGTAATTATGACGTTTACAAGCTGCGTCCCGCTGAATTCATCCATGAAGCCAGCGAAATGCTACGTCATCATCAAACCCGCCTGGGGATCAGGCGAATAAGGTTCATCTCCCTAACCATTGATTAATTTCATCACGGCCATTGGAGTCTGATTTGCCTGTGCCAGCATCGCTGTGCTGGACTGAACCAAGATCTGATTGCGTGCAAAGGCCGTCATCTCCTCTGCCATATCCGCATCCCGAATAATTGATTCTGCATTTGTTACATTTTCGTGCGCGTTTCTTAAATAATTGAGATTGCTTTCCAAATCATTTTTCTGAAATGCACCCATTTTTCCGCGGAATGCGGTTATTTCATTTATCGCCTTATCTATGATCAGAATCGCGTCCTGAGCTAGTGAGGCTTCCGACAGATCAACATCATTCAGTGACCGAAAACCGGATTCGTTTGTTACACCATTTCCCAGTTTTTTACTGTTGATGCTCCGTAATGCAAAGCTGGTTGACTGATCCACGTTTGGTCCAATATGAAAAACCAACGAGTTTTGAGAAAGCGTGACTGAACCTGCCATCTTTCCAGGCGGCGGTGCTTGCTCTCCGGTATAACGTATTTTCAATCCGGAAACTTTTGAAGGCCGGCTGCCTGTCAAAACTTGACCATTTCCAATTCCCAATTCACCACCGATATATCCGGAAACATCATCACCATTTTGTATCTTGTCCGAAACATCTGCTTGAGCAGACAATACTCCTGATGTTTTACTGCCAACTTGAAAAGAATGTTTGCTGCCAAACTCTTGATGCTCAAAACTTAAAAACTGTGGTGCGTCCGGAGTGGTAGCGCTTCCGGGAAGCCGAACCATTTTGATCTTCATTCCGGAAGCCATCACTGCCTTTTCAAGTCGATTCATCGCAGTTTCAACGCTTTCGCCAGCGATTGTCTGAAAATTCAAAGTTTTTCCGCCTTCTGAAAATGTCAACTGTTCTCCGGAATCAATCAGTGTTTTTGTCAAAGCAACTTTTCCTGTTACTGTGGAATGTGTGGCCGCAACTTTAATTTCCACGGCAAAACCTCCAACTGGTGAGGATTTAGTTTTTTCAGTTGCACTGATAAATTCCAAATTGTCTCCTGCAGCAACTCCGTTTGCTCCCATGCTGCCGTCCAAAATAGCTTTCGTCCCGTAGTTTGAAATTCTCGCAATTCTGTCGATTGCACGCAGAGAATCATCAAATTCCTGTTGATTGGCGGCCAGCATCGCATCATCATTTACGGCTTCGTTTGCGGAACTAATCGCAAGTTGCCGTGCATTTATCAGCGTACGGTTAACTTCTTCCAATGCGCCTTCAGCAGTTTGTAACATCGTAATTCCTGTTTCAGAATTGTCTATGGCTTGTCGAAGCCCCGCAATTTGTGCCCTCATCCTTTCAGAGATGATCAGACCTGCAGGCGAATCGGCGCCGCGATTGATTTTCAATCCGGAAGAAAGCCGTTCTAAATTTTTGTTTTGAACCTCTGTATTCTTGATCAGGTTCCTGTGCGAATTAATCGCAGCAATATTGTGATTTATCCTTAAAGGCATGATTCCCCTTAATAGGTTTGATTGTTGATGAACGTATAATGAAACGATACGATCTCAGCCATCCTGGCCTTGACATTACCGTGTAGTCGTAAAATACGACTTATCCGCAGGTTCCCACACCGGCGTATGCATAAGCATTTTCCATCCTGCTTTTATTAAAGATTCACAAGTGGAAAATGCTAATTTTTTTTAACTAATATTTGTCAATTTAATATATTTTTTATTACAAATATGAATTGTAAACTACAACTTCTCATTAAGCTCATAATAAGAATTCCATAGCAAAAATCCGCTTAGACGGATTTATATTTTGTTGCGGTTAAACGAGTATGTTTTGTATTTACAAATCTTTACCGCATTGTTTTACTAATTAAGTTAATTTTGGCATCACTTCAATAATGCAAGCACAACTTTCGGATTTTGATGTGCCTGCGCCATTGATGATCGTCCGGAATTCTCAGCAATTTTGTTCTTTGTAAGCTCGGCGAAAGCTAGTGCTTTCCTACTGTTTTCCAGATTTGGATGCGAAATAATCAGTCTGTTATGTTCCTGCTGTAAATGCAGCATGTTAGTTTTTAAAGTTTTACCGCAAACCAGTTCAACTCTGGCTTTGACTGTAGAAATTTCCGCCAAACTTTTTGCCAAGACACACAGCGAGTCTTTAACTCTTTGTGCAGACTGAAGATCAATTTCTTGCAATGACTGGAAACCGGACACATTTTCCGTTTCCAAACCCAAGTCTGATGCGTGAATGCTTCCAAGACTAAGCTGCTCAACGTGCGGCACAGGATTACCAATTTGAAATTGGAACCCATTCTGCGACACCGAAACCGTTCCCGCAATTTTTTCTGCAGGCACCTCATTTCCTGTATACCTTACTGTCAGTTGACCAATCCCTTCTGCATCATCCGGAGTACTTAAGAACTGTCCATGTCCGAGACATGGAATACCATTGATAAATCCCTGCACATCAAATCCAGGTTTTGCGAAACTAAGCTTTTGACTTTCTACAGAAATAAGCCCAGGCGTAAAACTCGAAGCCCCAAAACTATGTGAGCTTCCATATTGAAGGTGCCGGAAATGCAGAATCTGATTTGTATTTTGTATAATTTCAAGAGGAATTTCTCTATCAGAAATCCAATTGGAAAGTCGTCTAATTGTGTTAAAAACACTTTCTCCTCTTTGTGTAACAAAACGGTTAGCAATCCCGCCTTCTTCAAAAATCAGCGGTTCTTCTTTGTCTACCATTGCTTGAGTAAATGGACGTAATCCCTGCAGTTCTGACCTTGTCGCTGCTTCTGTAACTAAAACTTCATAACCGCAAAGTGGTGATGTTTTTGAATCGGGATTCATCCGGACAAATTCCAGATATTTTCCTGTCGCGACTCCACGAACCCCGTGACTGCCGTCCAGTAAAGCGTGGTGCCCATAACTTGTTTCATCCGCGACTTTGTTAATTTGCTTAATCAGCTTATCCAGTTCCGTCTGGTCTGCTTGCCTGACGGCGCTGTTGAATTTCGTTTCGTTGCTGACAATAACAAGTAATTCCTGCATTTGAATCATTGAATCTTCGACATGAGATAATGCTCTTGCTACTGTTTGTACAATTGACATATCTTCCTCAACATGAGAAATTTCACTATGTAATCCTGCGGACTGCATTCTGATAATTTCATTTTCCATAAAATGCTCAGGCAGATCATCTTTTACAACAGTCAAAGGAGCGGTTACTGATTTTTTTTCTTTTTTCTCTTCGCCCTGTCGGTACATCGAATTTCTGAATGTCCCTTGTTCACTTAA
>Ga0208879_1000309_pt1 | contig 51888 bp, 41 predicted proteins | sample Knorr_S15_td_Bot_FD_185605 | JGI IMG/M metagenome (GOLD analysis project Ga0208879, IMG submission 185605) | Marine microbial communities from Southern Atlantic Ocean transect - Knorr_S15_td_Bottom_ad_5009_LV_A (SPAdes) (version 2) | ecosystem: Environmental > Aquatic > Marine > Oceanic | place... | reverse complement strand
AAATTGTCCAAGAATTACCATTATTGGTTGCATACTTAAGGTCGTTATTAGACCGGTCACGATAAGAAATGTGCAAATCATCGTTTGAATCTATGGCTATTGAAGTCCAGTAACCCACACTACCTGAATCGTCAACGGTTGAAACTGTCCATGAACTACCATTATAGGTCGCATACTTGAGGTCAAAATAAGTAAAATGATGATAAGAAATGTGTATATTATCGTTTGAATCTATGGCTATTGAAGTATATTTACCCACATAGCTTGTATTGTCAATTGTTGAAATTGTCCATGAACTACCATTATAAGTTGCATACTTGAGATCCGCATTGGTATTATCAAGATAAGAAATGTGTAAATCATCGTTTGAATCAACGGCTATTGAGTTATATTCACCCACATCGCCTGTACTATCAACGGTTGAGGTTGTCCAAGAACTGCCATCATAGGTTGCATACTTGAGGTCTTTATTGGTGACATCATAGTAAGAAATATGCACATCTCCGCTTGAATCTATTGCTAATGAGGTGTACATACCTATATCATCTGTAAGGTCAACTAATGAAATTGTCCAATTACTGCCATCATAGGTTGCATACTTGAGATCCTTGCCACCACCAGGCCAAGTGTTATCATAGTAAGAAATATGTATATTTCCGCTTAAATCGATGGCTATTGAGGAGTATTGGCCTACATCTCCCCCCCCTCCTGTATCAACGGTTGTATTTGTCCATGTTCGGACGATTTCTTCAGCAGTATCACTACCTTCAACCAATGATGAAAATCCACTACCAGTTATTGTAAGATTAGTACCTCCATCACTAGGACCCGATGAAGGATTTACAGTCCAATTAGAACTATCTTCAGTATAGGAAATTATGCCTTCTTCGGAAATTAATTTCTGATTTTGAAATCCAAAACCCGCGGCGAAAATAGTTCCAATCATCAACAGACAAACTGCAATTGTAGAACCCTTAGACACATCATCGCGTATCATTACTAGCATTTAGACTAATTCACAATCATGTGCCCAGTCCCTGAGTCATGGTAGTTCACAGAAACTTATGATTCTGGACACCGACGAAATTCGACCCTATGTCTTATTGTAGAAAATAATCATCTTGGATGATATTTGGATACGATGTTGCTCAAAGTCCACTAGCAGGGACTGGGACCTTGAAGGTGGGAATTCTCCCGGTGGACGCCCGTTTCCCTGAATCAAACCCACGCACTTTCTCCGTCCCGGAACCCCAAGGCACCCATGGCCCCGAGTAGGGCTGCTCCGTTCCCGGCCTGACCTGGTCCCCCGGTTACGCGCTCCCCGTCTCCTTCCGGATACGGTTCGCGACAACCCGAGTCACTCGGGGGCGAGACATCTACGTCCATGCGTGGGAAATCCAAGGCACGCTTGCGCCGCCCGGGAGCGTTCGGACCGCCGGATACGATTTGCGGTACAGGGCTCGTCAACACCCCTCCTATCCCAGCAACGGGTGGTTGAGGGGTTATTTCAATGCGTTGGAAGGACTAGGCTCACCCGGTTGCAGCATTATCTTCAGCAGCCTCATACTTGCTCGGACAGCCGACCTGGATGTCCTCGGCATGGATAGTCCATACCCCGCCGTCCTGAGAAAACTCCCCGGTGACCAAGATTGTCTTGCCCTCACTGAAAGCGGCTGAAAGTTGCGATGCACCGATTTTCACCGCCATGCCATGCTGCTCCCCAGATAGGGTGAATACCCCTGTGCTAGAGTTGTAGGTGCCATTCTCAACTATTCCTCTGACCGAGATCGAATCTCCCTTGCGCTGGTCGGGGTCGAACATCACCTCGTCGACGCTCAGCGAGCCCTCTGGCGGGGTCAGCAACAAGGTGGCGAGCAATGAGGCGACGATGACCGCCCCGAGCCAAAGAAGTCGTATTCGCCGCTCCATAACCGCACTCCCATGACTTCGTCCCATACGCAGGGTTTCAACCTTACTGGGAGAGGGCAAGTCCTACGGCTTGGTCCAAACTAGAGAGGCCATGCTCGGATAATTTACGCCTTAACCCTTTGACAATTTGCTTGACCACTGACGGCCCCTGGAATATCAGGGCGCTGTATAGTTGCAAAAGACAGGCACCATTGGTAATCTTCTCCCAAGCATCTTCGACTCCAGAAATCCCCCCGACCCCGATGATCGGGAAATCTCCACCGGTATGCTCAGCGATTATCCGGATGACCTCAGTCGAGCGATTCGCCAAGGGGCGACCGGACAGGCCACCCGACTGCTCAAGCTGAGACTTCACCTTGGCATCGCTGGAAGTTGGGCGAGTGGTAGTGGAGTTGGTGGCGACGATGCCGGCACAGCCAGCGGCGATGGCAATATCGACCAGCGCGGTGATTTCGGCATTTTCCAGGTCGGGTGATATCTTCACAAGAATCGGCTTTTCATCTTCGCCAGTTTGTTTTGCCATCTCGCCGTTAACCACGAAACATGCCTTGAGAACTGCGGCAAGTGCCACATCCTGCTGTAATTCGTACAGACCGGGGGTATTCGGGCTACTGACATTGATGATGAATAAATCAACATATGGCCATAATCTCTCTACGGTCTTTGAGTAATCCTTTGCCGCATCTTCATTAGTGGTATCTTTGGATTTGCCAATATTTGCCGCTACCGGTACATCCGGCCACTTCCCCTTGGACTTTGCCTTGGCTAATTTCTCAGCAACTGCGATTGAGCCAATATTGTTGAAACCCATTCGATTCACCAGCGCCTGCAATTTGTTCACCCTGAACATGCGTGGTTTCGGGTTTCCCTCCTGCGGCTCCACCGTGACTCCGCCGATCTCGACGAAACCGAAGCCGAGGTTGGCCCAGCCGCGTAGCGCCTGTGCATCTTTGTCCATTCCCGCGGCAATTCCCAGTGGGTTGGGAAATGACAGGCCGAATCTTTCACTCGGTAATTCGGCTCGGCGATTTGTCAACTTGAGAAGACCACGGGTGGGGAGAAAAGAATCTGCAATTGCCAGCGCCTTAACCGCTCGCCGATGGGCTTTTTCTGAATCTTGAATAGCGATTAGTGGTTTGACGAACAACGACCAAACTATCCCCATCGACTTGCCGGTGAGTAGTTTGTTCTTCACGCTTGCCCTCATACGGCCATTCCAGACGCAAATTTCAGGAAAATAATTTATCCTCACAGGTACGCGGCCAAGAACAGAAATAAGCGCAACATTACTCATCATGGTTGTGCTAGGCCATCTATGTCCGAGTTGTCTGCGGTGGTGATGTCGCTGAGGGAAACGGCGCGCCGATTCATCAGGTTCGAGGGCTGCAGCATCCACCAACCTCGCCGCTACAACTCCGATGTAACAGAAATCATTTACGCCTTCAGTGAATTCCTGCCCGGACGACTGAAACTTCCAATTCAGTTGGAGTGCGATGAGGACCATATCTCGATATTTGACGAAGAGGGCGTTCTCATCGCTCAAGTCGGTGGGCCAGTTCCCAAGTCATCGGTATCGTGGACAAGGGGTGATGCCGGGACATTATTCGTAGAGTTCCGACAGCAGTTGGCAGAATTGCTGGCAGCCGGATATCCCGGTTGTGCCGGTTGTGGGGGGCCGGGCAACGAGGGTGAATGGGATGAAGACAATAGCCGTCGTCAGCAAGTCGTTTGAACTTTCGGCGAGGCATATTTCCACCTTTGAAAAACCGCACTTCTTTCACAGGTACTATACTAGTACCTGAAGAATGAGCATGTGTGAAAAACAAAAGTGAGGGGTTAAGTATCTTCGCTGATGCGCTCAATCCATGGCCATCCTGATAATCGCTGAGAAGCCCAGTGTTGCCGAGGATGTGGCAAGAGTACTCGGTGCTAACGAGAAAAATCCCTGTTATTGGCACGGCGAGGGAGTTTTCGTAACATGGGCAATTGGTCATTTGCTGGAATTACAAAGCCCCGAGGATTATGACGATAAATACCGTCGCTGGTCACTTGAGCACCTGCCGATAATTCCCGATGAATTTGTTTTCAAGCCGAAGAGTCAAAGTTCACGGAAGAAGCAGTTGAAGGCAATTCTCACTCTGTTGAAGAAAGAGAGTATTGATGAAATAGTCAACGTCTGCGACGCCGCTCGCGAAGGCGAATTGATATTCTGGGAAATTATCGAACACGCTGCCACCGAGGTTGATTGTACTCGCATGTGGCTTCAATCGATGACCGCCTCAGCGATTCAGAAGGCCTATGATGAGCGCCGGCCGGCGGCCGAGTATTCGGGACTGCGAGATGCTGCGGTGGTGCGTGCCGAAGCCGACTGGTTGATCGGCATGAGTGGCTCTAGGGCAATTACCATCCGATTGCCCAACGAGCGCGACCGCTCACCCTATAGTGTCGGGCGCGTGCAGACTCCGACCTTGGCAATTCTGGTCGACCGTGAATTGTCTCACCTCGCTCATATTCCCGAGCCGTTCTGGACCATCAAGGCCGAACTTATCTCCGGCAAGGCATCATGGACTGCGACCTGGGGGCGTACTTCGGGAAAACATCCTGGCCGTATCACCACCGCCGATGAACTTGCAATGGCCGAGTCCGCACTCAGAGACGATGGTGAATGTCAAGTGGTCGAAAGCAACAAAGAGCGGCAGGAATCTTCCCCCCTCAGTTTTGATCTAACCACACTGCAGCGTCATGGCAGCAATCTTTGGGGCTGGTCGGCCAAGTATACTATGGAAATTGCTCAGTCACTATATGAAGAGTACAAATTAACAACGTATCCGAGAACCGACTCGCGCCATCTGCCGACCGATATGCGTGATTCGGTAAATGAGTTGATCACTGAATTGTCCAAACAAGATGATTATGCAGAACATTGTCAACGCCTTACAGAAAATGGCCTTGCGAACTCGGCTCGTAACTTCGACGATGCCAAGGTCAGCGACCACTACGCAGTTATTCCCACAGGAAATAACCCGCCGGCAAATTTTCCGGCACCGGCTCGACAATTATACGACCACATCACCCGTCGTTTCCTCGCCTCCTTTCATCCGCATGCCACATGGCACGATGCCAAGCGAGTGGCGACCAAGAATGAGCAGGTTCTCACAGCAAAAGCCAGCACTCTGAAAGTTGCAGGTTGGCGGGCGGTGATACCCAAACCCAACTCGGCACCCGAGGGCTGGGGGGTATTGGTAACAACTCCATGCGAAGCAGAAATCGTCGCCATCGAGGTGCAACAGAAAGAAACCAAACCAACACCGAGAATGAAGGACGCAGGAGTCCTTTCGGCGATGGAAAACGCCGGAAGAATCATCGATGATGAGGAATTTCGAGATGCGATTTCCGATAAGGGCCTGGGTACCCCGGCGACGCGTGCCGAGCACATCGAGAATCTCATCCGCCATTCATATGTCGAGCGCCTGAAGGTTGGTGGCCTGCGGGCAACTGCAAAGGGAATTCGTCTGATTGAGGTGCTGCGCAGAATTCCGATTGATTGGTTATCATCACCAGAATTGACCGGAGAGATGGAATCCCGACTCGCAGGTGTACAGCAAGGAACCTTCGATGGTACAGAATATCGAGGAGAAATCAAACAGAAGGTAATCGCCATGGTTGATTCTCTAAAGGATTACGACAGTGATTCCCTGTATCCCCACGACCGACCTCTCGGCGACTGTCCGATATGTGGTGGTAATGTATACGAGGGAATGCTGAACTACCATTGCCAGGATAATAAGCGTGGAAAGGGCTGCCCCTTCGCCATATGGAAGGATTCCAGAGGTCGCTACTTCGATTATGCCACCGCGGCACGATTCCTCAAAGAAGGCAAGATCGACAATCTTCACGGCTTCGTCAACCGCTCATCCGAGGAATTCACCGCCAGTATCATTCGCAATGACGAAAATAAATTAGAATTCGTCCGCCAAGGTCCCTCTAAGGAGGAATTATCAAAATCTGAAGTATTGCTGGATTGTCCCACCTGCGAGAGCGGCTCAATCAGAGTCACCGATACGTATTGGGCCTGTGATAATGAGACCTGCAAGTCTAGACCTCTGGCGCGCAGTATCTGTAAACGTGAGATGCAGACCGACGAAGCGGTGCGATTCTTCGTCGAGGGCGAGACCGAACTGATCGATGATTTTATCTCCAAGCGAGGTAAGCCCTTCACTGCCAAATTGCTCAATCGCGGTGGAAGGATGAAATTTGATTTCCCGCCAAGAAAAAATAATGGCCGATCTAATTTACCCCAATATGAAGTAGCCGAAGGCGTGGTCGGTACCTACTCGCTGCGTGGTGCCAAAGTTCCTATTGTCGAAAGTGCTACTCATTTCATCGCCGCAGATAATGACCAAGGGATAGAATTAGAGATTCCCCGTACCTTCGCCAAGCGTGAATTACTGCGCGACGAATGTAAGGCTCTGGTAGAAAAGGGCAAGGTCGGGCCACTCGATGATTTCATTTCCAAGAAGGGCAAAGCATTCTCGGCCACACTGGTATTGAATAGCGGTGGGAATGTTAAATTCCGTTTCAAATAACCCGTCGTAATATCCCTGATTTCACATCTGTTACAAGCGAAAACTGAAAGTCGAACGGGTACTCAGCCAACCGCGGGGGAGGAAATGAACGATTGGGATGTCGTCATCGTCGGTGCTGGGCCGGTGGGTGGTTATGCCGCCTACAAACTGGCCGAGAAGGGGCATAGAATTCTCATCCTCGAAGAGCATGGTGAAATCGGCCGTCCGTTCCAATGCGCCGGATTGGTCACCCCTGAGGCCATGGATAGAGTGGGACTTGAACACACAATTTTGAGTCGTGTGGTCGGTGCTAAAATGTACAGCCCCGAGGGTCTTGCAATAGCGATTGGTACTGCCGATAAGGTCCGGACCCATGTGGTGTGCAGAAAATTATTCGACCAGGGAGTGGTACGACTAGGTCTCGACAATGGGGCAACCTTATGGCTTGATTCCACCCCGACGAAGGTTGCATTCACCGAGTCTGGAGTTGAACTGACCATCGACAATAATGGTACTCAGAGAACCGTCACCAGCAAACTTCTGATCGGCGCCGATGGCGCCCACTCATGGGTCAGGAGAACCTGCCGTATGGGTAAACCGCGTGAATGGATGGTCGGCTTTCAAATCGAAATCACCGGCTATGACGGCGATGATGAATGGCTCGAGATGTATACTGGCAGAGATGTTGCCCCGGGCTTATTTGCCTGGGTCATTCCCAATGGCGATACGCACCGCATCGGAATGTGGGCATTACCCAATGATTTGGATGGCCATTCATGCGAGGAATTCGTCGATAATCTGATGAATCATCCACTGTGGCGGCACAAATTCGTAAACTGCCGCGAGACCGCGAGATATTGTGGCCCGATTCCTGCGGGAATGGTGCGACGACCCTACGCTGAGCGAGTATTACTTGTCGGAGATGCCGCGGGATTGGCTAAACCCACCACCGGTGGCGGCATCGGCCCCGGATTCAAGCAGGTCGATTTATTGCATGAGGCTTTGTCCAACGCCATCAGCCAAGACTCACTTTCGATGCGCAAGATGAGGAAAATCTGTCGACCATTGGAGCAGATGCGCCGTGAGCAACAACGTAGTCGGGCGTTGCGTGATTTCTTTGTTACTTCTCGCAGTGACGCTGAATTACACCACCACTTTGAGTTATTCGCCAAACCCGAGGTGATTGAACTGATAAATTCACAAGGTGATATCGAGCGCCCGGCCTCTCTAGGAATAGCGCTCTTGAAAGAGGTTCCAGAATTTCGTAAAATCGCCTTGAAAGCCGGGTTCGCAATGATGTTTGGATAGATGAATATGTGGGATATCATCGCGCAATCGAGGGTCCGATACCCGCCCTTCGAGTCTAGTTTGAAACGACCGGAACACCTGCCTATAATAGAGAGGGAGGTGGTGATGGAAACCTCGGTGAAAGATCTGGACCTGGCGTTGAAATCGCTACCCGCATCGGTCAGACTCGGCTGTGAAGATTCGTGGTTTGTCGAGAGAACTCTATTCTCAGTCGATGAAGATGGTACGCGGCGGGAGCTTATTGCTGGACATTCCCTCGACCAAAGAGAGTTTCCACCGCTGGTAGAGCGGGAAAGGGTCGGTTGGTATCTGACCCCCGATCCGATTCACGCCAAGGCTAGAAGCGTCATCACCGTGGCGGTCATCTTACTCCTCATCGCCTTGTTCTACCAAACTATCGAACCGTTACTGCTGTGGAGTGGAATAATCACGTCATCGATAGGGAGTGTGCAGATAGGACTACTGGATTATCCATTTCTGATGGTATTTGTAGTTCCGTTCATGATCTTCCCACTACTATTAAGAATCGCTGCGAACCTTCGTGATTTGCGCCGGCAGCGTAATTTTCTCGACAGTCAACCAACCAAGCCGGAAATCACTTTCGACTCCGAGCCATCGTCCGATAAGCCCTTGGTCGGGGCAATAAAAATACACCAAGCGAGGCCAGAATGGAGCGGCATCTCAGTCTCTTGGCGCGTCGGAGTCCTACCTCCTGCTCGTGAAGCGATGCTGGCAGCTCATGGGGCCATGGAAGGTGGTCAACCCCCACCAGGTCTATCCACTCCATTACCGCATTATTGGGAGGACGGCCTATCCGATGGCACTGGGGTTGGCGAGGATACTCCGATGGAACACCACGATGCCCGAGGTGGTATGTTCCTGAGACCAATGCGCATCTCCGCCCAGGGTGGGGTGCAGGATTTCACTATCGAGGGTGGGGGTTTTTCCCTCCGCCCACCCAAGGGCGACTGGCCGGGAACCCAGGCTGGGAGTTTTGTCCGATTCCATTGGGAATTATTGGTACGAATAGAGCGGCAAAAAAAGCGTCCTCTATTCTGGTTGTTGCCGATCAGGGTGCGCCATGGTGCTGGCCCCTTCTTCATCGAAGATATTTCGGTATTCGATGGCAGAACTGAAGAATCCCCTTATTGAGTGATTCCGGTATGTTGATGTTGTGGGCATTGATGGTGCGTGCATGGGTAGTACGGGTCTCGGCAGTACGAGCCTTGAGGTGATGCCTGGGGAATACGCTGGTGTAGGTGCGGTATCAGGTGTGAATGCAAGTCGCATCAATTCCAACCTGTTATGTATTTTCCTCAGTCTGTTGATGATTTTATCCGGTTGTGCCGCCATCGGGTTTGATGACGACGAAGTCAAAGGCCCGACCACTGCTGAAGAGCAAGTTGAGAACCTGCCCCCCACTCTTTCTATCGACGGAGATAATTGGACCGTGGTCTCACAAATGATACTCACCATCACCGGAGTGGTTCTCGATGAGAACCCAGTCACGGTAGAGGTCGAATTCTTGCTCACTGATAGTGACGGAATCGTGATTGACACCCTTACATATTCTCAGTTTGCCGAGGTCGATGCAGGTGGCGGTCTCATCCTTTCGTTGATTTTATCACAAGTCGGAGATTATTCTGTCAATATTTCGATACTGGATGAAACCGGTAAATCTTCTGAATCTGTTTCCGGTGTCATCATTGTCAGTCCGCCGGAAGAGTCGGCCGCAGATATTTTTTCGACACCGATCATCGAGTTGGAACAGCCCGATGATGTCACTATCTCCGGCGTGGTGATACACGATTATCTCAGTACCTGCAGGATTACTACACTCGCACAAAACGGCTCTGAGATTGAGACCATCCCCACCTCACTCGGCACGTTCGACATCTACCTGGGTTTTGTCGACAATGATACGGTGGTATATCTGAATGTGACCTGCGGCCAATGGGCGGTCTCGAATAATTCGATTCGCGTGAGAATTTATATTGAGGACACCGGAGATGATTTGGATGGAGATGGCGTCCCCAATGAGCAGGATTCATGCCCCGAGGGAATGGGTCAAGCCAACGGGTGGATTGCCGATAATGCCACCGATATCGATGGCGATGGATGTCATGACGGCTTTGAGGACGTTGATGATGATGGTGATGGGATTCTCGATGCCTACGATAATTGCCCCCAGAGTATCGGTTGGGTAAGCATCCCAGAGTATGATTACGATGGCGATGGCTGCCATGATGCCCTTGAGGATGTTGACGACGACGGAGACGGAATAAACGATGTTGACGACTCATGCCCGAAGGGGGCTGTGAACTGGCCCTCGACCTACTCAAATGATTGGGATTCCGACGGTTGTCGAGATGTCGATGAAGACCATGATGATGACTCGGATGGATTCAACGATAGTGTTGATTCCTGCCCCTCGGGTGGCGAGGCAAATTGGATCCCGGATTACAATAATGATTGGGATGGTGATGGCTGTCATGATTTCAAGGAGGACCCGGACGATGATAATGACGGCGTCAACGATGTCAATGCCTCGGGCTACATTCTCGATGAATGCCCATTCACTCCCTTGAATTCGACCGATGTCAACGCTGTCGGATGTGCTCCGGAACAGCGTGATGGTGATGGTGATGGGATTAACGATGATGTCGACCAATGCCCCGGAACACCGCTGGGGAATGAGGTGAACCAGGATGGTTGTGCCGACATCGATGGTGATGGTGTGTTTGCGAATGTCGACCTGTGCCCCGAGACCTCGCAACGCTGGACCCCCGATGTCAGTGGCTGTTCAGTGCAGCAATATCCGGTTGACTGGAATACCGGGCCATACGGTGATGGCCGACTCGACAACGTGAGTTCCTTCATTGTCCCTACATTGTCGGGAACGTGGAATTTCCAGAATGAGTGGACTGGTGCCGAGGTCTATATATTCCTGTTCAAATATACCGACGGCAATGGTAATTCCAACAGTGGAACATGGGGGCACAATCCACGCAATATCATTCTCAATCTACCAGATAACGCCCACCTGTTCTACGCCTCTTACGACACCTCATATCACAGTGATGTCGTCGCCAGAAAGGCCGATGTCGAGAACCGCTTGAATGCGAATGAGGAGTCGAAGTGGATGTCGAGAGTTCATTTCATCGACCAACGTGGCTTCGATGTCGGGGGTGGCTTGGGACAGTTGATCTCAAATTGGCAGTCATTATATTACGGCATCGACCGATTCCAGCAGGCGAGGGAGATTGGCAGTCTCCACGATTGGTCACAGGGTACGAGTTGTTGCACCAAACCAGCTCATTTTGCCTTTGAGGCACATACCTGGAATTACGAATACGAATCCACCATGCGACAACTCGATTACGGTGCTACCGTGGTTCCAATCTTCACCGGTGAGTGGCACTCTGGTGGCTGGGGTTCGGGTTACTCTTCCTATGCCAATGCGACCTTTCCCAATGCCAGCGAAATGGCGAATTTCGAGACTTTGGAAGTCTATGCCTACAATCCCTGTGATGAACATCGGCAAAGATATGGCAAGGGTGATGGTACCTACGGCGGCTGCCACGAATGGGATTACCTCCACTACCTGACTATCTGCGATGCCGATAATTCTTCCAACTGCGACACCGAATTCGTTCGCTACATCACTTCCTACGGCCGTGAGGGCCGATGGCTTTCCGACATCAGCCCATACATGTGGATGATTCAGGATGGTGGTGAGCGACGCTTCAAATATTCAGGTGCCAACAAAATGGGCCTGTACATATATGCGATACTTTTCGACTTCAACGAGTCCTCGGTTGCGACCAGTTCCGAGTATGCTTTTTCCGGCGGTCAGTTTAGCGGCGGGTACAATAATGAGAGCCAGTATAAGCGCAGTCACGTTTTCACTCCGCCGATAAATACCGTCAAGGTCGAGATTGTCGCAACCATCTCCGGTCATGGCTTTGGCCAGGACAGCGCCAACTGTGCGGAATTCTGTGACCACGAGCACCATTATTATCTCGGTGCTGACCACGCCTATGAAAGCCATCCTTTAGTCGGAAATAATCTCGGCTGTACCACCTTACTCAATCGCGGAGTAGTCGCCAACCAATTCGGTTCTTGGCCCTACGGGAGGGGGGGATGGTGCCCGGGTCAAGATGTCGAGCAATGGACTTACGACATCACCTCATGGGTGGACCTGAACGGAGAAAACAACCTGACCTATCGCGGCTTGTTCAACGGTCAGGAATATGTTCCACAAAATGATCAGGGTGGAAGCAGACAAATCCGCGCGGTCATATGGATTGTATTCTATTCAAATACCACTTTGGTTTCACCATCTTTTGACTACACCTCGCCGCCTCAAAGCCAGCAAGCGGTAGACTTCTGTGCCCCCGGTCAAGGCTATGACCAACTATGCTCACACCATCTACTCGACCTCAACAATCGGGATTTCGGCTTTGGTACCGCCACAAACTGGAACTAGGATACTGAGCAACCGACAATTACTCCCTCCACTGAAGTTATGGGATAATACCTTGCCTCTTGATGGAGACTACAGTTTTCCTAGTATTGTCTCGGCGGTGGACATGCCAGTTCAGACAATACTTCTCCAGCCGGAGGAGTTTCCAATAGTGTATACTTGCTATTCCGCAGTCTCGGCTTTAGACCAGCACGAATAATCACCATCTGCAGTTCTTCGGTGCTGACCTCGACACGAGTTGTACCGGAAGCCGAAACCACATTCTCCTCCATCATCGTCGAGCCGATATCGTCGGCTCCACCGAGCAGGCCGATCTGCGCGACTTCAAGACCCATGGTCGGCCATGATGCTTGAATATGCTCGACATTATCCAAGAATAAGCGGCTGATTGCCAAGTGACGTAAGTATTCACTTGCTCCTACCCCCAACTCGATACGGTTCTGCCCATGGTTGCGCCTGCCGAATGAGTTGACTTCCAATTGCACCGGCCAGGAGATGAATGAGGTGAACCCATTATCCCATCTCTCTACCGATTCATCTTGCGACCCTCGAACGAAATCCATGTGGGCTATTCTCTGTTCATTCGTCTCACCGAAGCCAATCACATTTGTAGCGCTGGTCGTAAGTCCCAAAGATTGCGCTTCCTGCATTATCCTCATCCACGCGCCGGCGCGATGTTTTTTCGGCGAGACGTCATTTCGTACTTCATCGACCAACATCTCAGCACCTCCCCCCGGAAGGCCATCAACCCCCGCCTGTTTCAGTCTGGTCAGTACTTCCAGGGTTGATATCCCGGTAACATCGGCAATGCCATCTATTTCGATTGGCGAGAAGCAGTCGAGCAGAATCGAAGGATGTCGATGCTTCAGTTGGGCGATGAGATTCTCATACCATTCCATCGGTAGTTCGGGATGAACCCCACCCTGCATCAGCACCCGCGACCCACCGATAGCCTCCAATTCGGTGAATCTTGCCGAAATCTCATCGATACTCTGGGTATATGATTCGGAATGTCCGGGTGGGCGATAAAACGAGCAGAATTGGCAATTGATGGTACAGACATTGGTATAGTTGACATTTCGGTCGATCAGATAAGTGACTTCATTAGTCGGATGCATCGCTTTGCGACGGCGATTTGCCGAGCGGCGAAGTGCCCACAGCGGCGCCTCATCATATAGGGTGACAGCATCATCTACACTTATTCTATAGCGGTGGGAATGGTCCCGTGACCACTGCTCCTGCAGGGTCAGAATAGCCTTCCACCCAGTCATTAGATCACTCCGGCAGTGCCAATTATCGATTCCAATTCATCAGGATTTTTCGGACAGAATGAACTCAGGACATCGGGCTCGTCATCGGTGATGAGAACATCGTCCTCGATGCGAATACCAATACCAGCCCACCTTTGGTCGATTTCCACATCGTCTCGCCACGCGCCAAAATACAATCCCGGCTCGACGGTAATTACCATGCCTGCTTCAAATAATCGAGGCTCCCCCATTGGTCTATATATTCCTACATCGTGCACATCCATGCCGATCCAATGGCCGGTATTGTGCATATACCAATGGCTCAATTCCCCTTCAGGCTCCAGTGCCTCCCCAAGACTGGATTTGATGATTCCCAACTCGATCAGACCTTGTGCTAATACCTCGCAAGCGGTATTGTGTGGAGCGTTATACGGGAGTCCCACTCGACATTGGTCGATAGCAGCCAGTTGAGATTTCAGCACCAGCTCATAAATCTCTCTTTGCGCGGGGCTGAACTTTCCGTTAATCGGCCAAGAGCGGGTGATGTCGGAGGCATAGCCCGAATATTCCCCCCCGGCATCAATCAGCACAACATCACCATCACCACACCTCATCTGATTGGTGTTATAGTGTAAAATGGTTGCATTATCTCCGCAACCGACAATACTGGGATAGGCAATTCCCGAGGCTTTCGCATAGCGAAAAAATCCTTCCAAAATGGCTTCGAGTTGCCATTCACCGATACCCGGCTCAGCATGTTTCATCGCCGCAATATGCGCCATGCTGGAAATCTCACAGGCGTGCCGCATCTGTGCTATTTCACTTGGCGTTTTACGTAGTCTCATCTCAGCGATGATATCGCTCGGGTCGACGATAGCGACCGGGCCGGTGCCGTGGTGCTGCCGGTCTCGGTCACGCCGACTCATGGCCGAATCAACCTGCACGTCGACTCCCAGATTGAATTTGGTTCTCAGATAGACCTTAGAACATCGATTGAGAAGGTCACCCAGAATGGTTTCAAGGTCTTCGATTGAATGTGCCGCATCTATCGGCCATTCTGCCAGGGCACCTTCGGTTCCGGGGCGCCGTCCATTCCAGATCTCCATCAGCACATCGCGTGGTTGTACAAACAATTCAACCGACCAAGCATCACCTGTATGTTGGGCGATGAGCACAGATTCCTCGTCATTCCACCCGCACAGATACATCATATCGCTATTATTGCGATATGGGTGTTCGACATCATTGCTCCGGACCGCCGGGGGTCGGGAACAGATTATCAGTAGATCCCCGGTATCGAGTTGCGAGAGTAAGCGAGACTGCCGCTGACGATATTCATCGTGGCCAATCGGTTCGGGCGCGTTGCCAATGCCGGCCTCGAGTTCCGCGAACATGATGTTCCGATTCACTGGATGCTCTTGAATTGACCGTAGGTCAAGTATTTTTCCCGGTCTGCCATTTCGGAATTTCCTGAGTCGATACCTTACGCCTGCCACCTATTGTCCATATCGTCAAGGTTGATGCAAGTACCAGTATGATCATGCCCAGAGAAATTGAAACGACACCGAATTTATCTATCATGCCGCTGAATGTACTCGACTCAACCTGTTCTGACCACGGGTCAGAGGATGAGCCGAAGAGAACAACTTCGATGGTGACGCTGTCACTGGCCGCATCATCGTCTCGCACTTCCAATTTCATTTCATGAATTCCAGACATCGATGCATACGGTATGATGCAGGTCACTTCGGTGCATACTTCTTCACCGTCGAATGACCAGATATAGATCAAATTATCTGCATCATCTCCCACATCGGTTGAGTGCTCAGCACTGAAGGTCCAATTATCATTTTTCGGAAGTCTGTGCATGGTGCCATTCTCAGCCGGAACCCCACCGATATAGATCACTGCGGCTGGCACGATATTGGTCACGGTCATATTGTGGGTTGTGGTATTTCTGTTTCCAGCATTATCGGTGACGGTAAGGGTGAACTGCCAAACCCCTGCCTGGTTAGGAATGATGTAAAGAAAATTTCCGACGAATCCGGTTTCATTTTCAACCGGGCCACGCACCGCACCGCTGGGTTCGGTTATTACCCACGAGAAGTGAATATCAGTAATTGTATCAGCACTGTGCGAACCATCTAAAATCACCGCACCACTCTGCTCATCAATAGATTCGGGCCCGATAATTATTACTTCAGGTTCTGTCGTGTCGATTGTCACCGGTGATAACTTGGTGTGGCTGCTGAGTAAATTATCCCCTCGAATCGAGATATATGGAATATAAATGCCGTCTTTCACCACATCATTATTTTCAACTACCGATAAGGTTATTGAGAATTTATTGTCATCCCAATCCCATTGCATCGGCACCGTGGGATAATCTTGCATCGGGTTGAATATCCCATCCAGCATCGTTGCGCAAGTCCCTGAAAGGAATGACTCAGAAGTACATAAAGAAAACCCCGCATCAAAGGTCTCGTTTTCGTCGGCGGTGAAAACCTCTCCTTCGATTGCCAGAACATTTCTCACATATCTGCCACCATCTTCGGTAATCACTGCAAATGGGGTGTGTGGCGAGGTGCCAAGAAACTCAACCCGGTATTCATAGAGGTACTCACCGGTTGCAATCTGGATGTAAACCCAGTATAGGCATGAGCACGAGGTACCGTTCAATGAGAAATTCACTCTCGTAACATCATCTACAATCTCTACTTGCAAAAGGGTGACTTGCCGCACCGCATCTGAAACCCCTAACAAAGCAGACTCAACCGAGGTATCGAGATTCAATACTATGGAATATTCCACTCCGCCTTCGTGGGTGACGGTCACATTGGTCAATTCGCCCATTTCAACCATGGCGAAAGACGAGTCCTGTGAAGCCAGGGTCTCCGATTCATCAGAGTCATGTGAGGGTAATTGTGGAATCACAGGGAAAAGGAGTAGAACTACCGCACAAAAAACTGCAATCCAGCCTCGCACCATGACACCTCAACATTACTTGCGACTCCGGGTGACTATCAAGTCAGCGGCTCGTTGTATCATTCATTATACCAGTCACAACTCTGACCCTGACCCGGATAACTGAGTGGGTCACGGGGATTGGTATCCCACTTGTATTCGCAATAGTTTACATGACCGTCGCCATCACTGTCGATGTTTCGGTCGACCGCATCCATTGGGTCGAACTCAAAGTAATATTCCCACCCGGTAGCCATTCCATCATTGTCATGGTCTTGGTAGTAAACCTCGGGGCCATCATTCCAATCATCTCCATCGGTATCGTTGTTAATCGGATTGGTGCCATTTTCAAACTCCTCGAAATTTGTGAAATTCTCAAGGTTGTCATAGAACTTCTTACCATCAGGTGTGGTCGGGTCGATATTGCAGTCCGAAGAGGACGGGTCATTATGTCCAGGGCAGTATTTATTGAGTAATGAGGTGCGGTTCAATCCGTCTTGGTCGGGGTCTTCATTACCGTCATTGATGCCATCGAAGTCAGAGTCGATAAGGGCCGGGTCCATCGGCCCGCGGGCACCATAAGACTCCAGAGTCGCATTGTCGACCAATCCGGATTGTATCGCCAACATCGAGTAGTATACTTCCCATCCATCGGGAAGCATGTCATGGTCGGTATCATCGTCGACCGGATTGGTGTTCCATCGGTCTGGTGCCTCGGCTGAATTGGTCAGGGTATCGTTATCGACATCGTATAGAGCATCATCCAGACTGCCTTCGGCCGGATCCAAGGCCCAACGTCCGTCACAACTACATTTGGAATTTGTCGGCATCTGGAAACCGCTGAGATTCATTTCATGAATTTCATATTTCTTTACATTGATGAAACCCTTGAGCCAATTATTCCAAATATACCCGCCAGCATCAAGTCCACATTCGTTCATCGATTCACAACCGGGTGGTAGCCACATGTCGCGCACCACCCAAAGGCTGTGAGAATTGGCATTATCCTCTAGGGATTCGACCTGCATCTCCCATCCATCCAACATTCCATCGCCATCACTATCGTTGTTGGTGGGGTCGGTGGGAGATTGCCAAGGGCGAGGGATATAGAGTGCTTCTTGGCCATCGTTCAAGCCGTCATCATCAGTGTCGGAATTATTTGCATGGGTCTCATAACCATCGGCACCGAGCTCCAATTCCTCGCCATCGACCAGACCATCGTTATCGGTATCGTCCATGCACGGGCTGGTCGAGTAATTTTCTCCGGTGTCCTGCCATACGTGGCCGATTATCGCTTCTTGGTAATCATCCAAGCCATCGTTATCGGTATCCCTATTGCTGGCGTTCGAGCCCATCTCACATACTGTGCTGAACTCTTTGAAGTCGGTAAGACCATCATCATCCGTATCCCAGTCCCCGGGGTCGCTGATGACCCAAACCCGGTTTACTCCATGGCTGACGACCAAAATCTCCCACCCCATCACCTCGATTCCGTCGAGCAGACCATCACCATCGGTATCTGGGTTGAGGGGGTCGGTGGAGCGACTGTCACTGAGCCCATCGCCATCGCGGTCGCGAGCATTGTACTCCTGTAGATTTGTGAACATCTCATCGCTCTCCACCACTGTCAGCCAAGGGGTCAGTCGGCTGTCGATAGACTCTCCCACAGATACGCTGATTTTGTAGACATATCCGGTCGAGGCCGCTCTGATCGGGTAGATTACCGGGTTCCCACCGGCCAGAATCACCTGTGCTCGGGCGACGGTCTGGTTCTCCTCGACCCAATCATCTAGTTCGACATCGATTGCATAGACCTTGGCCACGCCTTCCAATTCCTCAAAGAATGAGCTGCCATCGCCATCGGCGTCCCAACCATCGTGGTCGGGGTCTTCATCCCAGTTCTCACCATCGGTGGCATTCAGGCCATTACTCGATTCCCATCCGTCGGGCATTCCATCAGCATCGGTATCGGCCAACCAAGGGTTGGTGAAACTCATCACGCCGAATTCGAATGCGACCTGATATTCCTCCATGTTATTCAGTCCGTCCTCATCCCAATCGTGGTAGGCATCGGAGCCGTTGGCCGGGTCGAGCAACTGTACGGAGGCGATAGCCGCGCCGGAATTGGGGTGGTCATCAGAGTGGCTGAAATAGAATTCAAACCCATCGGGCATTCCATCGCCGTCGGTATCCCAATCTGAGGGGCCGTTGAATTTCCCATCGCCATCCATATCCTCGAGAAACCATGAGATTGAACCGCCACTTGAATCGGTGAATGGAGCTTTCTTGGTCATTGAGATGCCGACGCGGAGGTAGAAATCATCGACGTTGACGTTACCATAGGCGATTTCGACCCGGTCGCTGATGAGGTCACCATCGCTATCGGTGGATAGCGGGTTAGTGCCGTATGCTTCCTCTTCAAAATTGAATAGACCATCACCGTCTGAATCAAGCATCGCATCGCAGGAGTGCCGACCGGCGACATTTGCCATTTCATCCCAGGATGGACGTTGCTCATCTTCATCGAGTATCTGCTTGATGGCACTGATCTTTGCTTCGGTCAGAAGGCCACAATCCCAGTTTCCAGAAAGCGGGTTGAAGAGGTTGATATTCTCGCCGTCCTGAGCGGTCTGATTGTAATACATGTATTCGACTTCCCAGCGATCGTTCAGTCCATCGCCATCGGTATCCGCCAATTTCGGCTCGGTACCGAATGCCTGTTCCTGCTGATTGGTCAAGCCATCTCGGTCAGGGTCTCCATTCGGCCCATTCTCGGGATTTGGCCAACTCTCGGTTTCATTGCCTTCACTGCTCGACTCCGCGCCGGTTGCCGGAGGGACATTATCATCATCTGCATCGCCGGAATCGAGTGGATTAAGGCCATTGGCAACTTCCCAACCATCGGTTAAACCATCATTATCGGTGTCTTCCCGTAACGGGTCGGTTCCGTATTGAACCTCTTCCATTTTATCGGGTAGTCCATCACCATCGGTATCGATGGCCTGCGAAATCAACTCCTCATCTTTGAACAGGTCATCCTCTCCCGCCGGTTCAAACGAGCCTAGACTTTCACTGGTTTGGACGAATCCACTCAGGCCTACGAACAGTGAGCCGAAAATCATCGTAACCGTGATTGCAGTATAAGCCATTTGATTGTGAGAGAGTACCATTTTCGACACCTGAGGGCTCAGACGCAGTCTGAACGACCAACCGACTTCAAGTAATGAACATAAAAGTGATGGGTCTTAGATTCAGACCTGCTTCGTCGATTCAGCGCTGGTAATCTCTCTCGGTGAGGTGATGGTAATACGGTTCAGCCCTGATTTTGAAGCCATTTTGCCTTTCCTGTCGGCCGGTGCTGGCTGCCAGCACTTAATCGACATCATAACGTAGTCAACCTCATACACCTAATCGCCGCATTAGATTTCATGCCAGGCGATGGTGGTACTTTCCCTGAGCCGATGGATTTCCCCGATGCAGGAGCAGATGGTAAAGCGAGTCTCGCTTTCATCCAAGGACAGGTGATACGCCATCATCAGAGGTTTCGCGCCAGCATTCCGCTGATCGCCAGTGAAAATCTGATCAGCCCCAGAGCAGCTGAAATGTTTGCTACCGACTTACATAATCGCTATGCAGAGGGTTTACCCGGTTCGAGATATTATGAGGGAAATGTCGATTACGACCCGATTGAAACCCATGTCGAGGATTTGGCAAAGCGGCTCTTCAATTGCTCCTTCGCCGATGTCAGGCCGGTTTCCGGGACTGCGGCCAATATCTCGGCACTGTTCAGTCTAGGCGATGCCGGAGATAAATTCATGGCGCCGGAACTATCTGCTGGGGCGCATATCTCGACCCAGAGATTCGGTGCCGCAGGGCTACGGGGATTCACCACCATCACCTACCCCTCGATTCCCGAGACGATGTCGATCGATACCGAGGTAGCGGCCGAGGCAATCCGGGTTGAGAAACCGAGAATATGCTATTTTGGCCAGTCGGTATTCTTGTTTCCCTCTGATTTGGAGCCGCTGATCGAGGCCGCTCGTGAAGTGGGTGCAAGCGTGATGTATGACGCCGCTCACGTCCTCGGCCTCATCGCTGGCGGGTGCTTCCAAGACCCTCTCGGCGACGGTGTTGATTTGGTTACCGCCTCGACCCACAAGACTTTCGCGGGCCCACAACATGGAATAATTCTCGGCAACGATGATGTTAAATTGCCAGATGGAATGATGTTGCACAAGAGGGTGCGCTCAAGGGTATTCCCCGGAGTGCATTCTAATCATCACCTTCACAAAGTCGCCGCGCTCGGCATATCCTTGGCTGAAGCGCTCGAATTCCAAGCCGATTATGCTACCGCCACAATCGCCAATGCCAAGGCTCTAGCCGAAGGGTTGTGGTCACGCGGGATGAAGGTATTCGCCCCCGACCACGGCTTTACAGAAAGTCATACGATATTGGTTGATGTACAAGAATTCGGCGGCGGAGCAGAAGTTAGTTTAAGGGCCGAAGCGCAGGGTTTGGTGATGAACAAGAATATGCTTCCCGGCGACACTTCGGCGATATCACCTTCAGGTATACGTTTGGGAACTCCTGAAATGACCCGTATAGGTATGGGCGGTGATGAGATGGATGAGGTTGCAGACCTGATTCATCTGGCGGCAGTCGGCGGAAAGGGCAGTGAGGTCAGAGGTCGAGCGCTTGAACTCAAGAAACGTTTTTTCACGGTAGAGTACTGTTGGCCGACCGGTGCTGGAGCCTATGACAATCCGATTTTCTCACCGCTCGATTAGCCCAGCGGGCGCTGTCGCTCTATCCGTGTCTACCGGGCCGACCTCGGCCACCGGGTCGGGTTGGGCCCCCGCGCTCACTTATTCGCGAGTCGTGGTGAATTCCCATTTGTGCCAAGCCCCTCTGCACGATGGGAACCTTTGGACTCCCCTGTGCGGCCTGGCCCCCTTTGCGGTTCTTCATTGCGGTGTGATTTTCCCTGCCACGATAGGCAGATGGGCCTATGGTCTGTTGTAAGTATAAGCCTTCGGTACGCGTTCCCTTTGGTCGCTTAACCCACCAGTTACTCACCAACGGTTTTAATCTGGCAGATTTCGCCTTGCGCATCGCCATCACCCGCTTGAACAATTTCTGTCGCACCCTGCGCTCCGACTCTTGAGGTAGCCTGACGGTCAGCCAAGCCGGGAATCCGATGTCGTAAATAGCTCCGTTTATCGGTACCAATATGCCGGATAGGAGCAGGTGGTTTCCTATCGGAATAGTCTCCTTTGCCGGTCGCGCTTTCATGCGCTTCAATCTCCGAGCATATGCAATCATTCCTTTCTGGTCTCGGTGTTTGATGACCCGCCTCTGGTTGCGTCTGAAGCGGCGGTAGAAAATATGGCCAAGAGTTAAACCGATGGCGATACCAATGCCGGTTGCGAGTGGTCTGAACGAGGTGATATAGATACCGAGCAGCCACCAAATCGGTAGCAGGACCAGGTAATTGGTAACCATGTTCAGTGGTGATTGCGAGTATCTTGGTGGTACCCCTCTCTCAATCGCTTGGTGGGCTGCTACCATGACATTTGCATTGAGTGCCTCATCCTCACCCCTTTTCGCATAAAGTGCCGCGATTGAATTGACCGGTGCCTCATTCACCCACTTGCGTGTGGATTTAGTATCACCAACCGCAATTGATACCTCGAATTCGGTATCGTCTTCAACCACCCCCAAGAGCGCCCCGAGCGCCTTGACCCGGGGGTCGAAAGCATCGCTCTCACTCAATTCCCGATAGATGCTCTGAGCGTAATGCCATTCACCGATGTCAACCAGGCATAGCGCTGCAGCAATTCTTGCTTTGGCACTTAGTGGTTCGATTTTTATCAACTCCAAGGCTAGATTCAACGCTTCATCATGCCGTCTTTGGGCGCGCAATAATGCCACATGACCAATCCTCGCTTGGAGGGTGAGGCGGTCTCGGTGCTGACTTCTCGTCGTCGGGACCGGATTCCAATTCCGCAATCGCTTCATCAGGTCGCTGAGATTATCGATACAGGAGTTATTCTCCCAATCCCATATGTCATCTTCATCCACCTGACCTCGCCAAGGGTCGAGCCACTCGATGATGAAGGACATCAATTCCGGTTCATCATAACCCTCTTCGAGTTCAAGTCCTCGCAGTGCTTCTCGAGCCGCATCCAGTCGTCTGCAAGCGAGATGCCCTGCGGCGATTATCATTCTCGCCTCGTCATCATCACCACCTTCTTGGGCGAGTACCTTCTTTGCTTCATCAATTGCCTTCGGCCAAAGCCCCCTCAGTGCCATCTCAACCATCTTCGCCCGAGACTTCTCCAGCCGTACAACCGCTTCGTCACCATCGATTAATTCCTGTTGGAAACGGCGCAGATGGTCGACATCATCTAATCGAGCAGCCTTCTCTACCAAGTCTCGCATCCAATCCCCCCCGCCCGACATGATTATCCCCTCGCGCCGAATCTCAGGGTCGAGGTCAAATTCCAATTTCCCCAGATTTGCGAATCTGGAAATACTCAAGAGCCATGTAAGCAGGAAAATCGCCTGACCTACGGCGATGAATATCCAAGTGCTCTTGAGGATGATCAATTCATCGAAACCATGACTTTCCAAGACCCCGGTATATGGCATCAAGTGAGAGAATTCCTTGTAGCAGATCATCACCAGGAGTAATACCGTATAGCCCGAAAAACCGGCGAACGAGAAATACAGTAATTTGGCTTGAGCACTGGTCTCAGAACGAATTTCTCTCGGCGAGGCCAGAGATACCCCGCCCAAGCCGCCGAATGTTTGACTGCCGATGAATAAGTTGCGGGTCAATTCAAAGATAAACGCCAGTCCGACTATGGCGATGTTGAAACTCAGATAGATTGTCAAGGTCGAAGCGAGTTGCTTTATTGAAACCCATTTTTCTATCCATTCCTGATTTATCTCAGCCCATTCATATATCGAGTATCCGACTAGGCCACCGAAATTCAGTACTTCTGTAGCATTATCTGGTTGATTTATCATCACGTGAATAACAGTGACGATACCATTCAATGCAGTCAGAGGCATCGTCAGTAGGAAGAAACTCAGTATCAATGAGCCTAGTCGCTTGAAGAACCCCGGCGGGTCGGGGTCGATTGGAGTCTCATGGCCGCACACAGTTGCCCATTTCTTCTGAATCAGCATATTCCATGATGCACCGAGAATTCGGCCATATGCCAATATTGTAGGTGACATGAATACCATCAGTGCATAGACCACCCAGATGGGTTTTAGCCCACCATCCTGATTGTTCCCGACCCACAGTACGAATGCGGTTGCGAAAACGAGAATTGCCAGCGTCCAGGTCTTGCGGAATAACCTGACGTACCAGGCGACGCTGATATTGTCGCTATACATCTGCTCCAGTTGCGCCGATAAAGTCACCCAGGGGCTGAACATTACCGGGACGATGATCAGTATCATTATCAGAAATACATTTGGTTGGAAATATGTCGATGGTGCAAAGAATAGTTCACCTACCAGAATCAGGATTCCAGTCATCGCCATCAGATACAATGCCACTCCGAATCCGACACTTGGCAGGCGCAGTAACACCCTTGCTTCTTCCCGGTCACGCGTCAATCGATGTACTTCGTACAACATGTCGTCAATTTCGAATGCTACTTGGAGGGAAGACATTGAGTTCGGCACCAAGAAACTCCACATGAATACGGTGACAATCAGCGCCCCGATTACCGGAAATAGCAGGTCGAAGGAAAAATCACCGGCAGAAATAACAGAGGCGTTTGTCGTTTCCCCACCTACTGCAGAGACCACCGGAATGACCGCGACCAGCACGAGCGCGAGCAGTAGCGGAATAATTCGCGCTGCAATTCTTGCGCCGCCGGCCCGCATAACGGTTGGAATACTCATGAGAATATGATAAGTTCGCCGACTTGGAAAGTTTCAGCGGTGCCGTTTGAGGAAGTTATCGATGCGATCGAATGCGAGATTCAATACCTCTATATTCGGCAAATAGACGATTCTGATGTGCCCTTTGCCCAATTCCTGCGAAAAACCACTTCCGTGGACGACGAGAACATGCTCCTGTTCGAGTAGTTGCAGCACGAATGCCTTGTCATCATCACGCCATCTTTCATCGGTCAAGCGGACGAACATGTAGAATGCCCCACCCGGGGCCTCGACTTCGAGGCCTTCAATCTGAGAGATTCTTGCCAAGCAAAGGTCGCGTTGCTCCTCGACCTTGTCAAAATATCCCTTCATCCAATCCTTCTCGCCTTGTAATCCAGCCAGATAACCCATCTGTGCGGGGGTTGAAGCGCAGAGTCGGGAACGCAGTAATCGCTCTATTCCATCGCGGACCAGGCTCAATCGCTCGCTTGGGTCGTGAATCGCGATGTAGCCGATTCTCCATCCCGGGGCATAGTAATTCTTGGACACCCCATTCAAAGTGAAAACGGGAGTGGCAGAGGAACGTGAGGCAACACTGACTTGAGTTCCGGTGAAATCCAGTCGGTCATATATTTCATCTGCGATAATCATACAGTTCGGCCATTTACCAGCTATTTCCAGCAACCGGTCAATCTCATCACTACCGGCAACATTACCACAGGGGTTGTTGGGATTGATGAGCACCAAGAGTCGTACATCTTCATCCATCTTCACCTCGATATCATCGAAATCGACCTTCCAACCGTCATCGGACGCAAGACGATACTCAATCGTCTTGGCGCCAAACATCTGCGGATATGCCATGTATGGTGGGTAATGCGGCCCTGGGGCGAGTACTTTCGTCCCCGTTTCCAATGTCGCGGCAAAGATTATCTGCAAAGCCTCGGTCACTCCGTGGCAGACATAGACATCGTCGGCGGAGCAATTCCAACCCTTGCGGGTTTCATCTACGGCAATCGCATCACGCAGGGGTGGTACTCCATAAGAGGGTGAATAACCACTCTCACCGTCCGCAAGGCTCTGTTGAAAGGCCGCGACCATGTGTGCCGGTGTCGGTAGTCCGGGATAGGCGATTGGGTCACCGATGTTGAGTTTGAGAATTTCATGCCCTTGCTGCTCTAATTTGGTGGCCGGAATGACGACATCACGAATCGCGTATTCGATTCTCGCCGCTCGATCTGAGACCGGGATGTCGTCCATGGAAACACCTAGATTTCAGAGGCGTCAATTCCGCCCATTTCACATATCACATTGAAGTGTTCATAGTCTACAGGCTGAACTGATAATCGCTGCCCTCTCTGGATAAGAGGCATCCCTTCTAAAAGAGGATTATCTTTGATCTCTGGTAATGAAACCGCATCTAACTCCTTCACAGGTGCTATGTCGACCATAATCCACCTTGGATTGTCTATAGATGATTTTTCATCGAAGTATTTTGAATCCACATCCCAGGCGGTGAAGTCGGGATAACCTTCAGCCACTACTTTGGCAACCCCTGCCACATGAGGTGGTTTACAGTTTGAGTGATAGAACAACACCAAGTCGCCGATTTTCATTTCATCGCGCATGAAGTTTCGTGCTTGGTAATTGCGCACCCCATCCCAATGAGTTTTCCCATCGGTAACCAATTGCTGCCATGGATAAGCATCGGGCTCACTTTTCATCAACCAGTGTCCCGCCATGCACTGCTTCGGTAGGTGGCCCACTTTAGATGCTGGGGCACAACGCTCATCGCCTCGACATCACGAGATTCTTTGCAAAGTCAACCCGCAATGTTCATTCAGCACTATGTGTTAAAGGAGATAAGCAGGCGCAAGGTGAATGAGGCATATGTCGCAGAGTGGTGGTCAACGCAAGCCGGGTATTGGCGAACGGGTGGCAGACCTATGGGCGCATAGTCGTGCTAAGACGGCGGAGAAGCGTAGCCGAATCATCGCCACAGCCAAAGGATTCGATCCGGTCGAGTTTTCAAAAATGACCGTCAAGAGTTTCGCTGACGCACCTCAAGCCGTGCGTCGGGAATACAAGCGCTTGGGCGTTACTGGATTGATTACTGCATTTCCCTTGTTGGTAGTTTTCCTCTGTCTCGGGGTGACGGTATTTTTTGCTTACCATAGTGGATTCATGGATAAATCGACCGAATCCGACATGCCATGGCAGATTAAGGATGAGAAGTCGCTTAATGTCAACGGCAGCCTTGATGTCTATCTTCCCAAGGGCGACCCGGTAGAGCTGGCGATAAAGGAGGTGCAGAAGGATTGGTCGACCAATGTGATGATCATCTATGTCGAATCGGAATCACAGAATATCACCGATGAGGTGATACTGCAGCAATTTGACAAAGTCGAAAAGGCCTTGAATCCGTATGTCTCAAACCCTTCCGATGACGTGATTTTCATTCTATCACTATCGACTGTGATCAAGGAAGTCAATTCTTCTGGTGCTAGAGTGACCCAGGCTTTCATCAAAGAATTGGGGGAGATTGGCTGTCAGGGTGCAAATGATGATGATTGCACCACGAGAGAGTTGGCAGCATCGCTTAACGAGTCGTTTGAGGACGGTTATCTGTTGATGGGCGATTATAGTATACCTTCACAGACCACCATCGACCAGATAATCGACAATATGTATGACGATAATGGTGACCCCACTCCCGGATTGGATAAATTATCCAGAGATGTTGATGGCGATATGAAACTCGACCGAGCGGTTATAATTGTAGCCGTCAATGAATCAAAACCATCTGCGATAATCATTTCCGAGGCGGAGGCGATAATCGCTAAAATTTCCCGTGAAAGCAATTGGAATTGTGATTCCAGAATCACTGACCCTAGCGATGATAGATATTGTGACGGTGATGAATTGGGTATCAAGATGACTTTGACAGGCCCGGTTCCGATTACCAATGCGGTCACAGAATTTTCGATTACACTATTTTGGAAGATTTTCCCCGTCGCCATCATCTTGGTGTCAGGTGGGCTGTTCTTCTTTCATTCCGACGTCTTACAAACCGGAGCATGGCGGCCGATTCAGGGCCTGAAGGTGGTGATTATTTCCGGTTTACCGACACTCTGTTCGGTATTCATCACCTTGGGGGTGATTGGCTTCATCGATTATGAGGTGGCGATGACCATCATCATCGTCGGGCCCATTCTACTCGCCCTCGGTGTCTCGTATGGCCTGCATATCACCAATCGATATTCGGAAGAGAGCGGAACCAAAAAAGAGAAAATGCACTCATCGATAAGTTCTACCGGGAAAGCCGTATTCCTTTCTGCTGTGACTACAATCATCGGTTTCATCTCATTGACATTCACTCCGATGGCACCGATTGCCACTATCGGCTTCGCCCTTTCGGGAGGAATAGTCGTGGTTTACATCATGACGATGTTGATGGTGCCTAATCTCACAATATTACTGGATTTACAGAAACCGAGCCACCCACCGTTGAAAGTATTTGAATATGCGGTGCAAATACCTCTGCGCTGGAATGTTGCCGTTATCGCAGTATTCTTGGTGGCAATCATCCTCTCAGCAACCTGGGGCCGTGAGAATGTAGAGGAAAATATCGACCTGTTGGGAATGGCGCCTGAAGGTGAGGAATCGGTCATCAAGATGAAGCAATATTCGGAGGAATTCGATGCTGGTCAAATTGGCATGGTGCTGGTGGAAAGTTGTGTTAAAGGTGAATCCAGAGACATCGAGAATGATCCCGAGTGCTCCGACCCCTATGGTAATTTATTGGCTATTTCCATATTGGAAAAGAACCTCAATACGGTTGATTATACTACTGCTGTTAGTGTGGTATTCCTGATGAAATCCGTCGGTGTATCGGCGAATTTCTCTACCGAGGAGCAATATGCAATCATCGAAGATTTCATGAATCTGCTCCCTCTGCCTGAGGAATTACGTGAAGTTGCGGAGTTGATGTTCAATCAATCAGCTTCTGAGGATGCAACTTTCTGGAAAGTCCTCGGAACTCTGGATAGCGGCTCCGAGGGTGGCCGGCAAACTCAGATATTCTTACTCAATGTATTCTATGATAGCCTGACCGATGAGACCAGAACGCTATTCATTTCCGATGATTATCGCCGCAGTCTGATCTATGTCGACCTACCGTTCCTACCGGTTTCTCAAACTACAGATTCAGTCGCATATATCGACGAATATGCCAGCCAGACGAATTACGCCCGCGGCAATATCAAGGCTGGGAAGTTGACCGGAGTTGCTGCAGTCGTAATCGCCGTGAACAGTCTTATCGTCGATTCGCAGTGGTCGTCATTGGCATTCGCCATCATCCTCACTCTGATTACCCTCGGAATCGTTTATCGTGATTTACGCTTCGCGGTGTGGACCACATCACCGGTCATCGCTACCGTGGCACTGCAATGGCTGGTGATGGCTGAACGCGAGGTTTCGTTATCGCTGGTCACGGTGATGATCGGCTCCATTCTGGTGGGGGTGGGGGTGGATTTCTCGATTCACATATCCAACCGTATCCGCGAATTGGGTGGTGGTATCGAAGCGATTCGCATTTCCACCGTCTCGACTGGAATGTCTCTATTCGAAGCCGCAACCGTGACCACACTCGGTCTGGTAACCGCTTATCTGATTCCGATACCTGAGATTAAACCGTTCGTGACCGTGGTCATCATCCTGCTGTGGATTGCCGCGGCCAGCGCCCTGCTCCTATTGCCGGCGATTTTCGTGACCTTGGAAAAATTAGGCATCGGCTCCACCGGTGGCTCTGATTCTATGAAGCGAGCGCTTGGTCTTATCAAGGCGCAGCGAAGTGGTGATGCGGCAATCGATGCGGTGATGGTTTCATCAACTTCAAGGCGAGACGACGTCGACCCGTGGTGAGGGCGACCGGACAGTGGTACTCAGTACATATGTCGCCTGGTACGAGTAGCCCATGCAGCAATACGTGTTCATCGTCACTCGCACCTCGGGAGTATTGATTCTGACTGTACTTCGCACTTCCCTCGGCTACACCTCAGTGCAGTTCTCACCTTCCGGTTCAGCCAGAATGCTTGGCTTTCGGGGGAATGGTTGGCTTGGGGTCACGATGAATCCACGTGTTGCCCTCTTGGGGTGCTCGGGCAAGACGCTCATCCGATTACGATTAGTGGAAATGCATATTATCAGGAAGAAACTATTCTCTTCACTTAGCCATCACCGCGCCAAGGGCACGGGCGACATACGTATCTTTGTGTAACGTTCGGTCGCTGTCGGGAGCGAAGGCCGAAGTCGTGGATTATCGGAGTGGCCTTCGTCAGTGGCTTTCGCTGCGGTGACTTGATGTGTGATAGTAATGCCGGGCAAACGGACCTCGACTGTTGACGGGTCGAGGGCCGGTGATTTCATGTCCGAAGCAAGACTTGTGGACAAGCGTTGGAGCATCGATTTAGAGAGACGAATCCAAGAGGAACATTACCGCAACTCGGTTTCCTATGATGAGCGCTATGGATTCAATCCCGATAGCGGCAAGGAGTTATTCGTCATCGACACCCCGCCCCCATATCCCAGTGGCACCTGGCATATCGGTGCAGTGGCGCAATACAGCATGATTGATGTGATTGCCAGAAGTCAGCGGCTAATCGGCAAAGAGGTATATTTTCCTTGGGGCATCGACCGCAATGGCATCAATATAGAATTCACCGTCGAGAGGAAAACCGGGCGCAAAATGAAGAGTTACGACCGTGCAGAATTCATCGAACTCTGCTATGAGACCATCGAGGAGTTCACCGCAGCAATGCGCAGTACCGCTTCTCGGGTAGGACTTTCATGCGACTTCAGCAACGAGTATCTGACCGATTCACCCCAATACCGTGCCTTGAGCCAGGCAATCTTCGTCGATCTATTCGAGCGCGGTGACATCGTCGAGGATTTACGCCCCAATATCTACGACCCGGTCGAGGGTACGACAATCGCCGATGCCGAGGTTGAGAGACAGCAGAGAAAAACTCGCATGATCGATGTTAAATGGGCTGTCGAAGATGGCACCGAGTTGATTATCTCGACCACTCGTCCCGAACTGATCTGTGCCTGTGGCACCGTGGTAGTTCATCCTGACGATAAGCGCTACACTGATTTGGTCGGCAAGAAGATTCACCTGCCGATGCAAACTTCAGGGCGAGATACCAGTGTCGAGGTTCGCACCCACCATTCGGTGAAGTCGGATTTCGGCAGTGGTGCACTGATGGTCTGTTCATTCGGTGACCAGAATGACGTCGTGATTTTCCGTGAACTAGGGTTAACTCCCTTCCAGGCGATTGGCCTCGACGGCTGTATGACCGAAGTATCGGGCCCACTGGCAGGAATGCCGGTAAGTGAAGCCCGTGAGAGGGCTCTGGAGATTCTCGAATCCGAGGGTAAAGTCGGTGACATCGTCGAGCGAGAACAAGAAGTTCCGGTCAGTGAGAGGGGCAAGAACCCGGTCGAAATCATCCTGCTGAAAGAATGGTATGTGCGGCAAATAAACATCCAGGGGAGGTTGCGGGAATTGGTCGATGAAATTAATTTTATTCCGGCTAAAAATCGTCAATTTCTATTGGATTGGATGGACAATATCACCATCGACTGGCCGATCAGTCGTCGCCGTTGGTATCACACCGAAATTCCCATCTGGTATTCTCAAGATGAGAGCAAAGTCATCGTCCCCCCATCTGGAACCTATGTTCAACCCTGGCGAGAGCAACCCCCGCAAGGATCCCGGGTTCTCGACCGCGCGACCAGAGAGTTCCTCGGCACTTGGGAGCAACTATCACCTGGTCTTGGAGTTGTCATCGGCGAGGAGAAGGTCTTCGACACCTGGATGGACTCTTCCAATTCAAATCTATATGTCTGTGGATACCTGAATCGCCCCGATGTTTTTTCCCGGGCATTTCCCACCGCGATTCGCCCTCAAGGCAAGGAAATCGTCCGAACCTGGCTCTATTACACCCTGCTGAAAAGTGCTCTACTTTTCGATAAGCCCGGATTTACCAACGTTTGGGTCGATGGCTTGGGAATGGACCCCTGGGGGCGTAAGATGAGCAAGTCACTGGGTAATGGCATCGATGCTGATTCGGTGCTCGAATGTGGTGCTGGGGGTCGTACCGGGTCGTGGACAATCAAGGGGCCGGAAAAGACCGTGTCGCTGAGGGCCAACAAAATCGGCAGTGAGTGTTTCCGGCTGTGGAAGGCCTGCGACGCTCAGGTCGGTGATGATTTTCACATCAACCCCGAGGAAATAGAAAAGAAGTACTTCGGAGTATTGACCAAATTATACAATGTCGCTAGATTTGCCTCATTTTTCGATATTCCCGCTGACCTTGATTCAAGCCCTGAGCATCTGGCCGCTGAGGATAAGTGGATACTGGCAGAATTCGCGGCCACGATGAGTACTGTACAGAGTGCTTGGCAGGAATTGGACATCTATTCTGCAACTCAGGCACTGAAGAATTTCGGCACCGGGATATTTCCCAGCCACTGGATGGAGATGGTCAAGTCGAGGTTGTATGATGGTGATGCTTCGGCTATGTGGACCGTGCATCGCATCGTCCGTGATTTCATGTCGGCTTTCAGCCCGATCTGTCCATTCTTCACCCATCATATCACCGAGACGTTATATGGCCTCAGTGCGGTCGATGTGCGCCAGTTTCCAAGTGAGGCGGTCTCCGAATTGGCGGTTGGTGGTGATGAGAATATCCGACTATGCCGGCTGAGCCAGACAATTACCGAGTTCAATAGTTCAATCTGGAAACTGAAGAAAGATTCTGGAATCTCCTTGAACATGCCTATTTCAGGAGTTGAAATACCGCCAGAACTGCAGGAATTTGCCGAAATACTTGGGCAAATGCACAAATTAGAGTAAACCCTCTGAATATCTGCCCAATGTCGATTGCCGATTTGGCGGCTCTTCGAGCTGGCCGATTCGAAAGCCGATAAGTCTCACAGGGCGAGAAAAATCCAGATGATGGGCAAAGAGGTCATGGCCTAGTCGTTGAAAAACTCCTTCATCATCCATGGCGACAGGGATCGAGCGGCCGTGGGTATGGGTTTCAAATCCCTGATAGCGAATTTTCACCTCGGCCAACCTGCCCGCTACATCGAGGTCATTGAGGCGTGCCAAAACCTCGGTGATCAGAGAGTCCAGACGGCCTAGTACTATCTCCGGGTCGCGCTCATCCTTGGCAAAAGTATGTTCCTTGCCGACGGATTTTCTACTACGTAACGGGCTGACCTCTGACGAAGTCTCACCCTCTAGCACCGCGACCATCCATTTAGCGAAGCGCTTTGAGGTGAATCGCTGCAGTCCCAATACACCCATCGCATGTGCCTCATCCATTCCCTCAATACCCCATTCGGCCAGCATCGTAGCCGACTTGGGTCCAATACCGGGCACTTCTCGCGGCGGCCGTCCTTCAAAAAATGCGAGTATATCGGTGGGAAGGATACGAAAGATTCCGTTGGGCTTATTCTCTTCCCCCGCCATTTTCGCCAGTATTCTGGTTGGGCCGATGCCAAATGAGGCCGAAAGATTGACCGATTTCATTATCCTCTGTTGCAATTCACCAGATAGTCGCAATGCCGAATCCCAATCCCCACCTACGCTTTCGGTAACATCGAGATAAGCCTCATCTACCGAGGCCTGTTCAAACCGGTCTGCTTCTCGACGTAAGATACTCATGACCTTCCTGCTCGCTCGGCGATATAATCCGCGCGTGCTCTGCATATAGGTGCCGTCACCGACCGGTTTTCCAGGACAGCGACGCCAGGCTTCCGAAATCGGCATCGCCGAGTGGATACCGTATTTTCTCGCTGCATAGTTGCAGGTCGAGACGATGCCCCGCCCCCTCCCATCCTTTGGGTCTGAGCCGATGATGAGCGGCTCGGTGGGGTCCAAACCATGGTGCAGGGTTTCGACCGCGGCGAAGAAGGCATCGAGGTCGCAGTGAATCAGGATGCGGCCGCCAACGAAATCGCCACCAACCGAAGTCGCGCCAGCGGAAACCTCTCCATCACTCATGGCACCATTGTCATGCCTACGGTCTTTCAATTTATTACCTCAAACCGTACGCACATTCACACTCCGATTAACCAAGGTTTCGCAGGTATTTGTTCGCAGAGCAGTATCGACCGCTTGACCGATATCCATGCCGACGCGATATTGCGCTTCTTTGGTCGCTGCGCCGATATGCGGGGTACCGTGAAAGTTGGGGTGCTGGAGAAGTTCGGAATCGGGATTCACCGGTTCGTTTTCAAACACATCCAATGCCACACTGGCCAGTTGCCCGCGCCCCAGAGCAGATAATGCCGCATCTTCATCGACGATACCGCCGCGGGCACAGTTCACTATGTGATTTCCACACCGAATGCCCTGGGGGCTGACCCCCGGCATCAAATCAATCCGTTCAGAATCTACCAGATGATAGGTCTCATCCGAGAGGTTGCAATGGACGCTGATATGGGTGCACATACGAAAAACATCATCGACTCTGGCGTGTAATCGACAATTCATGTCGCGGGCGATCTTCGGGGGGAGATAAGGGTCATAGGCGTGCAATTCCATCCCGAAAGCAGATGCCAATCTACCTACACCCTGGGCGATTCTACCGAAGCCGATGAAGCCAATCGCCTTACCGGATAATTCAGTGCCCCTGAGGATATTCTTCTCCCAGTTTCCGTCTCGTAGACCGGCATCGGCACGAGGCAGGTGGCGAGTGCTCGCCAACAGATGACCAATGGTCAATTCAACCACACTCTGCGTACTGGCGCGCGGCGCATTAACGACCATGATACCATGTTCGTTCGCAGCCTCAAGGTCGATATTATCGACTCCGACCCCAGCTTTGGCGATAACTATCAGCCGACCACCTCGGGCGACTGAGGAGGAGATTACCTCGGAGCTCAATTTGGTATTTGACCTGATGATCACCACCTCGAAATGACGCAGGTAACCAGCGATCAAGTCTTCCTCAGTAACGGTTTCGACAACTAATTCATGGCCCATGTTTTTCAGCGCTTTCTGTGCCCCATCGGCCATTCCGTCGGTAATAGCAATCCTTGCCATGGAGCCTCGAGGTAGCGCAGTGAAATGAAGGTTATTCCTATATCGGATGCTCAACGCCAGCGCGATAGATGTTGCTATACACCGAAAGCCATACGCAATTCCGTGGCAGGGACTGATTACGAGGCACTGATGTGGGCTCTAGGTCTGCTTTGCATACCCTTGGTGATGGCCTTACCGGCCAGATTTGCCTGGCGCATATATGCCGGCAGCAAAATTGAGCACGGTGATTATCGAAAGGCTGTCAAGCAGGTTCTCGACAGTGGCTATTCCTTGGAGCAATTCCGGGTGAGTCTCAATGATGAGAGAAGGAGGTTGCATATAGAGCCCGAAAAGGCGCGATTGATTGAAACCGATGTACTTTACCCACTCTCCTTACCGCATTTCCTGCTCCTGCCAGCATTGATTGTCAGCCCATTGGCGATTCTGCTTGCCATCCCGATGATTATCATGGCCATTCCGATTCTACTTCTTCTCGACTGGTTGTTGATTGAGAAACGCGGCCTGATAATGGCCTTATTATTCCTGCAGCGACGCACCAAGTGGCAGATAATCCATATTTCACAACCGCATAGAACCCATGGTGAACTGCGCGAAGCAGTGGTTTCGTTTCATCGTATCCCGCGCGCTTCATTCCTTGGAATGTTTGCATGGCTGATGGTACATTGGTCACTGGCAGCCGAATCCATATGGCTGGAGATGCTGGTCTCCGGGATTCTGTACCTGGGATTACTCGCGGTCATCGAAGTGGTTTCAAATGCCTTGGATGCCGAACTGGTATTCGCCGACCCGGCCGGTAGCCGATTACTGCCGGTGGATAAGTGGATGCAGTCTTTTGTCGAACCGCTGATCGGCGCCGGACTTATTTTTCTCCTATGGCGGGATTTGATGCAGGAATCACGGGTATCGGGGGGAGACCCGGTATTGTTTGCCTTAACCGCACTTTTCGTACTTTTCGCTGTGGCTGTGGTCGGTTTGGGAGTGGAAATAGGATTCTCCCGCCGGCGCGGGAAGAAGACTCAAATGATTTTTTCAAAGCAGGTGGTCGAGGAAATAAATCCTCTTTCATATACCTATACCCGGCATGGCGGGAGATTGGAATTACATGTATCCTGTTCGATGGCGGAGCGGGTTGAGCGCCGCCAATCGGAGCACGAAGACAAGCCGCGCAAGCAACTTGACTTCGCCTTTGTCGACCAACTCAGAAGCAAGGCCGCTGGCGGCTCAATCATTCCACCACCAGCACCAGAAACACCGCTGGAGATTGGTACCACAGAGAATAGTACCGTGGATGATGACTCAGCGGAATGATTCACCGCAACCACATGTGCGGTCAGCGTTCGGGTTATTGACCTTGAATCCGCCACCCATCAGTTTGTCTTCGTAATCAATTTCAATTCCATCGAGCATGGCACTTACAGTTTCAGGAATCATTATCGAAATCCCATCTACCTCAAGTTCTTGGCATTTTTCTTCACTGTCCTCGACCAGTTGCAGGTCATACATGAATCCGGTACAACCACCGTTGAGCACATTGACCAATAACGAGGCCTCTGAATCACCGAGAGCCTGGGTCAACATGGTATGTGCCTTCGGGGTGAGAGTCACCATCGCGACCACCCTTTCGTCACTGGTTGATGCTATTTCGTCAATCGGTGAAGCACTAGGGCACGTGCCACAGTCAGCGTCGCTCATGATACCTCCTCGATGCCGTAGTAAAAAAACATATGCATTAAATTCCTAGGCGTAAACTCTCTTTACGAAGTTGCTTACAACGCCTGATCTGTTCCTTGGCAAGTGCACTTTCCTCGTCACTAAGACCGCGTGGAATCGCTTGGTCATAGCACTTGATAGCATCATCATAGCGTTCCATCTCAGCGTATCCAGTGCCCATGTTATAGAGTGTTCTCCCGGAGACAAGAGTGGGGTTGATCAGCATTGCTTGATGGTAATTCTCGATAGTCTTCGGATAGTCTTCAAGATAATAGAATGCATTTCCTCTCGCATTGAGTATCCGAATCACCATGTCATCATCATTCTTGAAAACCTTGAGCGCCTTATCAAGGCAGGAGAGTGACTCGCGAAATTTCTTCTCGGAAATCAGCGATAGGCCCCGATTATACCATTCGATATCGGCATTGACCGAAGCCGACCCATTTCCGTCATTACCACCAATGGATTCCATTCTGCTGGTTACCTCGTGTGCTGCGGCTGAGAGGTCGATGTTTGGGACAATTTCAGTATCCTGTGACCTCGGTGAGGGGTATGGGGTTACCGGGGTGAGCAATAACTCTGGTACATCAGCAGTATCAACTTCCTCTTCCATCCCCTTTTGAGATGGAACTGGCGGTGTGCCCACAGATACGGCGCCAACCGGTGATTCGACCTCGGTGACGGCAACAGTTTCTGCGGGAACCACTGGTTGTGCGGTGGTTTGAGTGTCTACGATTTCAGCATTCGGCGGTTGTTTCACCATCATCAACTCTAGTGCTGCGGCCATGAACTCCTGACGGGTGAGGTATCTGTTACCATCATCGTGTGACTTTGCGGCCTCGATTAGAGCGCTTCTGTCATCCAACCCATAACCATCCATTATCTCGGCCACGACATTGTCGGAATATCTCCACGATTTCTTTGCGTTCTTCAACTGTTCAGCCGCGGATTCCAACTCCTCCCGTTTCAGGTATCGATTGCCATCATCGTGGGTCTTCGCCACCTCGATCAACTCATCGCGGTCGTCGAGATGATATTCCGCAATGACCTGGTCGACGACATTATCCGACCAGCGCCATGGGACTTCTCCACCTGCCTGCACCAAGGATGAATTGGCTGAATCTATCTGTTCTTCCCCGACTCCCAACCCGCGTGCTTTTTCTCGGCATTTACTGGCGGTATCAAGGTCTCCGGCAGCCTCTAGTGCCGCGGCCAATCCGAACCAGTACCTCTGGTTCTCAGATTCTCTCTGCAACATCACTTTCCACTGCGCCACCGCGCTGATATGGTCACCGGCCAGGCTTGTAGCAACAGCCTTGAGCTCAGCCTCGTCATCGTCATCGGTTATGAAACGTAACGCCATTGCCGCTAATTCAGGGCCCTCGGGTAGAGTCAGGGGCAAATTCTGCTCCGCCTCCAGAATGGCTGCCTCACCATTGCCAATATCAACCAGTAGCTGGGTAAATTCAGTTCTGGAGGAGTGAGTTGGCTCAAGGACAAGTAACTTCTCCCACGCCACTATCGCAACATCGACCTTGCCACTCTCCAATGCCAGTTGGCGAAGATTATCGGCTGCCTTGACATAGCCTTGATCTAACTTCAGAGCGGTGGAAAAGCAGGTTAGAGCATGCTCAAACCTTGTCGAGCGGCGGTGCAATACCCCGAGATTATGCCAACATTTAGCATCTGCATTATCGATCCCAAGTGCCTTGTTATAGGCTTCGATGGCGCCATCAATATCACCGGATTTCCCTTTACACCCAGCGATGACTCGCCAGATTCCGGCATGGGTGGAACCTTCACCCTCAAGGTGGCTGGAGGCGAGTTCCATCGCTCCGGCCGAATCTCCAGAGCGTAACATGTCTGTAGCCTGCTCGGCGACCGCGTCCAAATCATCCGCACTGACACCCAACTCGATTTTCGCTTCAACCTCCTCCGTGCTCACTGGCACCGGCGAAGGGGAACCGTACCCCTCTTGCGAGACTGGATGGCCATCATCCTCAGCGGTAGGTGACTCGGGTGGTGATGTCGGAGCGATTCCGGCGCGACTGAGAACATCGAGCAACGTAGCATGGCCGGGGTATGTATGCAGAGCGGTATCAGCCCAACCTGCGGCCTCTTCGACCTCTCCGATTCGGTCGAGCAGAATAGCTAGATTTGCCGCGGCAGGACCGTTATTCCGGTTCAGGTCCAAGGTGATGGCAAATGATTGCCGAGCACCTACGGTATCGCCTTTCCCCTCCAGCAGGACGCCGCGGTTGAACCAAGCCATATCACAGGTTGGGTCGAGGGCAATAGCCCGATTGAATGCGGCGAGAGCATCCTCTACCGAACCCTGTCGCGCCAGCAATTCGCCCTCGTCGAGAAGTTCGGCAGTATCATTGAATACGGCATACTGCGGGGGTACATCCGGCTCTTCCACTATGACTTCGGGGCTGAATTCCGGCATTTCAGCAATCTCAGGGATATCATCTGGTGGGTTTTTTTCATGAGCGCTACTCTGTTGAACTTCGCGCAGAAGTTCCCGCATGTTGATTGTAGATGGACCAGTGCTCTCCATAGTAGACCCACCCTTTGACCCGCACCATCCATGCATAAGGGTTGCCTGTGTTCGCTCAAGCCTTCACAACTCGTATTTACGATTGGATTCACATTGAATGCCCATACGAGATAATGAAGCATTCTGGTTCGGACGCCGGTTCTACTTGCCTAAGCGATTCACAAACGCTCATAGGACCACCTTAGGCGCTCGGGCAAGACGCTTATCTGAAACTCTTTGCTCCACATTATTGATTCCGGGATACTTACTACCAGCGCAGTTACCTCTTCACCTTGCCCTCGCTATGCTTGAGCATTGAATTCCACTATCCACGAATTGTAGTGCTTGTCACGAACGCTCAAGCGGTGGCTGAGATTAGGAAAATCGTATCAAGTCGAAACTACTCGGCAATACATGAGTGAATCTGACAATATCAAAATTCTCGGGCTTTCGGGCTCGTACGGCTTAACCTCGAAAAATGGCCTACTGTTGCAACTCGCTTTGGCTGATGCGAAGTCGTGTGGAGCTGAGATACATATCTGGGACCTGGTCGAGAAACCGCTTCCTTTGGTCGGTGCCGAAGGTTCTTGGGAAGATGAAAACGTCAAAGAATTACAAGCCTTGGCGAAATCCTGCGATGGTTTCATCGTCTCTTCACCAGAATACCACGGCTGTATGTCCGGGGTGATGAAGAACACCTTTGATTGGTTGTATTTTGACCATGTTTCCGGCAAGGCATTCGCTTTGATGTCCACTCTGGGGGGTCAGGTTAACTCCAACACCCTCAATCAAATGAGAATCTGTGTTCGCTGGTTACATGGCTGGGTGATACCCGAGCAAGTAGCGGTCGGAAAGGTCAAAGAGGCATTCGATGATGACGGAAATCTGGTCGACGATGAACTACGGAAAAGGGTCACGAAAATGGCCGAATCTCTTGTCAATACCGCGGCATGGCGTGCGTCTAGCGCTGAGAATGAGTGATTCGATGACAGCTGACCGCCCGAGATTCACCACCGATTTCGGTGGCCAATTCGTGCTTATCGAGCCGGGTAATTTCTTTATGGGATGCGATTCCAATGGTGCCACACCCTGCGAATCACCGATGAGAGAGGTCGAGATCACACAGCCATATTTCATTTCACAACGGCCACTCACCCAAGCCGAATGGGTACTGGTGATGGAAAAAAATCCGAGTAAATTCACTTCTGGACTGGAAGCTGGTCTGCGCCCGGTGGAGTCCATATCGTGGCTTGACAGCACCGAGTATATCGCTCGCCTGAATGAGAATGGTGTCAGTGAATATCTCGGAATCGAGGGGTGGTTTCGTCTTCCCAGTGAGGCCGAATGGGAATATGCGGCGCGGGCCGGAACCTCCTCAGCCTGGTCGTTTACTGGTGGTGACCGGGTATTATCCGAGCATGGATGGCACGCCGGTAATTCAGCGGCAAAGACGCAGATGGTGGGTCAGAAAGCCGCCAATCCCTGGGATATTTTTGACCTCCATGGCCTTGTCAGCGAATGGTGTCTCGACCACTGGCACGAAGATTACCTCGGTGCCCCGACCGACCAATCGCCATGGTTGGATGGAGTCATCTCCAATCTCCGGGTTCACCGCGGAGGGAGTTGGTTTCACGAATCGTTTTCCACCCGGAGTTCATCCCGGGCCAAATCGAGTGTCACGCACACTTCGGATGGATTGGGATTAAGGCTGATATGGGCGCCGATATAGGTGGGTTGAATGGCAACACTGTATCACAATCCAAGGTGCTCGAAATCTCGTCAGGCCCTGGCATTGCTTACCGATACAGGTAAAGATTTCTCCCAAGTTCTCTATTTGCAGACCGGTCTTTCCATATCGACGATATCCGACCTCATCAGCCGTTTGCATGGTGAGGTCAGCGACCTTGTCAGGACCGGGGAGAATGAGTTCGAACAGTCTTCTTTTTCATCGCGAGAACTAGAACAACCTCAGGTCGTTTGCGAGTTGATTCACCAGCATCCGATACTTCTCCAACGCCCTCTTTTCGATGACGGTGAATCGGTATATATCGGCCGGCCACCAGAGAACATTCTCGTCTCATCATTCTTCATCCCCGGGCAATAATCCCTCGCCATCGAGCGATGTGATGTCGAATTCATTTGGATAATCATCGTCCAGATGATGCTCCGGGGGTGTGATTCCAGGGCCGTTTTTCCATTTTCTATCGCTCGGCTTCTCAAGTATTATCAACAATCCCAGACGCTGAAACTGTGCTAGCGCCGACGCAGTCCTCTGGGCTACGGGAGCGATATCTTCATGGAAGGTCGCATCGAGTGATGCACAGATTTCAGCAAAGGTTCGCCGTCCGTTACTCAATTCCCACAGCAGACTGTTCATTCGGTCCAAAGGTCGGCGAATTTCTGTTGGGCCACGAAATATCCTCTGGAAAAATTTCTCCAGTCGTGTGAATTTCTTCGGGAAACGAATGACGATTAATCTCCCCGATACTCCTTCGCTTACCGGATGAGCCTGCACCTCGCCTCCACGTGCCCACCAAACCGGAAGTCTGGTGGGATATTGTTGGGCTAATTCATCCTCGGCAACCGTCGGTAATTCCAACCTTACACCTCCAACTGCCAGGTCCAAAAGAGCAGAGTTGCCATCGTAACACAACCGATTCCGGCGACAAATCGCAACAAATGCACATTTTTTGTGAAATGTCGGAGGTACCACGCCGCGACGCCGCAGATTGAGACCACCGCCAATAGCATATACCATGGAGTCGGCATCACCGCCATGAATCCGCGTGGTTGGAATCCATCATAGCCTTGACGCCTAGTCACCTAAGGCGGCAAAAGCGCCACTCAAGCCATCGTCCCCCTCGTCCTCTTCCGGGGTTTCCACCTTCAGTAAATTCACCGTTCTCGCAGAGGAAACCGAATCTGCCGCAATGGTGGATTGATTCATACTCTGCCGTTTCCACTCTATTTGCTCCTCAGTCCATCCAGCAGCCCGTAATTCACTCAACCTGAAACCATCAATTATCATCTCAGGCGACATCCCTCCTGCATCACCGACCTGCTCGGATTGGGGATGAGCGATAGGATGCTGCAGCGGTTGTGTAACCGACACCACGGGGATTGCCTGACCACCTGAGCCATCTTGGACCTGGGGGGCGAGGGGTACTTGCGGGGTGGTAAGTGCCGGGGAGATGGGAGGTCCGACCTGCGGCTGCACGAGGCCACTCGCCGGTGGTGCGGCAACTACCTCCTGCTCATATTTCTCATTCTCGATTTCCTCTTTTTCATCGCTTCGCTTACGGGCTAATATCAGCAGTGATATCACCACCAGAATAGTTAATGAAACGATACCGATTACTATTGTTCTAGTATCCGAAAGTGCATTTTGGAAAATACTCGAGACCTCTTCAGACTCACGCACAAAGGAAAAATCTCTGCTCTCGGATGAAAGTACATCACCATCCTCATTGGTGATATTCCATCTGATCGAGTCACTCATGGCGCGGCCGCCATCGATGATTTTACAGATTACCGTGGCCGTGCTAGGGCGTATTCCATCCGATTTGTCGACCGTGAAGGTATAACTTTCCACGATGTTCAGGCCGTCACAATGCAAACTCCAACCAGCGGGTAATTGCGGTGAAAAAATCAGGGTTTCAGCAATACTGGAATTGCTCCAAACGTAAATCGTAAAGACTTCGGAATCCCCCAATGTAGTCGACTCATCGAGCGAGAATTCCAGCGTCACGTCGCGCCGCTCATAGACGTCGATAACCGTCTCGGCGGTCTTGGTGACGGGTAGCCCATCCTCTCCTTCACCACCTTCTACAATCAGCACCAGGGCAATATTTGTCCCGACCTGTACATGTTCTTCTATCGAGATTACTATTCTCAGCGTGACGTTACTACTGGCTGAGATTGCCACCCCGAGCCAGCGACCGTCTTCGACCTTGTTTGCTGTATTACTGATGACGTACATCTCGACAATCACCCCATCAGTCGGAGGCAGACTCTGCACCTGTATTTTTACTCGAACATCAGGATCGGCGATATTGCCAATATTATGAATCTGAAAATCTATAGTCAGAGTTTCCGATACCCTTACCATCTGTATCGAGGTGTTGAAACCGATTATTTCAGGTATTTTCACCCCCGCGGTTTCGAGTTCAAACAATACTGAATTATCCGCTTGGTTTGAATCGGAACCCACATTCGGGTCTACTCGAATGGTGAAATCTACATATTCTCCCGGCCCCACTTCCTGTGGGATGAGAAGATACACCTCGACGTATTTCACATCGTTCAACTCATATGATGGGCTGAGGTATATCGGTTGCTGGGTGGTAATTCCGTCGACCACCACCCACCAACTCCAATCATCTGCTATCCCAGCAACCGAAATCACCGCATCGACCGGGCCATTACCGTTATTCTCAATCTCTATTCCAAATGCAGCCGCCACCCCTGGCTCAATCTCCTGATGGCCGTCAACGATTGAAATATTGAGGTCATGGACCGGTTTGATGCCGAGCATGGTAAACGCGCTGGAGGTGGCATTGGTACTGGAAATCGAACTGGTCGCCCACGGGGTGATGATAGGACCAAGGTCGCCGACCTGGCCGGTACTCGGCGCTTGCACGGTAACGGTGAATGTCGATGATGAACCAGGGTTAACCGCTAGATTGGCGAAGGATGGCTGGACCAAACTCCAGGTTTTCCCTCCCCCTTTATCCGCTCCAACGGTAAACGTGTCCAAACGTGTGGCATTATTCCAGACTGTGAAGGTCAGTTCTCTGGCTTCGCCAGGCAATAGAGACCAATCCTGTACGCCTTGGCTGGCAAGATCAAAACCGACTTCAGCAATCGTCACCATGGCAGATTTCGCTTTAATCAGAGCGATATCGGTTTTTGATGGATCACTATCACTGGCAATCTCCAACCATACTGAACTGGTCAGGTCTGGGTCGGCATCGGCCGGGACACTGACAACGAATTTAATCGCTTCAGGAGCGCCCGGGGATATGGAAATCTGGCTGGTTTGGTCCCATGCCAAACCTAGAGTCCATCCACTCAAGACGTTGAAATCACTGACTGAAATACTGAATGTATCTGCGGCCTCACCGATATTATCCACCTCGACAAAGAATTCGCAGGTACTGCCCGGCGCACAGAGTGCGGTCTGACTAGGAGTGATAATTGAAGGAATAAACGATGGGTCGACGGTGATTTGTAGATTCTTCACCTCGATGATCGAGGGTTCATTTGCGCTGGTTATCTGCAACTGATAAGAATTTGCGCCAACGCTGGAATTTGCCCCCGGTTTCAATTTGATCCGGAGATTATGAGATTCCCCGGGCATGACTTGGATACCGGCACCATGATCGATATTACCACCATTCTCGTGCAATAGCGAAAATTCCCATTCGGCAGGAAGCGCATTCAGACTCGGGAAATAACGGTCGGAAACATTACCGCTGTTATGGATCGTCACCAATTGGTCACTCCATTGTCCGCGCTGGGCACTGCTGGAACTATTCACTCCTATCGCCCAATCATACTCATGTAAACCGGCACGCTGGTCGTAATACCAGATCAATTCATCCAACCAATAGCCGATATCGGTGCCGGCCGAATTCGAGGTGAAGACATATCTGAATTGTGAACTGGAATGTAGGTATTCAACCTGTAATGGTGCTAATGGCAGGCTATATGCTCCCACGGTATTGGTGAAAGTCGACCAACTACTGGTGCCATCGGCAATCGTCGGATCAATCGAACCTGATATCTGACCAATCTCTTGCCATGAGCCATCGGCCTTGCGCGCCTGAAATGAAATCACATCCCCTGATTGAGCCGAACCGGTTACAAAAAAAGTCATGCCAACAGCTCGAGTGGGGTTGGGGTGGCGGTCAGAGAAATCCCAAACCGGGGTTGAAAGAGTAGCCGACACACCATTGCCATAATTGCTGGATGCACCGTTGCCGATATGGCATGCTACACCTTTGGAAATTGCCGCATCCGGATTGGACGACCATCCGGCTCCCACGCTCCAACCGGTGAAATCATCGCAATTGTGGTAAACCATCCCGACGGTCAAATGGCGGGATAGCGCGTCGTTGCCCGTATTGGCATCGGTTGGGTGAAGCGCGGTTATCACCATAGAATGATTACCTGTATAGGTCGGTGTCCATGTGTACTGAATGGTAGTGGTACTGCCGGGGTTGATGCTGGGGACGCTCAGAGTGGTATTGAGAATCTCAAACTTGGCGTATTCATCGTGCTCGACCAGGAGCTGCGTCGGGAAAACCCCGCTCGAGTTAACACCAAAATTCTCGAGGGTGATAGTCAGTCGCATCTGCACCCCCAACATCCCATCGATGACGAACAGATCTGCGGGCCGATTGAAGCTTGCAATCGGATGATTGCTACTGAACATCTGGAATTTATCCTGGTCGGCTGAATTTGGGTAGTTGAACGAAACCGCGGTAGGTTTGATATCGATGCCACTGTTATGAGAAGATAATTGATAATCATTTACCCCAGCAAACGTCGGTTGAGAAATGTTTGCAAGATTAGCCATCAGCAGAACCGCGATGATTACAATTGCACCGCGCCGCAATCCCATGTAATCGTTTGACTCCAATCTATCTATTTCAATTCGCCGATAGGGTCATTCATCCTCGGTAGTTCCGATGCCGACCTTCTCGGCTCGTCTTTCCTTGGCTTGAGCGGCAAAATATATTCCGAACGAGGGCACCAGCAAGACCGCAAAGCAACCGATGACGGAAAATGTCGCCCACACCAATTCAGTTGCCGGGTCGATGGTGAATCGCTTTACTCCAGAGAACTCTTCATTCACCATGGTGACATCTATCATCGGCATATCGGAGTGGTTCCCGGGTAATTTCACCGCGATCTGCCAAACATTGTCGGCGTGTTCATAGGCAATGTTCTCGCGCGCAGATTTCTCTGCCGCAGATAGATTTTTTGCCCACACCGTACCACTATCCCGACGTGCTGGGTCCCAGTGGGTCAAACCGGTGATACTGGCGTTACCCGCATCATCGAAGGTCGTTTTATGGGTGCCTAATTTCACGCAGGATACGGCGCAAGAGAATTTCTCCGCCTCAGGATCTCCGAGGTCGGGATGGCTCCAAAAACCCTCTCCGGCGTTGGTCAGACTCACCTCTCCACCGAGTACTCCTCCGCTGATGGTGGCGTTGATCCACGACAGATTATCCGGTTCGGTGTTGAAACCCCAAATCCATCTCGTCCAATCCTTCTCACCGACGAAGTAATGCTGTTCGGTAATAAGAGAAATATTGCCACTCCGTTCCTGCGGATCAGAGGAATAAACGTAGTAATCGTTGGTTAGCGAGGCACTGTAGACCGCGTATGAAAGCACTATGATCAATGTCAATGATAACCCGACCAAGGTTCGTACAAGGTTCGGGTTCTGCGCCAGTGCCTTTCGCATCGTTACCGGCGAGGGGCATATCTCATTCAAGGATTGTTCAAGCCTCGCGTCTACAGTAGGCACCATATTCTGCGACATTTGTCCCGTAGGGACAGCCAATTGCTTCAAATACGGGTAGCAGGTCGGCGACTCGCTCGGTGCCTCGCATGACGACGTTTTACGATGTCCCATCAAGTCTTTTGGTACCTGCTGTTGCAGATGCATTAGCGGGTATCGATGCCATCTCAGCACCACAGTGGGCTGGCCACGTAAAGACCGGAGTTCACCGGGAGAGACCACCCACCCAAGAGAACTGGTGGGAGCTTCGTGCCGCCGCAGTACTGAGGAAAATCGCCGCCAAAGGCCCCATTGGGGTAAACCATCTGGCGCAGGAATATGGTGGTAGCAGCAACCGTGGTTCCGCCCCCAACACGGCGAAAGCAGGAAGTCGTCACGTCATCCGCTCGGTACTGCAGCAACTGGAACAGGCAGGCCTTATCGAAAAGGAATTACAGAGGGTTATCGAGGTTGAGGATGAGGACGAAGTCAAGCATAAGGTCAGCATCTTCAAAGGGCGTAAAATCACCGGCGCCGGGCAGAAGCTGCTCGATGCCACAGCCCATGGTCTACGGGAAGTCGCCGATAGCGAATATCCCGGACTGGCTAAATACTAAGGAAGTGTAGAGGTGAGTACGATGGTAGTTTCCCCTGATGACGAACTTTCACAACTGCGCGCCGCGCGCCGCTCACAATTGCAGGAACAGTTCGAGGAGCAGGCAAATGCCCAACTCGCCGCTGAAGAGCATGTGCAGATGGAGGCAGTTGAGTCCGCCCAACTCGATTCAGCGATGAAAGCAATTCTTTCACCCGAAGCCCGCTCCCGTCTAGCCCGTCTCGAGTTGGCATATCCAGACTTGGCGCAATCGGTCAAACAGCAACTGGCTCACCTGAGCGCGAATTCCCGTATCGCCGTACCGATCGAGGATGAGACCTTGCGAACAATCCTATCCGGTCTTCAGGAGCAGCGTCGAGATACAACCATCAGGAGGCTTTGAAATGGCGAGTAACAAGCCCGGACCGAAGAAGGCAAGATTGCTGAAGGTGGTGAAGCGGAATCGCCGGGTTCCGGTCTGGGTCATGCTGAAGACCAATCGTAATACTACTACCCACCCACGACGCCACCACTGGCGCCGAAGTAAGTTACAGAGGTAAGTGATAGTCATGGCGAGAGGAAATATCAGCGAACTCACCGTGCCACTGCGCGGAGCTTGGAACATCACTCGCTACAAGCGCAGCCCCAGGGCGATAACCATCATTCGCAATCAGGTCATCCGTCACCTGAAAGTCGGTGAGGATGAGGAATTATACATCGACCCCAGCGTCAATGAATACATTTGGGCCAATGGAATCGAGAACCCGCCGCGCAAGGTGCGCCTGCAAATCACCCGTTTCGAGGAAGAAGATATTCCAATCGAAGTCAAATTACTGGAGGAGTAGTGAAATCATGGGAAATATCAGGCCGTCGTTCATCAAGATTCGTGCAATCCGCTTATGCAATGAGTATGGCGATGAATTCAACGACGACTTTGATCACAACAAAAAGTTGGTCGAGAAGTATACCGACGTACCAAATAAGAAACTCCGTAACTGGATTGCAGGCTACGTCACCCGCTATCAACAGCGCCGCATCGACTGAGGTGGCTCTTTGGCCAGTCCAGTCCGAGTGGACTGGAATCGCAGTCCTGTGAGCATTCATCATAATTCTATCGAAGTGCTGCAATCACTGCTTCTTCACCTGCATGAACAGTACGGCATCACCAAGCATAGCATTGCGATGCCCGACCGAGAAGAGGGTGGATTTGTCGCCTTTCTCTATCAGGTCTGCGACCCGGCGTGGATTGTCGAATGGCAGCAGATGGAGGAATAATATGGGTGAGCGCAGGAAAGTACCATTGCCAACCCGCTCCTACGAACTTCATGTCATCTTGGTGCGGCCGGCCCATCCGGGAAATCTCGGTGCAGTCTGCCGGGCGATGCTCAATTTCGGTTTCACCTCATTACGGCTTATCGAACCACTGTGTTCACCCGATGATGAGGAGGCGAGAAATCGCGCCAAACATGCTGGCTCGATTCTCGATGATTGCCAGATCCATGAGGACTGGCAAAGTGCGGTGTCAGACCTCAGCCTGGTAATCGGCACCAGCGGCAAGCGTGAGAGTGGTGAGAAGACACTGTTCCGGCATTTCATCCACCCGTGGGAATTGGCGAAAAAACTCGACCTCATATCCGGCAAGGTAGCACTTGTTTTCGGTCAGGAAGGCACGGGTCTGGCAACCGATGAATTAAATCACTGTGACCTGTTGATGACAATCCCTACCTGGGAAGGTTATCCGATTTGCAACCTCTCGCACTCGGTTGCACTGATATTGTATGAACTGAACCGCTCGATTTTAACCGATTCAGAGGTTGAATGCGGCGAGCCCCTAGCAGAAAATCTACAACTTAGCCGAGCCATCAGTCCGGAACTTCGCCGCTTATTGCGCCAATCGATCGACGAATTCGCCGCGGCATTGGAAGGCGATGAGAACAAGCGGGCGATGATTGGTGATAATATGCGGCGAACGATATTACGCGGCCTGCCAATCGATAATGAAGCGCAGCGACTTATCGGCGCCCTGGTCGAGGCGACTACAGCCCTGCAGAAGTTATCCGGCGATGAAAGGTGGCAGAACAGTCGTCGACGACGAATCGATTGCAACGATTAATCGATGCGCCAAGTGGCCGTCGATTTCGGCGTCTCCCTGACATGCATGGCGACAAGTCGAATGCGATTTTCGTATTCGGTGGCGATGTGAGGTGCGACGCACTCAAAGGCCCATTTCGCGAGGTTTTCTGCGGTCGGAATGAATGGTAGAATTACGGTACGGTGCTCATCACCAAGCGAGCGCAATGCTCCGAGCATCTCCTCATCACCCGAATAAACCAGAAAGGCATGGTCGACAACATCGTGGATATATTCGTTCAAGATAGCCGACACGGTGCTGAAATCCATCAGCATCCCCTGTTCCGAGACACCCTCTAACTCAATTACTTCGCCCTCGATTTCCGCTTCCCAACGATATCTATGGCCGTGAATATGGCGGCATTTACTGCTGTGATTCGGCACTCTGTGTCCGGTGTCGGTCTCTACCCATCTGGTGATGACTGTAGTCATTATTTTTCCTCCCTTTCTCCTATTGAATCGATGACCACCGCGCGATGTTCTTCCTCGACCACCAGTGCATCTGAGAGTACTTCATCCCACGACTTGACATAGGTCACAGGGTCAGGACGCCCAATCGCATGGAAGGCGAGGATTCTCTCCACATCCGCACCCGATGTTCCCGAAGCCCGCCCCGCAGAATCAGGGTTGTAGGAGGTATTGGTGTTGGCAAATACCACGTCAAAGTCCAAATCGAGTTGGGAACAAGCTGCCAGAGCATCACTTAGAATCCCCTCTTTATCCGAGTCGATGAAGGGTAGGTCAAAGGATACCTTATCACTATCCCAGTTGCCAAGCGCGAATGACTCAGCCAAGAGAGCATAGAATTCAGGACGGCAATCCGGATAGATTGCGTGGTCACCGGAATGGACACCCAGAGATATCTTGACTTCACAATCTTCCCTCAACGCAACCGAGAGTGCATAGCCATACAATATCGAAGAGAATATCGCATTACGATTCGGCACCACTGTAGCCTTCATCTGGGATTCTTCATAATGGCCGGCAGGGATTTCCAATTCGGGTGATGTCAGAGCCGAATGGAAGAGTTGCATCACCCCCGAGAGATCGGTAATTGTGTGCTCGACCATCAATCCATTCTGCGCCAAATAAACTATGTTTTCCTGCGCCCGCTCAATCTCGATTATATGCTTTTGACCGTAGTTGTAGGAAATGCATGAGACCACATGACCTTCGGCCAGTAGTCGAATCAGCAGAGCGGTCGAATCCATACCTCCGGATAATGCCATCACCACCCGCATCATAGAACCCCCATCCATTTCTGTGTCTGTAGACTCAGGCGCCAGCCCGGATTATCCTTGACCAGAGATTCTGTCGCCTGGAAATTTTCCCCATTCCACTCCACCGACTCGTCTTCAAAGTAGCAAGGTTGTAGGAAAAGGTGGTCAAAACCAGCGATCAATTCATCGTACAACGATAAATCCTGCCCGCAGTAAACAACTTTCAATTCATCACCACTGCGTTGCTTGATACCCACATCGGGATAGAGTTGGTCCTTCGGTGAGACACAGACCCAATCGATGAGGCCATCGGGCAACTCAATCGTTCCGTTGGTCTCAATTGACAGGTGATACTCTCGAGATTTAAGACAACGTGCCAATGGCCAGAGGTCTTGCAATGCCGGCTCGCCACCGGTGAAGATGATATTCTTACAATCGTATTGCATTATTTCTCCGAGAATATCGACGACGGTCAAATCTTGCCACTCATCGAAATTGGTATCACACCACTCACAGCGGAGATTACAGCGACCAAAGCGGATGAAGATACGCGGTGAACCGGAGTGTTCCCCTTCACCCTGAACGCTATGAAAAATCTCGACGATGGGATAGATTGTCGCTAAGTCTCCAGCATTGTCTCCACCTTGGTGACCACCAGATATTTCGCACGCGGCGAAATCGTCCACGACCTCTTTCGGCATCATCTCACCTATTTATTCCCATAGATCAGTTGTAGTAATTCACTGCGAGCCTCGGATTTATCGAAGAAAACCCCGCGCATCGCCGAAGTGGTCATCACTGAATTCTGTTTCTTGACCCCACGACAGCGCATACAACCGTGTTGCGCCTCGATGATCACCGCACAACCCAGCGGTGCGAGGAAGGTTTCAAGGTCATCGGCAATCGATTTTGTGATCCGCTCCTGATTCTGTAATCTGCGGGCGTGTAACTCGACTATCCGGGCAAGTTTACTGATTCCGACAATGTTCTCTATCGGGATGTATGCAATATGCACACTGCCGTTGAAGGGTTGTAGATGATGCTCACAGGTGCTGTGGAATTCGATATCCTTGAGCAGGACTATTCCATCATAGCCCTCACCGTTGAAGGTCGCCTCCAGAATCTGTTCGGCATCACCGCGATAGCCGGAGAAGATCTCATCGAACGACTCGATTACCCGCTCCGGGGTGCGCTTAAGTCCCTCGCGAAAGTCACCATTATCTCCTTCGATATAGCGCACCAGGGTCTCTACGGCTGCTACAGCCTGCTCTCGGGTGCTCATCCCTTCACCTCGACGCGACCGTGACGGTGATCGATTTCATCGAGTTGGTCGAGTAATTTTCGACAAGCGGTACGTACGGCATCGGCAACACTGACGAATTTCTTATCGTCGCCGACATGAATACGAAGGTCCTGCAACAACTCATTGGGCATGTCCAAACTGATTTTTGGCATGGAAATGCCAATCATGCCACCCTAATAAGTATTACCTGAGTATTACTATAGTATTATTATGGTAATACTAAGGGGGAACTGATGAAATGACCGTAATTTCAATTTATCGATTCGACCAAGTCTTCCCGATTGAATTGCTTACTCGCATACCAAGCGGCGAAGAATGCGTAAAGAAGACTCGAACCGGCCCATAACACGACGTGTT
>Ga0208879_1000307_pt1 | contig 52121 bp, 55 predicted proteins | sample Knorr_S15_td_Bot_FD_185605 | JGI IMG/M metagenome (GOLD analysis project Ga0208879, IMG submission 185605) | Marine microbial communities from Southern Atlantic Ocean transect - Knorr_S15_td_Bottom_ad_5009_LV_A (SPAdes) (version 2) | ecosystem: Environmental > Aquatic > Marine > Oceanic | place... | reverse complement strand
AGTGGCTTTCGCTTGGTTTCGTCACTGCCTTCGATATTTTCGCTCTACGAGCAAAAAATCGGGTCGCTTTGTTCGTCACGGTTTTTGATTATTCGCGCTCGCGCGAATAATCGGTAACCACGAATTCAGTCAAGAAATCGGTCAACATTTTGGCACCCGTCTTAAGATTCTCCACAGAGATTCTCTCGTTGTTCCCGTGCACGCCCGTGACTTCCCCGGCAGGATATAGGAATGGCGCATATCCATAGCTGATGATGCCTTTATCACGGAAAAAATGACTGTCTGTAAATCCAGTAGCAACACTGGGGATGAGGACAGCATTTTCGTAGGTCATCATGATCGAGCGCTTAATTGCCCGATAGAGGGGTGTATCCGTTTTACTGACAGCCGGTGTGAAGCCCATAATTTTTGTCATTTCAATCTGGTCGTCGTTGATGATTGTTATCAGCTTCTGCATGAACCGATCAGGGTCCTGGTCCGGCAATAACCTGCAGTCCAGCTCCAGTACAGCGGTCGGCGGAACGACATTAATTTTTGGGCTGCCTCGAAGTGTTGTGATTGAGCAGGTATTGCTCAACAGGGCTGCCCGCCAGGGTTCCTCCAGTTGAAGGGTTAGCATAAATGCCTCATTGCCGATGGCGTCATCCAGGTTGGCCATGAGCCTTTGCCGCTCACCTTCCTGAAATGGCGCCAATGCAGCGAAGTAGGTGGCCACTGCAGGCACGACTCGTCGCTCGAATTGGGTATTGGCAAGTCGATTTCCGGCGCGAAGAATTCTTTTTACTGAACTGTTGAGCTGGGGTGCGGAGCCATGGCCGGGTTCATCCGTCGCTGTCAGTCGGAGCCATAAAGGCACTTTCTGAGTGACTTCGATATTAAATGCCGGTGTGTCGTTAAGCATCGTCCCGGAACCGCCTTCATTAATAAGGTAGCCAACACCCTCGAAAATCTCAGGGTGGTTTTCCAGAAGCCAACCCGCACCGTAGAATCCACCCGCTTCTTCATCGGCTGTTGCCATGTAGATGACATCGCGATTGAGTGGTTGCCCGCTTGATTTCAACGCTAGAAATGCCTCTAGCTGTGCAATGCCCAGGCCCTTCGTATCGATCGCGCCGCGACCATAGATATAATTGTTTTTGATGTCGCCGGATAAAGGAGGAAAATTCCAGTAGTCGGCGTTCGCTGGCACTACGTCAATATGATGCAACAGTATCAGAGCCGGCTTATCACCACCTTCCAGGCGAGCCCAAATGTTGCCACGGCCGGGTGCTGACTCCGCAGTCTTGTAATCTATACCTGCCTGATCCAGTAGATCTGCAAGGTAGTCTACGCCGCGAGATTCGTTGCCTGGCGGGTTTATGGTGTCAATCTGAAGATATGCCTGCAGGCGTGACACTACCTGATCCTGGTCAGCTTCAGCGGTCCTGAGGGATGCCGCTAAAGTCAGCATCGTCAGGGCCAGGAAAAAGATTGGATGCTTCATCACAGGATCCATCAGTCGTCAGAAATAACCATCATATCAGTGGCTGGCCTAATATCGGGTTAGGTCTGGACATAGCCTGATATTTTTCCTATATTCGGCTCGCTTGGCTTCGATCCACTGGACGGAGACTGAGTGTAAGAAAATCCAGATCCACTAAATCCGGACTTGATCCATCCAAGAGGACAGGTACCATGAAAAAGCTACAGCTATGCCATCATTCGATGGCCTCAATCGGCACGAATTTCCCGCGGAGTTCGACGCCATGATCAATATCAATACATTCAAGAAGCGCAAGCAGGCAGATAATAAACTGTCAATGGTGACCTGCTACGATGCGTGGTCAGCCAAGATCCTGAACGACACAGACGTCGATTGCTTGCTGGTCGGTGATTCATTGGCAGTCGTTATGCACGGCTTCGATTCAACGGTACATGCCACCATTGAAATGATGGAACTTCACGTGGCAGCAGTTGCCAGAGGTACATCGGATAAGTTCATCGTAGCTGACATGCCGTTCCTGTCATGTTCGCGTGGTATCCCTGACGCGATGGATGCCGTTCAAAAACTCATGCAGGCTGGTGCGCATGCAATAAAGATTGAAGGCGCAGATCATCAATTAGCAGTGATCAAACATATCGTTGAGGCGGGTGTTCCTGTCATGGGACATCTTGGTTTAACACCTCAGTCGATCCACAACCTCGGGGGACACCGGGTACAGGGAAAAGACGCTGCCAGTGTCAAGAAAATCCAGGAAGACGCAAAAGCGCTTGAAGCGGCAGGTTGCTTCGCCATTGTGCTTGAGTGTGTGCCCAACAAGCTGGGTGGTTGTGTATCGAAGATGGTGGATATACCCACCATCGGCATCGGTGCAGGACCGGATACCGATGGTCAGGTGCTGGTGTTGCACGACCTGATTGGCGCGGATCCGGGATTTTGTCCGAAATTTCTGAGACGGTATGCCAACGTGCACGATTTGGTTACAGAGTCCGTTCAACAATTTCACCGGGATGTGTCGGTGAAGTCATTCCCGTCGATGGAGGAAAGCTACGGATGATCTGCCTCAAAACCATCGAAGCCTTACGAGAATTTCGACGTTCAATCAGCGGCTCTGTGGGATTTGTTCCTACGATGGGTGCCCTGCACTCTGGACACTTGTCACTGATCGAGCGGAGTCGTGGTGAGGCTGACCAGACCATAGTCAGCATCTATGTCAATCCGACCCAGTTTAATAACGCCAATGACTTGAACAACTACCCCTGTACACTCAAAAACGATCTCAGGAAATTGAACGCAAGCGGGGTAGCGGCGGTATTTCTCCCCGACTACGATATGTTGTATCCCGATAATTTTTCGTATCAGATCGATGAGATAAATTTTAGTCATGAACTCTGTGGTGAACACAGGCCGGGGCATTTCACCGGTGTATTAACGGTCGTGATGAAGCTTCTCAATCTTGTGAAAGCAGATAAAGCCTATTTCGGTGATAAGGATTTCCAGCAGCTCAGTTTGGTGCAAGGTATGGCTCAAGCCTTTTTTATCGATACAGAAATTATCGGATGTCCAATTGTCAGAGAGGATGATGGTCTGGCGATGAGTTCTCGAAACGTGAATTTATCTGCATGCGAACGAGCGATATCACCGCTCTTTCACAGGATTTTAAGCAGTGGTCGGGACGATGAAGAGGTGATTCGACAATTACGACTTGCAGGTTTCGAAATTGATTACGTGGCGACAAAACTTGGCCGTCGATTTGGCGCAGTACTGTTCGGCACAAAAGAATCTCCGGTCCGGCTCATCGACAACGTGGCCATAGGATAGATTTATGCTTTTGTGTCTCGACATTGGCAACAGCCAGATTTTCGGCGGTTTGTTCCGCGACGAAGAATTGTTGGTTCAATTTCGGCGCACTTCTCAACTTAGAAGTTCCTCAGATGAACTGGGCGTATTTTTCAGGTCGGTATTGCGAGAGAACGATGTAAACCCGGATGAAATCACTCATGTGGCGATTTGTTGTGTGGTTCCCGATTTACTTTATTCGCTCAGGGCATGCTGCCAGAAATATTTCGATTTGGATCCGCTGATACTTCGACCTGGCGTAAAGACAGGATTGAAAATTCAGTATCGGGATCCGAAGGAAGTTGGTGCTGATCGAATTGCAGATGCCGTTGGCGCGATAACCATGTTTCCGAATAAAAACCTGATCGTTGCAGACTTCGGTACGGCAACCACGCTTTGTGCGATCACTAAAAACAAGGAATTTCTTGGCGGGAATATTATTCCGGGAGTCAGACTGGCCATGGAAGCACTGGAGCAGAGAACAGCCCAGCTACCAGCGGTCGAGATTCTGCCACCAAGACAGGCGCTGGGTCGAACAACCATTGAAAGCATTCAGTCTGGCCTATACTGGTCAAATGTGGGTATGGTCCGGGAACTGGTCAGCAGAATCACCGAAGAAGAGTTTGCGTCTGAGAAACCCTTCGTTATCGGTACCGGTGGGTTCGCAGCATTGTTCAATCGTGAAAAATTGTTTGATGAAGTTGTCCCGGATCTTATTCTGGAAGGCTTAAGAGAAATCGTTCGACTGAACTCTTAGGGAAGCTCTGATTAATTGGATTTTTTTCTTGGCAGTCTGGGTATGATGTGAGAATCCAGAAATCTAGCGCACCTCGATGAATCCGGTTTATCCCACCAAATCATTATTGGTCTGGGCTTTGGGCATTTTCGTCACAACGCTCGTTGTTTACGTGATGACGATGCCGGCGACCATTACCCTGGAAGATTCCGGATTGTTCCAGATGGTGTGCCACAACGGTGGGATTGGCCATCCGCCTGGTTATCCGCTGTTCATATTGGCCTGCCAGGGGTTCGTTGATTTACCTGTATTTACCGAAGGTGTATTTGCCGGTAATTTGTTGTCTGCGGTATTTGCGAGCTTCTCCTGTGTTTGTTTGCTGTTCGTTTGTTTCGAAATTCTACGTGACAAACACCTCTCGGTGCTGGTGACCTTATTTTATGGTTTCTCTGCGACTTTCTGGTCTCAGGCGATCATCATCGAGGTTTACACGCTCTCGGTAATACTGTTTCTGGCATGCCTCTGGCTGTGCCTGGCATAGGTTCGGACGCAGGATGTCAGGTGCCTGATTGCGCTCGCTTTTGTCTTTGGATTAGCACTAGCCAATCACTGGCCATTGCAGGGTCTTGCTACGATGTCGCTGGTTGCTCGGCTTTGTTCACGATCAGGCACCGCGGATGGAAAAATTTTTACCTCCGTTGTTGGTCGTTTTGGTACTGGTTTCCAATTTCTCTGGCAACAATCGATCTTCGAATGAGTTTGCGCAGAGGTATGGCAAGCAAGTCCTGGCACTGACCCCTGAAAATGCTGTCTTGTTCGTCGAGGGTGACAATGGGGTAGGACTGGTCGGTTACCTGCTCAATGTGGCCCATATGAGACCGGACTTAGAGTTACGAAGTTGGAACAACCTGGTGTTTGAAAACCGCTTGCCCTCTGCATTTGCGTCTGACAAAACTCAGGATCAATCGCGAGTAGATTTTTTTCAGATTTCCGAGAGGCCTTGCATGACAATGTACTAGTGATGGATGCAGATCATTCGCACCCAGCGTCGAGTATTCCGGGCATGTTCAGCGCTTTGCAGGCGAATAAAAACGCTTTTGTGATAGGAAGCCGGTACGTTGAGCACGGTAGTTTTGACAGGCAATGGAGCCTGTGGCGATTTCTGAATTCACATATTGCCACCATTATTACGCGACCCCTGGTTAGCTGTCAGGACCCCATGTCCGGGTTTTTTGCGTTTCATAAATCCAGAGTTGACGATTACGATCGACTTAATCCAATTGGCTACAAAATTGGATTGGAGTTAATGGTCAGAGGCAACTTTGACCGAGTCGTTGAAATACCTATTCGGTTTCAGGACCGGGAGGTGGGGGAGAGTAAGATGAACCTTGCTCAACAACTGAAATTTCTTCGTCATCTTCGACGACTGTATACCGCTAAATTTGGAACGATTGGAGAATTCATCAGCTATGCTATGGTGGGTGCGAGTGGCTTCGTGATTGACCTGTTTTTCTATTATCTTTTTCAGTTTCTCGGCTTGCCTCATCAATGGGCGAGAGCCATGTCTTTCTGGCCTGCCGTGAGCTGGAATTGGCGCCTTAATCGAATCGCAACCTTTGGTGAACGACGGCGCAGACCAAAAGCGAAGCAGTGGTTTGAATTTGTATTGGCGAGCCTGTTTGGATTCTCTCTTAATTGGGGTGTCTATATTACGCTGACGAGTCAGTTACCGTTTTTTGATCGATTCCGGATTCTCGCACTGGTGACAGGTATAGCGGTTGCGAGTGTATTTAACTTTGTGGTGTCGACCTTGTACGTATACAACGAAAAACGACTATAGGATGTACAGATGATTAACTACTCAAACATCAATTATTGGGATGGCTTTTCCAATGGCTTGTCGGAAGGTGACATTTTTGTTTCAGGGGAGCATTTCGAGGAGCCAGGTGAGCAGGAGAAAATCGAAGTCAGGGATATGTCAGGCCTATTCGCAATACCTGGCCTGATAGATGCCCACGTTCATATGTGCCTGAACCCGGACGTAAAGGACCCTCATCGGCAAACTGATCCCGACGACGAACAAATCAAACAAGAGATTCGAGATAGGGCCGCTGCCATGCTGCGGGCGGGCATCACAACCGCACGAGACCTTGGTGGTGGGGAGTATTTGGAGCTTGAAATTCGCGATGAGATCAACACAGCCCAAACCATTGGGCCACGGCTGATTTGTGCAGGACAGCCGATTACCTCCGTTGCCGGTCACTGTCATTTTTGGGGGGGCGAGGCAGCTTCGACCATTGACGCCCTTAAGGTACTGCATCGTCAGCACGAACACAGCGTCGATCTCATTAAGGTTATGGTGACAGGTGGCAATATCACGCCGGGTTCGCAACCACGTGATAGCCAGTTTTCAGATGACACCATTGCATCGATCGTAAGCACTGCTGCAGGACTCGATTATCATGTTGCCGCGCATTGCCACGGAACTGATGGTATAAGGCAAGCCGCCATAGCGGGTGTCAGGACAGTCGAGCATTGTTCCTGGGTAGGCGATGCTGGTTGGGGTAAAGCATTTGATGAACAGGTGGTCGCAGCACTCGCTGACAACAACGTCTGGGTATCACCGACGATCAATTTTGGCTGGCGTCGCTTTACAGGGAAAGAGTTTACCGAGAGGGTCCTCGGAAACTACGAGAAAATGAAACTCGCCGGTGTGAAATTGATCGCTTCAACCGATGCCGGAATTCCCAATGTGTATCATCACGATCTGCCTAAAGCCCTGCCAGTATTTGGACGCATCGCGGGTTTGTCCTCGATCGAAGTACTAAGAAGTGCGACATCAGATTGCGCGAGGGCTATTGGACTTGGAGATACCACCGGTCGAATTACAACGGGTTATTCAGCGGATTTTGTTGTCTACGAGGAAAATCCATTGCTGGACCTTTCGGTGTTGGAAAAACCGATACTGGTTGTCAGTCGTGGCAGAGCCCTTGAGATTCGTTAATTCTCTTCATACCAAACGGAGACAACAAATCCAGGTTGTGCGTTTTCGGTGTTGTCAGTCAGGTATGAAGCCTGTTCGACGAATTTGACGGTAATTGCGTCTTTCATCTCGGTTAGCCAGTCGTTAATCTCAACTTCACTCTCATGAACCTGCGAGATGCGTTGTCTAAAGATTTTTACTTTCATCGGAACTCCAGGTTGTTTGCCGATACAACGATGTTACCCTTTGATTTTACTCAATCACCGGGAACTTTCACTGGTTTGCTGTGCCAAGGCAACTATTTCTGCTAATTGACACTGCTGGCTTAGCTAGGGAACCTCTGATTAAGAGGATATTTTTGTCAGAACAAGGAAGAGTCGAGCGGAGGAAATTTGTTAACATGCTGTGAGTTAACAAAATTTTGAGCACGAGTCTGACGCTGTTATGGCGAAAATAGTGATGCGGCACACCGACCTTAGTCAGACGTTCCCTAGGTAGTTTGCTGCGTGATCGTTTTATTGGAACCAGATATGGAAAATTTGTTTGATCTGTCAGGGAAAGTCGCTGTCATAACAGGCTCTACCAAAGGTATTGGCAAGGCGATAGCGGAACAGATGGCCCTGCACGGTGCAGATGTGGTGATTTCGAGCAGAAAAGAAGACGCCTGTCAGCGAGTCGCAGAAGAGATCAACCTGGCGCTGGATGGAAAGGGCGGTCGAGCAGTGCCCGTACCCTGTCATATCGGCCATAAAGATCAGCTGGAAAATCTGGTCGCAGAAACCAGGGCGCAATTGGGTAAAATTGATATTCTTGTATGCAACGCGGGGATTAACCCATTTTATGGTTCGATGTTGGATATTCCCGACTCTGCGTTCGAGAAGATCATGGATTCCAACGTCAAATCCAATCACTGGCTTTGCCAACTGGTCATTCCAGAAATGGTCGAACGCAAGGACGGTGTGATATTGATTGTTTCAAGTGTGGGCGGATTGAACGGTAGTGCTGTACTGGGGACCTATGGGATTTCCAAGGCAGCGGATATGGCATTGGCGAGGAATATCGCGAACGAGTTTGGGCCGCACAATATTCGCGCCAATGCGATCGCACCTGGGCTGATTCGTACGGACTTTGCGAAAGCACTGTGGGAGAATCCAGAGACCCTGAAAACCACAACAGCCAATGCAAGCTTGCGTCGTATTGGTGAACCGGAAGAGATTGGCGGCGTCGCGGTATTTCTTGCCTCAAGGGCGGGCAGTTTTATGACAGGCCAAACGATCGTCATCGATGGTGGGCGTTAATCGATGACGGCGGTCCATCACTTTGTTAATGGTCTGCGCTAAGCTACTGCTTTAGTAGAAATATTTTTGTGTTGTAGGTGGTATCAGACGCCTTATCTTGAAGGGTTATTAGTGGTGGAACGAAGAGATTTTCTCAAAATCTTTTCCCTTGGAACGGTCGCGGCGATGAGTGGACAATTGACTCATCGGTCTGCGGTGGCGCCTGAGTATATGCCGTTTGACGATATGGATACCACGGTTCGAGAGTTCGCTAATTCGATCGAATTAATGACTTCGCGGGTACCCAATTCGATTGAATATCTCAATGCTTTCCAGCCGCATCGCTTCAACGAAGCAATTCTTGCAACTTCTTCAAGCCCGGATCGACAAAGTTATCTGTCGAAAATGGCGAGCTTTGAAAATTCCCACAGAGTCGATGTGTACCTGGGGCGCGATCGCTACCCGGTTCTGATATCCAGCTTCAAACGAATTGACCGCGTGCAGAACCTTGTAGGTCACGGTAATTTTAATGTTGTCAGCTTCGATGAAATGCTTAAGTGCGGTAAACGCTACAGCAGTGTCGGAGAATTCACGATACAAGAAAAGGAATTTCTGGAAGAACTGTTCGTTGCCAACGCTCGACAATATGGTTTTCTTGGTGACAAAGTTATGACTGAACTGACTGCACCAATTTCCAAGCGAGATCGCAAGAAAGTTGATCGAACCGGACACTTCCTGTATCGCGGTGAATCAGAGGCTCTGTATAAAAAACTGAAAGCTGATCTGGGGAACAATATCGTTCTGACATCTGGCATCAGGAGTGTTGTTAAACAAACGCATTTGTTTCTGGCCAAGACCATTGCGTCAAAAGGCAATCTGTCGAAAGCTTCCAGGAGTCTTGCTCCTCCAGGTCATTCCTATCATGGCGTCGGCTATGTTGATATTCGATATCATATCGAGAAAACATGCTTGGGGTGCGCTATGAACCCTGGCATATCAAGGTAGTCTAACTGTAGCGACGGCTAAAAGTATTGCGGCACTCGCAAACGACATCCATCCAAAAAATAATTGAGAGAGAGACCTTGATCGGTTCTTCGATTCGTCTTGAATAGATGAAGCGAAGGCGACCCTGATCAAGCTTCGAGAGCATCGCGATAAACGCAGAATTCCCTTTCACCAGGTCTGCGGCATTCACAACGACAATCGTGAAGCACCAGGCCGAAAAAATTTCTTCAATCCACAAATTCGAGTTGAAAAAAGTGAGCGTAATCGCACACAATAAAGGACTCGCTGCGAGCCCGCCATCATAGACGACAATAGCGCTGCCGATTCCCCCTGTTCGCCAATGAACGTTCTAAGGCAAAGCGCAGGGCCGTACATTAACCAGACTATGATTAGACTGTATAGAACCAAACCAGCGGTGCTATTGAGTGTCTGAGTGAAATCCGAGGTTAAATCAATAATCAAACCCGAGATCATCAATACGGTGAGGGATATTAAGCCGATACCCAGGAGCGATGTCGCAATCGAGAAAAACCATGTCGTTTCACTGGATCTATTGCGGAATGAGGCGATGGTAATATCACTGGCAGCCGCGAAGCTACCAAGCAAAATAAGTAGCAATGAGATGTTGTAGTAACTGCCAGGCGTGACGAAGGGTTCATCGATAATTTGTTCGAAGCTTGCGTAAATCAGCCACAAGCATGCCAGGCCAGTGAATGTAACTGGCCAAATGTTAATCTTTCCGCGCCTGTCGTTTGTTCTCCAATCGATCTGGCCGGTGAGTTGCGCAGCACCGTCAAGACTTAACCCGGTTACCGTGGCCAGATCAAAGTTGTTGCGTATGGCTGCCACGTCGCTACGATAGGCTGCAATATAGCTGGCTCGTTTGGGTCCGATTCCCTTCAATGCCTGAAGTTCCAGGGTGGTTGCCTCACTAATCCGAATCAGCGAAGATGCCATTACCTTGCTCTTTGTACTCATGTAGCCAGAGCATCTTAATGTAATTCACTAAAATAGGAGATAGACCTTGGAAGAGGTTAAATTGTCGACCCGTGCATTACTCGTTAGCGCTATTGTGCTGTTGATTGTCCTGGTAACTGGGCCAATGGGTTACAAGTATTCACTAGTGCCCCTGGAGCCTTCCCTGATTAGCTTGCTCGTAGCTGTTGTGGGTGGGGCCATTGTGGTTCTGGTGGGGCTGGTATTCCTGGTGATAACGATCCGCGGCTCGCTAGATAAAAACAGGAACCTGATTGCCGTTTCGATCGTTTTAGGCCTCGTGCCGATCGTGATCATGGTCCCGCAAATCGCTGCAGCAGGTGACGTTCCCCCCATTCATGACATTACGACGGACACAGCGAATCCTCCTCCATTTGTTGCCATCAAGGCGCTCCGGGCTGACGCACCCAATGGTTTCGAGTACGGTGCATCGGAAGCCTGGCCAGCGGAAAAACTCGGCCAGGCGACCCATGAGGCCTATCCGGGTTTGCAGTCAGTTATTTCGGAATTATCCGTTGGTGAGGCAGTTGATCGGGCTGAGGCAACGCTGGTCGAGATGGGCCTTGAGATTGTCGAGGTGGATAAGCCTGCTGGTATTGTCGAAGCGACGGCGACAACGTTTTGGTTCGGGTTCAAGGACGATATGGTTGTCAGAATCGTTGAGGAAGGTGAAGGCTCCAGAATCGATTTGCGCTCTATGTCTCGCGTAGGACAGAGTGATGTTGGTGCTAACGCTGCACGAATAGCGGTGTTTATAGCTCAGTTTTAGAACCAGACCACCCTGGCCCCGACAATTCATCGAGGAATCGGCTTCAGTGTAACGTCGCCCCGGCAAATTATCCGGGCAAGGGAAACTCTGATAAAGAGGATATTTTTTTGTCAGAACAAGTGGTCCGGCACACCGGAAGAGGCCATGGTTATGGCGGAAATAGTGATGCGGCATTCAGACGTTCGCTAGCCTCGAGGGGCTGTGTTGAGAGGCAGGCGAGGCTTAGCCCAGGCGAGACTTAACAAGGTCGTTGACCTGCTTTGGATTGGCTTTTCCTGCTGTCTCTTTCATGACCTGCCCAACGAAAAACCCCAGGAGTTTCGTCTTGCCGCTTCGGTATTGTTCGGCCTGTGCAGGGTTTTCCGCAATGATCTTATCGACGATGGGTTCCAGGGCGCTGGCATCAGTAACCTGAACCAGACCTTCGGAGGCGATATATTGGTCAACTGAATCGGCCCTGCCTTCCCACAGCGCAGTGAAGATTGTTTTCGCGATTTTTCCTGAAATAGTCTGGTCCTTGATTCGATTGATGATCTGGCCAAGTGTTTCAGCGTCCAGCGGTGCTTGATCAATGGTAAGACCGTCTCGGTTCAGGTTTCCAAGCAGATCTCCTCTGACCCAGTTCGCAGCCAGGCCAGCATCTTCGCAGGCTTCCACGCAGCATTCAAAATAGGTGGCAAGTCCAAGTTCGGAAGAAAGGATTCTGGAATCCTCCGGGGTTAATCCCAGGTCATTTTCGTACCGGGATCTTTTCTGGGCTGGAAGTTCTGGCATAGTCGCTCGGACACTTTCTATAAATGCTTCATCAATGACAACAGGCAAAAGGTCTGGCTCCGGGAAGTAACGGTAGTCCGTTGCCGTCTCTTTGCTGCGCATCGGCCGAGTCTCGTCTTTGTCGGGATCATAAAGCCTTGTTTCCTGTTTGATTCGACCGCCTGATTCCAAAACATTGATCTGACGTTCAATTTCAAATTCGATCGCTCGTTCCAGAAAACGAAAGGAGTTTACGTTTTTGGTTTCAGTTCGGGTACCGAGTGTCCGGGCACCGTGACGGCGAATCGATACGTTGGCGTCGCATCGGAGAGACCCCTCGGCCATGTTGCCGTCTGATACAGACAGATAGGTGACTAATTGATGGATAGTTCGGGCATAAGCAACGGCTTCTGCGGAACTTCGCATATCTGGTTCGGAGACGATTTCCAGCAGGGGTGTGCCTGCCCTGTTCAGATCGATAGCGGTCATGCCCTGAAAGTCTTCATGTAAAGATTTTCCTGCGTCTTCTTCCAGGTGAGCGCGAGTGATGCGAATCACTTTGATCGCGCCATCCGGGAGAGATATTTCCACCTCACCACCCTGGACGATGGGGTGGTCCATTTGGGTTATCTGGTAACCTTTCGGAAGATCAGGATAGAAATAGTTTTTGCGATCGAACGATGACTTTTTGCCTATGGTTGCGCCAACTGCCAGACCAAACGCGATGGCTTTTGGATAGACACCTTCGTTGACAACGGGTAGTACGCCAGGCAACGCAAGGTCGACCGCGCTAGCTTGAGTATTGGGTTCAGCGCCGAATCTGGTGCTCGACCCTGAGAATATTTTTGAGGCGGTGGATAATTGCGTATGAATCTCCAGACCGATAACAACCTCCCAGTCGGATCTCATAAGAGGTCGCCCGGTTGCTGCTTGTGCCAGCGGGTGTCTTGCTGAAACTGGTGAGCAATGTTCAGTAGTCTTGCTTCATCGAAATAGCGGCCAGTAAGCTGCATGCCGACGGGTAGTTTGCCGATAAACCCGGCTGGGAATGACATTGCGGGCAGCCCGGCGAGGTTTGCAGAAATCGTAAAGATATCCTGGAGGTACATGGCGACCTGATCATCTGACTTTTCTCCGATGGCGAAGGCCGGTCCAGGTGTCGTTGGTCCCAGAATCACATCGACTTTCTCAAAAGCGCTTAAAAAATCATTCTTGATCAGGCGTCGAATCTGTTGCGCCTTTTTATAGTATGCATCGTAATATCCGGCTGAGAGCGCGAAAGTGCCGACCATTATGCGATTCTTCACTTCAGCGCCAAAGCTTTCGCTTCGTGATCTTTTGTAGAGATCTTCCAGGTTAACAGGTGCCTCACATCGATACCCGTATCGAACGCCATCAAATCTGGACAGATTGGCAGAGCATTCTGCTGGAGCGATGATGTAATAAGCCGGTATTGCCAGGTGCGAGGTGGGTAAGCTGATTTCCTTAAAACTCGCGCCGAGCAATTCCAGCTTTTTGACGACCTGATCCAGGATCTGGCTCATCGAAGAATCCAGAGATTGTATGTGCTCAGTGCACAAGCCAATGGTTACGTCTTTAATGTCCTTATCAAGTTTACCGAGGTAGTCATCTGTTTCGTTTTTCGATGAAGTCGAATCTTTCGGGTCGTGTCCAGCCATCTGCGCAAGTAGCAGCGCGCAGTCCTGGGCAGTGGTCGCAATGGGTCCAGCCTGGTCCAGGCTTGAGGCATAGGCAATCATGCCCCAACGTGAAACCCGGCCGTAGGTAGGCTTAATGCCGGTGACACCGCAGAAAGCGGCTGGTTGTCGGATACTGCCGCCTGTATCTGTGCCAGTTGCCGCAGAGCACAATCGCGCGGCGACCGCTGCAGCCGAGCCACCTGACGACCCGCCCGGTACGCAGGATTCTTCCCAGGGGTTCTTAACACTGCCGTAGTAACTTGACTCGTTGGACGACCCCATCGCAAACTCGTCCATGTTTGTTTTACCCAGCGAGATAACACCTGCCTGCCGTAATCTGGCAACGACGGTTGAATCATAGGGAGCAACAAAGTTATCCAGCATTTTTGAACCAGCCGTTGTTTTTACTCCGGACTGGCAGAAGATGTCCTTATGAGCAATGGGAATACCCAGCAGCGGTTTAGCACTTCCAGAAGCGCGCAGCTTATCGGCTTCATTTGCCTGTTGCAGAGCGTCATCTGCGATGCTGATGAAACAGTTCAGCTGGTTGTTTGCTGATATTTTATCAAGATAAGCACGGGTAAGGTCAACGGAAGAATATTCCCCCTTGTCCAATCCTCGAAGTTGTTCGTTAAGTGTCCGGTCTAACATGTCATTCGACAACTCTTGGGACCAGGTAGAGGCCATCATCTGTCGCCGGGGCGATAGATTGAAACAACTCTCGCTGGTTAGTTTCTGTTACAACATCCGGGCGAAGTGACTGGGTCGCATCGAGTGGGTTTGATACTGGTTCTATGCCGGTGGTATCGATGGATTGCATCTGCTCAGCCAGTTCAAGAATGTTTTCCATGCTTTTCGCAAGTATTCGAATATCTGCTTCTACGACCTTGAGTTGGGCCAGTTCGGCGATGTTCCTGACGACTTCGGCGGTGACTTCCACGGGCATGTTCCAGGCAAATTGATGAGGCGAGGAATGCTAATGAGGTTTGCAAAAATACGCAAACATTTCAGGTATTTCAGCCCCGAAGGGCCACTCCGGTAACTCAAGGTGGCCTCGAAGGGGTCAGGTGTCGCAAATCGGACGCAATTATGGAAGCAACTCCATTTTTGGAGCGATATAGGGTCCAAATACCGACTGACTGCCTATATAAAATTCGGTCTAAATGATAGAGTTACGCAAGTTTTTGAATCCAAAAGATAAGGTCGTAATGACCCGATTTTTCTGTTGTAACGAAGGTCACTGCACCGATATTTCAATGAGGCCCAGTAGAGATGTTTAAACGCCTGAGAGGCTTGTTCTCAAATGACCTGTCTATCGACCTTGGTACAGCGAACACCCTGATTTACGTCAGGGGCCAGGGCATCGTTCTAAATGAACCTTCTGTTGTTGCTATTCGAAGCAGTAACAACCAGAAAAATGTTGCCGCAGTAGGTATTGATGCAAAACGAATGCTGGGCAGGACACCCGGGAATATCACCGCGATTCGCCCCTTAAAAGATGGCGTGATCGCCGACTTTCAGGTGACTGAACGCATGCTGCAGCATTTCATCAACAAAGTTCATGAGAATAGCTTTATTCGACCCAGCCCAAGAGTGCTGGTCAGTGTTCCCTGCCAATCAACAGAAGTAGAAAGGCGTGCTATCAAGGAATCCGTTGTCAGCGCCGGGGCAAGAGACGTCAGGCTAATCGAAGAGCCAATGGCCGCAGCAATTGGCGCAGGGCTGCCTGTTCATGAAGCTATCGGCACGATGGTAGTCGATATCGGTGGTGGCACTACCGAGATTGCGATTATTTCATTGAACGGTGTTGTCTATGCACAATCGGTGCGAGTGGGTGGAGACCGATTTGACGAAGCCATTATCACCTATGTCCGACGTACCCAGGGTAGCCTCATTGGCGATGCGACTGCAGAAAGAATAAAACAAGAAATTGGTATGGCGTTCCCGTGCAACGAAGTTCGGGAGATTGACGTAAGAGGTAGAAACCTGGCCGAAGGTGTGCCGCGAAGCTTCACGTTAAATAGTAACGAGATTCTCGAAGCTCTCCAGGAGCCTTTGTCTGTGATCGTTCAGGCCGTAAAAAGTGCGCTCGAGCAAACTCCGCCGGAATTGGCCTCGGACATTGCAGAAAGCGGTCTGGTGTTAACGGGTGGAGGGTCTCTGCTCCGCGAGATTGATCGGCTTCTGTCGAGCGAAACCGGATTACCGGTCATCGTTGCTGAAGACCCATTAACCTGTGTCGCACGGGGTGCTGGTCGAGCCCTTGAGCTTATGGACGATCGAGTCGATAGCGACGTGTTATCGATTCAGTGAGTTAATCTTAGTCTGATTAAGGCCGTCCCGATTTGGCGTTCAACTTCTGATAGCTGAGGCACCCTGGAGGTAGACCAAATCAAATCATTATTCCTTGAAGAATCCTCGATTGGTTACCAGATGCTGGGGCTGGGCCTGCTGTCAATCGCGTTGATGTTTGTTGATCATGTCACCGGTTGGCTTGATGGTACGCGAGCAGTGATGACAGTTGCTGTGACGCCAGTGATTGTCATTGCAGACCTTCCAAGGCGAAGCACCCGCGGTCTTGGTGAATTGTTCTCCTCCAGAGGGAATCTTCGAGGACGCATTAGTCAGTTGGAAAGTGAGCTGATTCTCTTAAGGGTCAAAACTGAGAAAATGGCTGCGTTAACCGTCGAAAACAATCGTCTTAGGGGATTGTTAGGCTCCGCAGCAAAACTGCAAGACAATGTGTTGGTTGCAGAATTAATCGGTGTTAATCCAGACCCGGAAGATCAGCAAGTGGTGATTGATAAAGGTAGTGCAGACAACGTGTACGTGGGTCAGCCAGTACTTGATGCCCGGGGATTAATGGGACAGGTCATGGAAGTCAGCCAGTTTACAAGCAGAGTGCTTCTCATCAGTGATCAGACGCATTCAATCCCCGTACAGGTGATGCGAAGTAATCTGCGACTGATCGCTCAGGGCACGGGCATTGATCAACAGCTGGAACTGCTGCACGTGAATTTTACTGCGGATATCAAAGTTGGTGATCAACTATTGTCATCCGGATTAGGGAATCGCTTCCCGGCGGGTTATCCCGTTGGTGTCGTTGACCGGGTTGATTATGAGCCGGGGAAACCCTTTGCGGAAGTTATCGCTCGGCCGAGCGCACGGTTAGAAAGAACACGACATGTGCTATTGGTTTTTACGGAGTCACGCTCACCGTCCGCCAACTCTGACACAGGAAACAGCGATGGAAGCAGTGGCTGACAATCGAGCTGGGTCAACTGCAATCATCGCGTTGACGATGGCAGCGGGTATGGTATTGGCAGTCATGCCGTTGCCGGGTTCTGTACCTCCTGAACTGGGATATCTAAGGCCTGATTGGGTTGTCATGGTCCTGATCTACTGGATTATTGCACTGCCTCATCGAGTCGGTATTGTTACCGCCTGGGGGACGGGTCTCATAGTCGATGTTTTACTTGGCAGCTTGTTAGGGCAACATGCCCTCGCCTATATTGTAATTGCTTATGTTGCGTCCAGTTTGTATCAGCGTCTTCGAATGTTCACTGTCTGGCAACAGGCTCTCGTCGTGTTTGCCATGCTAGGGATGAATCGACTAATCATTTTTTGGACCGAGAGTATCGCTGGGTTAGCGCAGTGGAATATGTGGTATCTATTACCAGCAGTGTCTGGTGCATTGCTGTGGCCGGTAGTGTTTCTGATGTTGCGAGCCATGAGGCGGAAGCTCAACGTTTCATGAGTATTCCGCTCATTCTTGCTAGTGGATCTCCCAGGCGTCACAGGTTACTCAGCCAACTCGGGTTGTCCTTCAGCGTCCATCACCCTGACGTTGATGAATCCATCTTGTTCAATGAATCACCAGAGGCCTATGTCACCAGGCTTGCCGATTCAAAGAGCTTAGCTGTTAGCGGCATGCTCAACGGCACCGGTGCTGTGGTTCTGGCAGCCGACACGACAGTCGTTCTGGATGGGAACATACTGGGTAAACCGGAATCAAAGGATCATGGTATCGCGATGTTACAAGCACTGTCGGATTCAACTCACGAAGTATTGACAGGTGTATCGATTACCAACAAACAACAAACAGAGACTTTTTGCGTGAAGACAGAAGTTGTCTTTCGTAAGCTCGGGGCGAGCGAAATTGAACACTATTGGATGACCGGAGAACCCCGTGACAAGGCAGGTGGATATGGTCTGCAAGGGATTGGGGCAGTATTCGTCTCGACGCTAAATGGCAGCTATACCAATGTGATCGGGTTGCCACTTGCAGAGACGTTGAGTGTGCTCAGGACATTTGGCGTGGTTTGTCTGGGTTCGCCGTCGGAAAAAGAATTTTCATTAAGTTAAGGCAGTCAACATGACTGAAGAAATTTTTATCAACGTTTCGGCCAACGAGACGAGAGTTGGTGTGGTAGAACAAGGATTGTTGCAAGAAATCTTTATCGAACGGACTGAAACACGGAGCACCGTCGGCAATATTTATAAGGGCCAGGTAGTGCGGATACTACCAGGTATGCAGAGTGCTTTTGTTGACATCGGCCAACAAAAAGCAGCGTTTATGCACGTAACAGACCTGATTGATGGCCATGAGGTGTTCGATAAGGACCCCGATGCTGAGCACCCGGCAATTTCCAGCTTACTACACGATGGGCAGCAGCTACTCGTACAGGTGACCAAAGAGCCAATAGGCACCAAAGGTGCGCGGATTACCACGAATCTGTCCATCGCATCTCGCTTCCTCGTGTATCTGCCTGGAAGTTCACACATCGGGATTTCTCAGCGAATTGAAGATGACGATGAACGAGATCGATTGAAAAACATACTGGTAAATATTAGTGATTCAGACGAAGGTTTTATTGTCAGGACCGCCGCTGAACATGCAAAAGAGGAAGATATCCAGAAAGACGCAGGCTATCTCCGGTTAAAATGGCAGAACGTTCAAAAGCAGGGTTCCTCGGTTTCTAATCCTTATCTTGTTCACGAAGATCTGCCTCTGGCATTGCGGGTGATGCGCGACATCATCAATGTCAAAACAACGAATATCCTGGTAGATGACCATCGGACTTTCGATGTAATGAGCCGATTTCTTGGCGATTTTATTCCAGAACAGTTACCAAACCTCTCAGAGTTCACGAAAGATCAGGTCTTGTTTGACATGCATCAAATCGAGGACCAGATCGAAGCAGCATTGGATCGTAAAGTAGGCTTGAAGTCGGGCGGTTACTTGATTTTTGACCAGACAGAAGCGATGACGACCGTGGATGTGAACACCGGCGCATTCGTTGGCAAGAAAGATTTGGAAGAAACGATCTACCGGACCAATCTTGAGGCGGCATCTGCCATTCCCAGGCAACTGCGGCTACGAAATGTCGGCGGGATTATCATCATTGATTTCATTGACATGATCAATGATGAACACAAGCGTCAAGTGTTGCGAATGTTGGAAAAGGGTCAGCAGTCAGATCGGATCAAGTGCAATGTAACCCAGATATCTGAACTGGGTTTGGTTGAAATGACACGAAAGCGTACCTACGGAAGTTTGCTCAAGATGATGTGCGAGCCCTGCGAGGTTTGCGACGGGCGAGGATTTATTAAATCTGCTGAATCTGTCTGCCTGGAGATATTCAAAAACCTTCAGCGAAAACGTGTCGACATCGCAGGCAAGCAATGTTTGATCATGGCTTCACAAAGTGTCATTGATCGACTCATAGATGAGCAGGCGCAGAATGTAGTTGAGTTAGCGAAATTATTGACCACATCGATTTCATATCAGGTCGAACCCGGCTATACACAAGAACAGTACGACATAGTGATATCAGTCGCCGAGCAAGCCCAGGTCAGATAAATGTTAGTTCGAATCACCAGTGGATTTATTAAGAGCAGTGGATGGATTCTCCTGGTTGCGGTCGTGTTGATTGGTGCTTACCTGTCTCTTGGTCGTCTGTTCGCCTACTCAGTTGCCTCCAATCAACAACAAATAGAAGCCTTCCTACGCGATAATGGCCTGGAGTTTGTCGAACTTGGCGCGATCACCGGTGATTGGCAGGTCTACGACCCTAGAATCGCTATTACTAACATTACATTCAAACCCGACGGTGAAACTGCACTTGAAATTGATTATCTGAAAATTCGGCTGGATTCGTTGCGTAGCCTGCTCAGTCGAGCACCGATCGTGACACAAATAGAAGTTTCCGGGATCCGATTTACGCTGGAACGTGATGAGAACAACATCTGGGTGAGGGGTTTTCGTCAACGTAAAGGTGAGTTTTCTTTTCGCTATGTCCTTGATTCGGTACCCTATCTGGAGGAACTGAAGATAAGTGAAATTGACATTGAGCTTATTGGACCCAACCAGCAGATGCGTCTGACATCCAGGCCCGAAGAACCCTGGTTTATCAGGGGGGAGGAAGATATAAAGGCTGTTTCCATGCCGTTGTATCTGGAGCGTCAGCTTGACGATGGCGCCGTGCAGACAAACCGGATTAGCTTATCGGGCTATTACCAGGGTGATCTGCGAGATTCCAGGTTTACCGCAGAGTTATATCTTGATGCTCCACATATCGACCTGGAAGATTTTCTCCCTGCCACTTTCATTGCAGATAAACGACTAACTTCAGCGACACTCGATACCGAAATCTGGTTGAAAATTGGACCGAATGAAGTTGATATCACAGGTGATGTGCTTATCACGGATGTGCGACTTGGCGATCAGAATACCGTCGTCAGTTTATTGGACAAGGTAAAAACGCAATTTCGTTTTCAGGGTGAGTCATTTACTGAAGGTTCACTGGCGATTCCTGCTATACGCCTCGAGAAAGACGGTTTCAGTTTTGAGCTTGATAACTTGAGGGTTGCCATCAGTACTACCGATGACGGGTACATGTTAGCAGGCCAGCTTGCCACGCTCGATGTTGGCGATCTCATAGAGCTCATTAATTTCGCAGGAGAAAAATCACTCGTGCCGGAACGACTTAGTTCGGCGATCGCGGCCGTTGCTCCCAATGGGCGGCTGAGCGATTTGTTCTTTACCTCAACTCTTGATGGCGACCAACGGAAAATCGTCAGCAACCTGAGTGATTTTTCAATGGATGCGTATCTTGGTGTGCCAGCAATCGATCGATTGAACGGGTTTGTCTCCCTGCGGCCCGGCCGGGGTTACCTGGATATTGACAATGACGAGTTCCAAATGAACTTTAAAAGTATGTTTAGCCAGGCGTGGCCCTTTGATTCTGGGCGAGGGCGAATTGCTTATCGTGTTGATAATGGTAGCTTGAGTGTTTCCAGTGGCTTGATCGAGTTAACAGTCGGTGATCTGGAGGCTTATGGGAAGTTGTCCGTGAATCTTCCCAGTGTTCGTGAGCAGCAAACCTGGGGATTGACACTCGGGGTCTCAAATATCGAGTTGTTGGAAGCTGATCGATTTGTTCCGAACACTGTGCCATTGGAACTGGTGACCTGGATGAAATCAGCCATTCAAGGTGGGTCAAGTCTGGAGACCGCCTTGACTATTCACGGCTCATTGTTTCGTGGTTCACCAGCTGTCAGAAAAGCACACGACCTTTTTTTTAAGGTTGAAGACGGTGTGGTTGACTATCAGGTCGGCTGGCCACCATTAGAGGCACTTGTTGCAACGGTTCACGTAAACAATTATTTCGTTAGGTCAAACAATGCGGCTGGCCGAATTTACGATAGCTCGCTGTCGTCGGGGATTGTTGATGTACCCATTTCAGTTTTGGGTAAGGTCGATACCGTTCTGGTCGATGCAAAAGGGAGTGGTCCCTTCTCCGATGCGATTCGTTTCCTCAAGGAAACTCCGCTTGCAGAAATGACCTCTGATATAGCGGCGCAATGGCGCGGGTCGGGACAGGTAAGTTCAACAATACGATTGAACTTGCCGCTGGGAGCTCGCTCAGAGGAAGAGCTGGCCCCCGATGTCGAACTTGTCATCACCGGTTCCACCCTGGTCATGCCTGAGTTTGACCTGGAAGTTGTAAATTTGAACGGGACAGTTACCTATAACAATGAGCTGGGCTTAAGGTCGGAGCGATTTACCGGGAATTCATTTGATCACCCCATATCCGGAAGGATAATGAGTGAAATACTGGGTAGCGGCGGCGAAACAATTGTCGAAGTCGATGGTGCTATTGATATGGCTGCCCTGTACGCCTGGTCGGATCAACCATTGCTGAGTCGGGCAGAAGGTGTTTTTACTTACCAGGCGGCCGTGCATGTTCCCTACGGTGGCGGGAAAGACGAAACCTATGTGGAGGCTTATTCTGATCTGGTGGGTGTAACGCTCAATCTTCCACATCCGTTGGAGAAAAAGGACCCGAATGAAGCGCGCCAGTTTGAGTATCGGCAGATATTCAAAGAGCCTGGCTATCGTGTGGAACTCTCCCTTGATGATCAAATTAAGGCTTCACTCAAAATTGAAAACGGGGTCGCTGTGGGCGGCAGGATACACTTCGGTGAACAGCCATTTGGCGCAGTAACTTACGACGCGGTACGCATGACCGGTCATCTGAATTACTTGAATGTTGAGGACTGGATGCTGCTCACAGATCAGTTAAATGAGGTATCCGATGTATCCCTACAGGATGAAATTTCTGAGCACGTTGAAACGGTTACGCTGAACATTGATGAGTTGATGGTGTTTAGCCTGCCGCTCATTGACCTGGATGCCATCGTTACCCGGGAGGATGGGTTTTGGCTGGCGCAGCTGAGTAACGAGATGCTCGATGGAGAAGTAAAGGTGCCCGATGCTGATTCTTCACCGCTGGATATCAGCCTTAAACGGCTTAGTTTCGAAGGTGAAGAAGACGCGAGTGATCCGTTCGGAGAGGTTAATCCGCTTGAGATTGCTGATATTGATTTCAGCACCGACCTATTGCTGCTGGATGGAGAAGATTACGGGTCCTGGTCATTCAAGTTTCGAGCCGGTGACGAAGTAGCAAAATTTGAAGAACTTAAGGCGACAGCGCTGGGTATCCAGGTGCTTACTGGTGCGCAGGCGCAATGGCGGTTCAAAGACGGTCAGCACACGAGTGGTTTTAAGGGCGATATATTGATTGATGATTTAGCCGACGCACTGGAGAAATTTGGTTTCGCATCCTCGGTCGAAGGCGAAGGATTGAAAATAAAGGCCGACATAAATTGGGCGGGTTCTCCGGCGATGATTGATGTTGATGACATCAGTGGTCGTGTCAAAATTCAGGAGGGTAAAGGCAGGTTTGTTCAGGCTGAGACGGGTGGTGCACTCAAGCTACTGGGTATATTCGATTTCGCGTCTCTGGCCAGACGGTTTCGACTGGATTTTTCTGACGTTTTGGAAAAAGGCTTTGAGTTTAGCGACATCAGTGGTGTGACGACTTTTAATAATGGGAGTATCGACGTAACGGAACCTATCGTCATCGAAAGCCCAGGAGGCACGTTTAAGGTTGCCGGCACGGTTAATCTTGAAACACGGGCTCTTGATAACGACATGATTGTCACCTTGCCGGTTGGTCGAACCCTGCCCTGGTATGCAGCCTACAGTGCTATTGCGACAGGGCCACTGGCAGGAGCAAGCGTGTTACTTGCGCAGAAGGTATTTGAAAATCAGATTGATCAGATGAGCAGCGCCAAATACAAAATTAGCGGCACCATCGAAGAACCTGACATTGAGTTTGTCTCGATTTTCAACGACAAGGTACGCGAAGCAGCGACGCGATGAACCCGCGTGTAGCGCTGGTGCAGATGGTGAGCAGTCAGTCCCTTGAACCCAGCCTGCAACGGGCAGAAATCCTTATCCGGGAAGCAGTTGCGGGTAACCCGGAAGCCATTTTTCTACCGGAGAATTTTGCAGCGTTAGGCAGCAATGATCCTCAGGCCATTGGACTGCAGGAACAATTCGGGAATGGACCCGTCCGTAGTTTCCTGGCAGAGATGGCGCGCTGGAGTGGTTGCTGGATTTTTGGCGGTACAGTGCCGGTTGGTCATCGCCCTGACGGCAGCCTGGTGCCGGATGGCCGGGTCAGAGCAGCTTCACTGGTTTACAACCCTTCGGGCGAAGAAGTCAGCCGTTATGACAAGATTCACATGTTCGATGTGGACGTGGAAGATAACCATAAAAGCTACCGGGAATCGTCCACATTTGAAGCCGGCAGTGATATTGTCTTTGTTGATTGTCCTCTTGGCCGCATAGGATTAACTGTTTGTTACGACTTAAGGTTTCCTGAGTTATACAGAAAGCTCTTCGCTTCAGGCGTTGATATGTTTACGGTGCCCAGTGCATTCACGACGATTACCGGAGACGCTCATTTCAAATTGCTCTTGCGTGCGCGGGCCGTGGAAAATTCCTGCTTTTGCATTGCCGCCTGTCAGGGTGGTCAGCACGACTCGGGCCGGCGCACTTACGGACATTCGATGGTCATCAGCCCCTGGGGTGATGTGTTGGGGGAACTCGGAGAGGGCGAAGGTGTATTGGCGGTTGAACTGGATTTGGAATTGCAGGCGCAACTACGCAAAGATATGCCCTTCATTGATCAGCGTCAGATCCGCGGAGATTGATCGTCGTTTTCCCCCTTGATTGTCAGTTGCACTGACCGATTGAATCCAGGACCATTACAATTATGGGGGATTACCCTGATCCAGTGTTTTCAAGAACTGAAAAACTCGTCTGAAATGCACGTTTTGTAATCCTGCTTCGTGCTCGCGGGTGGCACTTTTCACTAAATGTCTCAATTGTTGCCTGTCAGTATGGGGGAATTCAGACAGGATTTCGTCCATGGTAGATTGGTCACCATTGATGAGTTGTTCTCGCCATACTTCCAGTTGATGAAATTTTTGAACATAAGCTGCACTGCTGGCATCCAGGGTGTCAATCAACCTGCGAATAGGGTCGGTGTCAATTTTCGCCATCAATTTGGCAATATACTGAATTTGCCTTTTTCTCGCGTTACCTTTGGTTATCTTCTTTGCGGCCGCAACCGCCTCTTTGATAGCGGGGTTTTCGATTCCGGAAAGCTGAGCTATTGATAGCTCGGCCAGCCGCCCAGCCAATACCTTTAAATCGTTCATGTCCCTTTTACGCTGGGATTTACTGGGTCTTGAGTCGTCTGTCATGCGTAAAACAGGGTAGCGAGGCCGAGAAAAGAGAGGAACCCAACGACGTCCGTGATGGTTGTGAGCACCACGGTACCAGCAATCGCCGGGTCGATGCCAATTGATCTAAGGAGACTGGGTAGCAAGGCACCCGCGGCAGCGGCTACGACCAGGTTGATAACCAGGGCGGCTGCGATAATCAGTCCAAGGTTGCTGTCCTGAAAAAAGACAGAGGCAACAACAGCAACTACCAGCGCCCACAGGCAGCCGTTAATAACACCCACGGCAATTTCCCTGCGTGTGAGCCAGGCAAGGTTGCGGTCGAACAATTCGTCTTGCGCCATATTTCGTATGAACAAAGTCAAAGTCTGGCTTCCCGCAACCCCGCCCATACTGGCAACTATCGGCATCAGGACCGCCAGGGCAACGACCTTCTCGATGGTGTCTTTGAAGATGTCGATGACGGAAGCGGCGATAAAAGCAGTAATCAGGTTCGCACCAAGCCAGATGGCCCGGCTTTTTGCGGTGCGAAAAATGGGCGCGAATAAATCATCATCTTCTCTGAGTCCGGCCATACCCAGAATCGAATGATCTGCCTCATCTATAATAACGTCGACAACATCGTCGATGGTAATACGACCCAGTAGTTTATTGTCCTGGTCGAGGACAGGCGCAGAAACAAGGTCGTAGCGCTCAAATATTGCAGCCACATCGTGTTCAGACATTTCTGCCGTGATTGTTTCAGCTTCTGTGATCATCATCTCTTGAACCGTTAGCCTGGTGTCCGAGACAAGGAGAGTGGTCAGGGGCAACATGCCAACAAATTCATCATTGGTGTTTACCACGAAGATGTTGTCGGTCATGGGCGGCAAATTCGAATGTCGACGCAAGTACCTTAGAACGACATCCAGGGTCACCTGGGCGCGCACAGAAATGGTGTCTGTATCCATCATGCCGCCAGCACTATCCTCTGGATAAGACAGGAGACTTTCGACTCTGCTCCGATCCTGTGCATCCATAGCTTGTAGAACCTGCCTTGTAAGGGTCGCTGGCAGCTGTTGCAGGATGTCAGTCAGGTCATCGTCGTGAACTTTCTCAAGGACATTGGATATTTCTTCCACTGATTTGTCGCCAAGAAGTGAGGGTACCAATTCCTCGTCGATATGCTGGATAATTTCACGCTGTTGCGCTTCCTCAAACAGATTCCACAATACCGTTCGTTGTGCCGGTGGGGAGGACTCCAGCACATCTGCAAGATCTTCAGGTCGTAGCTGGCCCATCAGACTAATGATATCTTGATGGGTACCAGCATCGATCAACGTGCGGATTTGGCTAACCGATGATTTAGATGATTCCACGGTATCCAACCTATTCCACCTCGCCAAACCCGCTGCTGACCAACGCTTCAATCGCAATCATCGCTTCGTGTTCGTCGTCTCCATCAATTGAAACCTCAATTGAGGTGCCACATGCTGCCTGCAGCAGCATCATCGACATAATACTTTTCCCATTTGCCACTTTTTCGGGGTTGCTAATGGTAATTTCAGATCCAAATGCGCTTGCAGTCTTGATGAAGACGGATGCGGCCCGGGCGTGCAGGCCAAGTTTGTTCACGATTTCCATTTTTTTGGTTATCACGAAAGTTCCCTGGCCATCATGACGCTTTACCTCCGTGTAGTTCGCGATGTCTCACCTGAACAGTCGAAAAGGTGTTTCGATACAGCTCAAACAATTTACTGCACATATAGACTGAACGGTGTTGGCCGCCGGTGCAGCCGATGGCAACAGTCAGATAACTTCGATTGTTCGCCTCGAATTTGGGCAACCATTTAGCCAGGTACTGCGACAAGTCTTCAAACATTTCTGAAAATTCGGATTGATGGCTCAAAAATTTCTGTACGGGCTCATCCAGACCGGTGAGTGTTCGCAGTTCTGGTTCCCAATACGGATTCGGTAAGCATCGGAGATCAAATACCAGGTCCGCATCCACGGGTACACCACGCTTGTACGCGAATGATTGGAATAGCAGGGCAAACTCATGGATTTCTCTTGCAACCCGGGTACGAATTTCATCCCGTAACTCATGAATTGTGAGATTAGTTGTATCCAGCGTCAAGGCTGCCAGGTCAGAAATGGGGTCGAGCAATCTACTCTCTAGTTCCAGTGCCTCTCTAAGGTCACGTTCCTGGTTGCTTAAGGGATGTTTACGGCGAGTTTCACTGAATCTTTTTACTAATTCCAGGCTCGTGGAATCGAGGAATATAACAGTGGTCTTGACATCCTGTTCATTAAAGCCATCAAGAATGGTAGGGAATAGCACCAGGTCATCGGCGATATTGCGTGCGTCGATGCCAACGGCCGCCTTGTCGATGTGTGGGTCGGGAGAGAGTCTGTCAATGAGTGGCGCAAGTAACGTGACCGGTAGATTGTCAATGCAATAGTAGCCCATGTCCTCCAGCACATTAAGGGCGGTACTTTTTCCAGATCCAGACCTGCCACTGATAACAATCAGAGAAATCATTGTTCTTGTTCAGCGGAATGCAATGCGCCTACAGCGCAATCGTATAGTTGTTGGTTGTCTGCAGCCTCTATCAGGCTTGTTCGATAAGCCTCGTCCCCGAATCGTTCGGCGAGCATTGCCAGCGCTGCAAGATGCTCAGAGGTCTCTGATTCTGGCACGAGCAATACAAACATGATTTGCACAGGCTGATTATCATGTGCAGAGAAATTCACCGACTCTTTGAACACGAATAATCCGCCTACGATTGAATCGCAATTCACCAATCGACAATGTGGAATCGCGACACCATCGCCAATGGCCGTGGATCCCAATTTTTCCCTTTCAATGAGACTGCGGTAGACTTCCCCAACTTCCAGATCAGGAAGTGTGTTGACGATATTAATCGCAGCGAGTTCTATAGCGCGCTTTTTGCTACTCGCACTGAGAAGGCTGACTGTTCTCTCTCGAGTTAGAATTGACTCAATGTTCATCCGGTACGACCATCAGATGTGATGCCCGTATTATAGCAATGGAAACCTAAAGCTGCTTACCTTGCGAAGGTGCGATGCTTCCGATCTTTTGTTTTTTCTTTTTTCTTGATGAGTTGCCGGTCGAGCTTATCTGCCAGCATGTCGATCGCAGTGTATAAATCGTCATGTTCCGCATCTGCGTAAATTTCGCCGCCCGAGATATGGACGGTTGATTCCGCCTTTTGCCGCTGTTTCTCCACAGAGAGTATGACGCTCATGTTAGTGATTCGATCGAAATGCCGTTCCAGTTTTTCCAATTTTGTCGCTACGTAATTTCTGAGGGAATCGGTAACTTCAACGTGGTGGCCACTAACATTTACTTGCATATAACATCTCCGAATCTAACTGTAATTTTCACTACTGTAGGGAACGTCTGCTAAGACTATAACATTCATACCGTAGATTATTTGACAGAGATCAGCTGAATTGGTTCAACCCGAAAAAGAGGGCTGAAATTCTTGTTTAGTTCTTTTATATCAATTGTTTACGTTCGTTTGAAGGTGGGATAAATAGTAGTTCGCGATACTTGGCGATGGTCCGACGGGCAACATTGATGTTCTGTTCTTGCAGGAGCAAGGCAATCTTGCTATCGCTCAGGGGTTTGACTGGGTTTTCTTCAGAAATCAGTTCTTTGATGAGTGCCCTAATGGCAGTGGACGACACTTCGCCACCAGAGTTCGTTCTGACATGACTTGAGAAAAAGTACTTGAGTTCGAACACCCCGGCTGGTGTCAGCATGTATTTTTGGGTAGTCACCCGGCTTATTGTGGATTCATGCAGATCGACAGCCTCTGCAATGTCGTGAAGCACGAGAGGTTTCATTGCCTGTTCACCGTATTCAAGGAAACCACGCTGGACTTCAACGATTTTTGTCGCCACACGCAGAAGTGTGGCGTTACGTTGCTGCAAACTCTTGATAAACCATTTTGCTTCCTGCATTTGATTCTTGAGGCTAGTTGCATCGTTGCTGCTGTCACCGCGTTTGATAAGGGCCGCGTATTCCGGATTCACCCTGATTCTCGGAGCGGATTTAGGATTCAGTTCAACATTCCAGCGCCCATTCTTTTTGGACACCATGACATCAGGTTCAACATATTGTGTGTTATCGCTGCCGATGCCAGTGCCCGGTCGTGGATTCAAAGACTGGATGAGAGAAATTATTTGCTTGAGTTGATCTTCTTTGATTCTAAGCTTTCGGGCCAATTGCGTGTAATCGTGATTGCCTAACAGTTGCAGATGATGCTCGACCAGATTGATCGCTGTTTCTTTGTAGGGTGTGTCAGTTGATAGCTGTCTGAGTTGAATGGACAGGCATTCCTTAAGTGATCTTGCGGCAACACCGACCGGATCGAGATGCTGGATGAGGTGCAAGACAGCTTCGATTTCATCGATATCGATTTCCCATTCAACCGGCATTGCATCCTGAACTTCCTCAATCCCGATCTGCAGAACCCCATCTTCATCCAGGCCATCAACTATAGCCGCTGCGATATACTCGTCGGATTCGGTGAGATGGATCAAATTTAGCTGTTCAAATAAATGACTCTGGATCGTGATGTCTTGCGCATTCCGGGTTTCAAGATAATTTTCGTCCGAATAGTCCGGCCCCGGAGCCGAAGCGACGAAGCTCTCGTCATAGACGTCATCCCAGGATGTGTCGACTGGCAAATCCTCTGACATTGATTCCCGGCTGACCTCGACTGACGTATCAGGAACAAGGTCTCCTTCTATTTCTGGATCCTGGGGAGCAGGGTCCTCGGTATCCGTAGCATGGTGGGATTCTGATGACTGTTCCTCGGCATCCGTGGCAAGACTCGTTTCCGGTGCAGGTTCTGCGGTGTCATCGATAGACAAATCCGAATCTGGCGAATTCTCGGTGCTTTCTTGCGTATCGGCCGAATCCTCGCCGTCAACTTCTTCCAGCATGAAGTTTGATTCCAGCGCTTCCTGGATTTCCAGCTCCAGATCAATACTGGATAATTGCAGCAGACGGATTGCCTGTTGCAATTGCGGGGTCATTCGCAGTTGTTGACCCATTCGAAGAGTGAGAGATGGTTTCAGTGCCATCGTTGTATCATAGCAACGAGATCGATTTGCTACATCCTGAAGTTTTGACCCAGGTAGACATCTTTCACTTGTTCGTCGGCGAGAATTTTCTCAGCATTCCCCTCGGCAATGATCTGACCATCGTTGACGATGTAGGCTTTCTCGCAGATGTCCAGTGTTTCCCTGACATTGTGATCGGTAATGAGAACACCGATACCTCTTTGCGAGAGTTGACTCACAATATCCTTGATGTCATTGACCGATATTGGATCGACACCCGCAAATGGTTCGTCGAGTAAAATAAAATCTGGTTCAGTGGCAAGGGCTCGCGCGATCTCTACCCGGCGTCGCTCGCCGCCGGAAAGAGAGATGCCTTGTGTCGCCTTAAGATGAGATATGCGAAACTCGTCCATTAATCTGTCCGCAGTTTCATGCTGCGCAGCTGAATCAAGATCAGATCTCGTTTCAAGAATCGCCAGTAAATTGTCTTCAACGGATAGCTTGCGAAACACGGAGGCTTCCTGCGGTAAATATCCAATCCCTTTGCGTGCTCGCTGATGCACCGCCAGGTGAGTGATGTCCTCGTTATCGATGCGTACTTTGCCTCGCTCGTGACTGATTAAGCCTACGATCATGTAGAAACACGTGGTTTTACCGGCGCCATTAGGACCAAGCAGTCCAACAATCTGTCCACTGTCAACGGTTAAAGAAACATTCTTGACGACCTCGTGACCTCGATAGCTCTTGGCCAGATTTTCGGCGATTAAGACATGCATTTATTGGCTGGATTTTCTTGGGTTGATTGTGATATTGACTCTACCCGAGCCACCACCGGAATTGAGGCTTACGATACCTTTGCCAATATCGTAGTAGAGCAGTTCTCCAGTAAAAACGTTATTAATCTGCTGTAATCGCGCACTACCCGACAAATGCAGGCGCTTTTCCTGAACCAGGTAGGTGATTTTTCGGGCATCTGCAATCACCATGTCCTTTTCTGCGTTAGTCTGTTGCTGATAATGCACAAGCATGGATGAGCCTTTGTCAGTTTTGGCAATAATTTGAATGACCACACTGTCTGCAGTGGAGATTTCAACTTCATCAGCGCGTACCTCTAGCGTGCCCTGGGTAATGATCACATTCCCCCTGTAGACTGAAGAACCATCGGTATCATTCACCATGGCGGTATCTGCCTGAATCTTGATCGGTTGGTCCCGATCAGAATCCAATCCGAAAGCCGATGTGCAGAAGAGCATCAGGGCAATGGGTAGGTTCTGAATATGAAAAATGCTAGTCGCTCGAGTCATGGGTTAAGTCTAGCGCATTAATCAGAGCTTCCTTAATTAGGCAGAAAGATTGTGGTTACGCGATCTTTGTTGGTTGAATAAAATATGAATCTACCAGTATCCAAAAACGCCTTCATCCCGGCTGCAGTCGTTCGCCCGCTTTCATTGTCGATGTAGACCTTTTGATCCGTTTCCGCATAGGCCCGTTCAGGATAAACCGTCAAGCTGTTTGTCTGAATATGGATAAATTTTCCGTCGCCTCTCGATTTCGCTGCGAGCACGTTGTCCCATAATTCTACGATTTCTTCCCGATATTTTGACTCGGGCAGAATGCGACCCTCATCGGCAGTAATTTTCCAGGGCCTTGTCGGCCACTGGCTTTCCAGTTCCAGTGAGGGTTGCTTCATCGTGGTCAGATCAGTCAACGGGAAATGTGTAAATCGGGCGGCATTCAGTGTGTGGTGTAAATTCCCCTGCTCATCAAATTGATTGAACGATGCATTGAGCATGTACAGGTCAGGATCATTGCGCTTTCTGTCAGGCTGGATTAGCTCAGATTCATCCATCACCCAATTGATGGCCAGTGCGCAAGCAATGAAGACAATGCTGAGGATAACGATTCGATTTATCAAGATAGTTGGCGATCAATGGACTCTATTGAGTATGACACTAGCAGATGTGTTCAAACCAGGGGTATTAGGGAACCTCTGATCTAACGGCAGATCTGGTGCTGATGAAGTTGCAGGCTGTTGGCTTACGCGGGGCAAGTAGCCTGTATCCCAGCGAATTATCAGGGGGTATGCGAAGGAGGGTCGCGCTCGCCAGGGCGATGGCGCCGGACTACGCGGATGAGCTGTTGGGGAGCAATCAAAAAATAGGCCGGCTCAGTGTTAAGTGAACACACATGCTGATTCGCCTGAGAAACCTGGGGCGTTTCAGTCTGGAAATGTTTGGTACTTTAGGTCGTGCGGGTCGACTCTGGTGGCTCGCGATGGTTCACAAACCCGACATTGGGAACCTTTCCCTGGTGATTGCTCAGGTCTACCAACTTGGTGTGCTCTCTGTTGTGATCACCTTGATGTCGGGATTCTCGATAGGTGCCGTGCTGGCATTGCAGGGATACAACCAACTGGTCAAATACGGATCTGAATCAGCGCTGGGTCTTGGCGTTGCCCTGGTGTTAGTCATGGAAATTGGACCTGTGGTCTCTGGATTGCTATTTGCCGGACGAGCTGGATCGGCGGTAACTGCAGAGATTGGCCTGATGAAGGCGACCGAGCAGCTAACGAGTATGGAAATGATGGGGGTTGACCCCTTGCGCCGGATCGTCGCGCCGCGCCTTTGGGCAGGTTTCATTGCTCTGCCAATTCTGACGGCTATATTCAGTGTAGTCGGTATTTGGGGAGCCGCGGTCATCGGTATTGAATGGCTTGGTGTCCACGAGGGAGCCTTCTGGTCGACCATGCAGGAGGGCGTTGATTTCTTCAGACACGTGCTGAAAGGGATCGTAAAGTCGGTCGTGTTTGGTTTTGTTGTGACCTGGATCGCTGTTTTTCAGGGTTATGACTCAGAACCAACCAGTGAGGGATTAGCCGCGGCCACGACCCGGACAGTGGTATTCTCGAGTGTCGCAGTACTGGTGTTGGACTTCTTTTTAACGCTGATGATGTTCAACTTGTAGGAGAAAGCAGATGCACAACGATTAATCCCAGACTATATAGTGGGTTACTACAGCCAGGTGAGACCGCATCAAAATAATGGTGGATTACCACCAAACAAGGCAGAGGATGTCTATTGGAAATCCTCTAAAACAGCGGCCAAGATTACTTGACCACTACAGCATAGACGAGAAGGCAATTGAAGCTCAAAGGAGTGCTGCCTGATCATCCGGCAAACACCAGATTTGACTATAGCTCCGGGGTTTGGTAGATAGCCCTGAGCGGGGGTTGGTAGATAGCCCTGAGCATAACAATGAAAAACGCTGGTTACTGCGCAACGTCATTATCAATGGCATCAATATAGGGCTTCAGTTCCGCTCACAGTTCAATGCCTATATGCAAAAATACCGTGGTGACATTGACCTGGTGATTGAAAATTGGTCGTTAGATGAGAATAGTTAACCAGACCAGTGAGAGTCATATTGAGCTTATCGGTTCATTGAATCTTTCTACACTGATGGCATTCAAGGATGCTATCGAGCAGGGTTTACCTAATCAACCAGATATCGTCGTCGACCTGTCAAGAGTTGAATTCGAAGGATCTGCCATTCTCGCTCTGCTGGTCCTGGTGGTACGGCGAGTCAAAAACAATGGCGGCACGGTATCATTCAAGGGCGCCACAAGACGTTTGACTGAGATGGCACAGCTGGCGGGCTTATCAGAGCTGTTTGGTCTGGAAGTTTAAGGAAATCCTCACTGCGTGATAACATGTCGCGCTTTTATTAACCGGCCAAGTCACTATTTATGGATGAGTCAGCAATAAAATCCACATTGCAGAAAGGATTGCCTCAATGCGAGCTTGAAATCGCAGTTGAAGGTAATAAATTGAGCCTGAAGATCATCTCTGATGAGTTCGATGGCCTTAGCAGAGTGAAAAGACAGCAGAAAATATACGTACTGCTGGACGACAGGATCAAGTCCGGCGAAATACATGCCGTTTCGATGGTAACCATGACTGTGGCAGAGGCTAACCAATAACCAATGGACAGACTACTCATTCAGGGTGGCGCGGTGCTTGAGGGAGAATTACGTGCCTCAGGTGCAAAAAATTCAGCGCTTAAAATGCTCGCTGCCGCACTGCTGGCGGATGAACCGGTAACCATCTGCAATGTCCCTCATTTGCGGGATATCACGACCATGATTGAATTGCTGGTCTCCCTGGGAGTCGAGGTGGTTGTCGACGAAAAAATGAACATCGAGATTCATGCCAACACCATCAAGAGCTTTAAGGCACCCTATGATCTGGTGAAGACCATGCGGGCTTCATTTAATGTTCTTGGGCCGTTGCTTGCACACTATGGTCAGGCTGAAGTCTCACTTCCTGGTGGCTGCGCAATTGGCCCACGTCCGGTTGACCAGCATTTGCGAGGGCTTGAAGCGCTTGGTGCCAAGATTGAAATGATAGACGGATATGTAAAAGCGACGACGAAGGGTCGACTGAAAGGCGGCCATGTGTATTTCGATATGTGTACGGTGGGTGGCACCGAACATATTATGATGACCGCGTCCCTTGCCGATGGCGTCACAGTCATGGAGAACTGTGCCCGTGAACCGGAAATTGTAGACCTTGCAGACTTCATCAATAAGATGGGCGGGAAGGTAGAAGGAGCGGGGTCCGCCACCATTACTATCACCGGAGTCGAATCGCTGAAAGGCTGTACTCACCGTGTCATCGCCGACAGGGTGGAGACGGGTACCTATCTTATCGCAGCAGCGGCAACCGGCGGCAGGATCAAAATTCGTGATGCTAATCCGGAACATCTTGAAGTGGTCATCGGTAAACTGAGGGAGGCCGGTGCAATAATCAGGCTCAGTGGCAACACCATTGAGCTGGACATGGAAGGCCGCAGGCCGAAAGCCGTTAGTCTGGTCACCGCACCCTATCCGGCTTTCCCCACAGATTTGCAGGCTCAGATGATTGCGCTGAATTGTATTGCAGAGGGCACAGGCACAATTAAAGAAACGATTTTCGAGAACAGATTTATGCATGTTCACGAAATGAACAGGATGGGTGCGAAAATCAGGCTGGAGGGAAACAATACAACCGCTATCGTTGAAGGCGTGCCCCATTTGACTGGCGCGCCCGTTATGGCGAATGATCTGCGCGCGTCTGTTTCGCTGGTTATCGCTGGTCTGGTTGCCAAGGGCGATACCATCGTTGATCGTATTTATCACATCGACCGCGGTTATGAGCAGGTCGAGGAAAAGCTGCAGAATCTCGGTGCCAAAATCCGCCGGGTTGCCTCGGAGTGATCGGATGGCCGGTAACCTCGTTATTGCATTAACCAAGGGTCGGGTGCTCGCTGACGAATTAGAGCTCCTGTCAAAAATAGATATACAGCCCCTGGATGATCCACACACTTCACGCAAACTGGTTTTTAAGACCAATCGGGACGATGTCGAAATCATGGTGCTCCGGGGCATGGATGTCGCCACTTACGTCCAGCATGGTATTGCGGATATCGGGATGTCCGGGAAAGATGTCCTGCTTGAGCACAGCGGCTCAGGTTTTTATGAACCGCTGGATCTTGGGTTAGGTCAGTGCCGCATCATGGTCGCCGGTCTGAAAGATGAGCCTGAATTACCAGCCAGATTGCGTATTGCAACCAAGTTCACTCACACTGCCAAACGATTCTATGCGGCACAAGGTATCCAGGTCGATATCATCAGGTTGTATGGTGCTATGGAACTGGCACCGGTAACAGGTCTGGCACATCGTATTGTCGATATCGTTGAAACCGGAAATACACTCAAGGCAAATGGACTGGTGCCCATGGAACTGATTGAAAACATCAGCACCAGGCTTATCGTCAATGAATCCGCATACAAGACAAAATACCTGGTGATCAAAGAAGTGATTGATGCGTTGGGACAGGTGCTGTGATCAGGCAGCTTGACAGTTCCGATGCGGAATTCGATACCCTCTTGACCGCGCTACTGAGTTTCCCCGAGGAAGATCAGGCGGAGGTGCGGTCAGTTGTCGCTGGAATCATCAAAGATGTCCGTGACCGAGGTGACATCGCATTGGTTGAATTGACGAATCAATTCGATCGACAGTCCGCAGAGGACATGACCTCGCTGCAGATTTCTCCAACTCGTTTGGCAGCGGCATTCGACGCCATCAGCCCACTGGTTCGGGACGCGCTCATTGAATCCGCTGATCGGGTTCGTCGCTATCATGAGCAACAATTGAGTGCGATGGGGGCAGGTGACGACTGGCAGTTCACCGATGAGCTGGGCAACACGCTCGGACAAAAAGTAAAGGCCATGTCTCGTGTGGGTATCTACGTGCCGGGCGGTAAAGCTGCATATCCATCAACGATTATCATGACGGCCGTGCCCGCTAAGGTGGCCGGTGTCGAGGAAATCGTTCTTTGTGTACCGACCCCGGGCGGTGAGCTAAACGATGTGCTGTTGGCTGCGGCTCATCTTTGTGGAGTTGATCACGTGTTCACAGTGGGAGGCGCCCAGGCGATAGCGGCCATGGCATATGGAACAATCTCTGTTCCGAAAGTCGACAAAATTGTTGGTCCGGGCAATGTTTATGTGGCCACCGCCAAAGAACTGGTTTTTGGAGATGTGGGTATCGATATGATTGCCGGGCCTTCCGAAGTGGTTATCGTTGCGGATGACTCTGCCGACCCGGACTGGGTTGTTCAGGATATGTTCGCCCAGGCAGAACATGATGAGATGGCCCAGGCGATCGTTATATCCCCAAGCGCGCAACTGCTCCAGAAAGTGAAAGCGTTAATACCGGTGAAGTTAGGTGAGCAAACTCGTTCCAGCATTATTGATGTCGCCATTGATCAGCGTGCGGCGCTCATCCGTGTCGAAAACCTTGATGATGCGTTTGACCTTGTCAATCGTATAGCGCCCGAGCATCTGCAGATTGCACTCGAGGCGCCAGAACAATACCTCGACAAAGTTCATCATGCAGGTGCGGTATTTTTAGGCGCCGACACAGCAGAAGTGGTGGGTGACTACTCCGCCGGGCCAAGTCATGTGTTGCCGACAGGCGGCACGGCCAGATTTGCGTCACCCCTGGGGGTTTATGACTTTCAGACCAGAACATCCGTCATTCACTGTTCGCCGCGCGGTGCTATTGTCTTGAACAGGGCGGCAGCAATTCTTGCTCGTGAAGAAGGTCTGGACGCACACGCTGAGTCAGCTTTATCCCGGGTGAAGGGCTAGCGTATCAGCCACATGAAAGGTCCACTGTATCGTTACCAGGAAGCCGTCGACAGAGGTGAATACCAGTCAGACGAATCTCAGGTGAAGGCATTAGGATTGCTGCAGAACCTCCATGATTCCCTGATTCAACGGCGGGATAAGAAGCCCGGAATACTTTCACGTCTGTTAGGCAAGAGCCAATCCAGGTCAGCTGTAAAGGGGCTCTATTTCTGGGGTGGAGTGGGTCGCGGTAAAACCTTTTTGATGGATTTGTTCTATGAAGAGTTGCCGTTTCAGGAGAAGAAACGCCTTCATTTCCATCGCTTTATGCGGGAAGTGCACCGGCAACTTCGGGACATTCAAGGTGAGCCCAATCCGCTAAAAAAAGTCGCCCGCCATTTTTCCGGAGAGACTCAGGTCATCTGTTTCGATGAATTTTTTGTCAGTGATATCACCGACGCGATGCTGTTGGCAGGCTTGCTGGAAGAAATGTTCAGACTGGGTGTGACACTTGTCACCACCTCGAATGTAGAACCGGATCACCTGTACGAAAATGGACTCCAGCGAAGAAAGTTTTTGCCCGCGATTGAACTGCTCAAAACTCACACGCAGGTATTTAATATGGATGGCGAAGTGGACTATCGACTAAGAGCACTGGAATCAGCTGAGATATACCATTTTCCGCTGGATGCAGCAGCAGATGCAGGGCTGGGTAACGCATTTGCCAGTATTTCCCCGGATGAAGGCAGATTGGGCGTAGTGCTACCCATTGAAGGTCGGGACATATTAACTCGCAGGTGCGGTGATGGCGTGGCCTGGTTCGACTTCGAAGCGGTGTGTGATGGGCCGCGGAGTCAGATTGACTATATTGAATTGGCCCAATTGTTCCAGACTGTGCTGGTCGGAAAGGTACCAAGGTTCGATGAGAAGCTGGAAGATCAGGCCCGGCGTTTCATCAGCCTGGTTGATGAGTTTTATGATCGAAACGTCAAGCTGATTATCTCGGCAGAAGCGGCAATCCTTGATTTGTATCATGGGAAGAGGCTGACATTTGAGTTTCAACGGACGGTAAGTCGATTGCAGGAAATGCAGTCGAAAGAATATCTGGCAAGAGAGCATAAGGCATAATTGTCCCCGGACGGCCGCCTGAACCGGGCTCAACCGAGTCATTATTTTGTTGTGGTTAAACCTGACGTGAGAAATTACCTGAATTGATCTTATCTCTAGCCTTAAATTCCAATGAAAACAACAGGCTACGGCGCCCCTGTCTGCTCGATGATTCTTCTTGCACTAAAGTGGGGGCTTGGGTAAGATTCGCGCTCCCAAAATCCTGCTCTCTCTTGAGAGTGCCATGAACAAGGCTTCTTCAGTAACTATTTATCATGAAAACATTTAGCGCCAAGAAAGAATCTGTAACTCGAAGCTGGTATCTGGTCGATGCCACAGACAAAACCCTTGGCCGATTGAGCACAGAGATTGCGAATCGCCTGCGCGGTAAACATAAGCCGACGTTCACTCCTCACGTGGATACCGGTGACTACATTGTTGTCGTCAACGCCGAGAAGATAAAAGTTACTGGCAACAAGGCTTCGGACAAGCTCTATTATCATCACACCGGTTATCCCGGCGGAATCAAGTCGATTTCATTTGAGAAACTGATTGAGAAGGCGCCAGAGCGGGCCATCGAGAAAGCCGTCAAGGGCATGATGCCAAAAAACAAACTGAGTCGAGCCATGCTATCCAAGCTTAAGGTTTATGCTGGAAACGAGCATCCGCATTCGGCCCAACAACCCACAACACTAGATATTTAACAAAGTTCAGGACCCCTACAGATGACCCAGTATTACGGAACCGGAAGAAGAAAATCTGCAAAAGCACGTGTTTATATGACGGCGGGCGACGGTTCTATCCGGGTTAATCAACGCAGCCTTGATGATTACTTCGGCCGCGAAACAGCTCGCATGATTGTCCGGCAGCCGCTGGAACTTGTGGATCTGACAGATAAGTTTGATGTCAACGTCACCGTTCGTGGTGGTGGTGGTGGCGGTCAGGCAGGCGCAATTCGTCACGGCATTACGCGCGCGCTTTTGGCCTATGACGAGACATTGCGACCCGCCTTGCGAAGTGCTGGTTTCGTCACCAGAGATGCCCGGTCTGTAGAACGCAAGAAAGTTGGTCTGCGAAAGGCTCGAAAAAAGCCACAATTCTCCAAGCGGTAATCATATTTACTGCGTCCAGTGTTTTAACATCAGGTTTTCTAGTACCAGGTTTTGTTACGCCAGATCTTGTTGAGTCGGGCTTAAAAAAGCCTGACGAATAGCCAGGCTCGATAACATTTTCCCAGGCAATTATGGTAGAATCCGCTCGGCTAAATTTGGGGCCTTACTCACCCGCGTTTCAAGGTGCTGACCTGAAAGTCAGGGTGTCGTAGTTTTAGTAAGGGAGATTCATAGTGAGTGAAAAAAGCATCAACTCGGAGCGCCGTAATTTTCTGATCGGTGCGACATCCGTGGTTGGCGCTGCAGGAGTCGTGGGTTTAGCGGTTCCATTTGTCGGTTCCTGGAATCCGAGCGCCAAAGCATTGGCTGCCGGTGCGCCAATCAAGATCGATATCAGTAAACTCAAATCAGGTGAGATGTTAGGCCCCATCCAGGCATGGAGAGCCAAGCCAATATTCGTGGTTAAGCGTTCGGACGAAATGCTTGACCAGCTCAATTCCAATAATGTCAGATTGGCAGATCCAGCTTCTGAGCGACCTCAACAGCCAACTTACGCAAAAAACGACACCCGGTCGATTCGCCCGGATGTGTTGGTGTTAGTGGGACTTTGTACACATCTTTCATGTTCCCCGAAGTTCAAGCCGACTATTCAGCCGGAATTATTCGACCAGGAATGGATAGGGGGTTTTTTCTGTCCTTGTCATGGGTCTAAATTTGACCTCGCCGGTCGTGTGTACTCAGGTGTACCGGCACCTTCCAATTTAGAAGTACCGCCTCATTATTATGAGAGCGAATCTGTCATCGTTATCGGAGAAGACGAGGGGACTGCTTGATGTCAGCAATACAACAGTCATTTAGGAACGTGATGGATTGGGTGGACGCGCGGCTTCCGGTAACGGAAACCTATGAAAAGCACCTGTCCAAATACTATGCGCCCAAGAATTTCAATTTCTGGTATTTCTTCGGCGTTCTTGCCGTTGTTGTTCTGGTCAATCAGTTATTGACGGGCATTTGGCTAACAATGAGTTATGTTCCAACGGGGGAGGACGCCTTCGCTTCGGTTGAGTACATCATGCGCGATGTGGAATACGGCTGGATGCTTCGATACATGCATTCAACGGGCGCATCCGCGTTCTTCCTGGTGGTGTATCTGCATATGTTCCGCGGACTCGCCTACGGTTCTTATCAAAAGCCGCGCGAGTTGATCTGGATTCTGGGGATGGTGATATACATTGCCCTCATGGCCGAAGGTTTCTTTGGCTATCTGCTGCCCTGGGGCAACATGTCATTCTGGGCTGGTCAGGTCATTGTTTCTCTGGCAGGCGCAATCCCGATTGTTGGTGACTCACTCGCAACCTGGGTACGAGGTGATTTCAATATCTCTGGTATTACCCTGAATCGTTTTTTCGCGTTGCATGTTGTACTAATCCCATTGGTACTGCTAGTTCTTGTGTTTCTGCACATCCTTGCATTGCATGAAGTTGGATCAAACAATCCAGATGGTGTGGATATCAAAAAGCATCTGGACGAAGAGGGTAAACCGCTCGATAGCATACCGTTTCATCCCCACTACACTATTGGTCATGATCTTCCGGCGATTGTCGCCTTCTTGTTCTTCTTTTGCGTCGTCATGTTCTACTACCCGGATGGTGGAGGCTATCTCATAGAGTATCCAAACTATGAGCCGGCAAATCCACTAAAAACACCGGACCTCATAGCGCCGGTCTGGTATTACACGCCGTTTTATTCAATGTTACGTGCAGCGACTTTCCCATTATTTGGCCTTGACGCGAAATTCTGGGGGTTGGTAGTCATGGCAGGCGCGCTCGTGCTGCCGATAGTCATACCCTGGCTGGACAAGTCACCGGTGAAATCAATTCGTTATAAAGGTATGGCGAGCAAATTTTTCCTGACGATATTTATCATCTCTTTCTTTATTCTTGGGTATTTGGGGATGCAGCACCCGACGCCATTACGAACCTTGATGTCCCAGGTCTGTACTGCTATTTATTTTAGCTATTTTCTTTTGATGCCCTGGTACACCAGCGTTGAAAAAACGAAGCCAGTTCCTGACCGGGTGACCATGCCATGAAGATGTTAGTAGCGATATTTCTCCTTCTTCCCGGTTTCACATTTGGATCTGAGGCTGGTTACCCTCTTGATGAAATGGTGCCTGACCTGAAAGACCAGGCATCGCTGCAGAGCGGCGCCAGGACTTATATCAATTACTGCATGGGGTGCCATTCACTGAAGTATCAACGCTTTCAGCGGACGGCGGATGACCTTGGGATTCCAGTAGACCTGATGATGGAGCATCTGGTGTTTGACCCTACAGCGCGAATTGGATCCCTGATGGATAACGCTCTGACTGTCGAGAATGCGAAGCAGTGGTTCGGTGCAGAGCCACCTGACCTGACAATGTATGCGGCGGTAAAGGGTGGACCGGATTATCTCTATACATATATGAGAGTCTTTTACGAAGATACTACGCGGCCATTTGGGGTGAACAATTTGTTGTTCGAGAACGTCGGTATGCCTCATCCACTACTGGAGCTGCAGGGGCTTGCCCGTAAAGTGTGTAAACAAATTCCAAAGCTAGCTGATAATGGCGGCGAAATGCGTGATCCATTGACTGGGGAACCCATTACGGAAGAAGCCTGCGGAGATGATTTGGTTCATCGTGGGTTCAGTCCACTTGAATTGGTTGACGGTTCCGGGACGCTGTCACCGGAGGAATACGATGAGGTCATTTACGATCTCGCGAACTTCCTTTATTACACCGTCGACCCAAGTCGAGTAGTCAGGGAACGAATTGGTGTATACGTATTGTTGTTCCTTGCATTTTTCTTTGTGTTTACCTACCTGCTCGGCAGGGAGTATACAAAAGAGTTTCACTAGCGAGTTGAGTTGCGTCAAAGTTTGCGCGCGACGCTTGCTTATCACAAACCAAGTAGAGGTGAAGAATGGGCGTAGTAGCCAAGCATTCATCAATGATTTTTTATTCTGATGGTAATGACCATTACAGTCAGAGAGTACGTCTTGTATTAGCTGAAAAGGGTGTTGCCGTTGAAATCGTTGATGTAGAACCAGGAAGCATGCCAGAGGACCTGGCAGGCCTAAATCCGTACAATAGTTTGCCGACGCTGGTCGATCGAGAGCTGGTGCTCTATGAATCACAGGTGATTATGGAATACCTTGAAGAAAGGTTTCCCCATCCACCGTTGCTTCCGGTTTATCCTGTTGCTCGTGCGCAAAGTCGATTGTTTATTTATCGCATTCAGCGAGATTGGTGTGCCTATGTTGATACGATTGTTGCTGGTCGATCGAAAGATACCGTCATTGATCGGGCACGAAAGGAATTGCGTGAAAGCCTTGTGGCTATTGCGCCAGTGTTCGGTGACAAGCCGTTTTTCATGAGTGAAGAATTTACGCTTGTGGATTGTTGCGTTGCGCCGATTTTGTGGCGATTGCCAGTGTTGGGAATTGAACTTCCGCCCAAGCATGGTAAACCTATCCAGGACTACATGGATCGCATATTCGGACGTGATTCTTTTCAGGCTTCGCTTAGCGAAGCTGAGCTCGACATGCGCGATTGAGGACAATCTCCTGGCTAAATGATGCCGATGAACTCCTCAGTACCTTACCTGATTCGGGCGATCAATGAATGGATCCTCGATAATGACTACACGCCGTACATGGTCGTCGATGCGACTATGGACGACGTATCGGTACCTCTGGAGTTCGTAAAGGATGGCCAGATCATTCTTAACATTGGTCCGTCGGCAATCCGCAACCTGGTTATTTCAGCTGATTACGTGATGTTCAGTGGCCGTTTCAACGGGATCGCGCACGAAATATATGCACCGGTTCCGGCAGTCATGGGGATTATTGCCAAGGAAAATGGCGAAGGTATGTGGTTTCCCCGGGAAGAGTCCGACGATCCACCGGCATCACCGCCTGGCGGAAGCTCAGATTCCTCGTCAAGCTCTTCAGCATCAAAGGCTTCATCTAAAAACTCTTCTTCTAAAAAGAAGGGACCACCAAGCCTAAAAGTTGTCAAGTAGACTTCGAGCAGTTTCCTAGTTCATGTATTCAAACAGCTTGACGGTTTTTTCAACGCCCCGTATGCCGCGTGTAATTTCAACGGCAGAGTCAGATTCAGCTCTGGTCAACAATCCCATCAGGTAGACTACGCCGTTTTCGGTCACGACCTTTATTCTTGAGGCGTCGGATTTCTCGGATGCGATGAGTGCCGACTTCACTTTGGCGGTTAACCAGGAATCGTTAGTACGCGAAAGCATAGAGGTTACCCCTGCGACCGCTAGTTCATTGTGAACTTTCCTGACGTTTCTTAAAGGCTCTACTTCTGCAGTCGCAAGCCGGACTAAATCCTCTGAAGGAACCTGCCCGGTAATCAGAACGATACCATCGAAGCTTGTGACATTGATGTGAGATTTACTTAAACCAGGATGTGCATCGTTGATTTTTTTCCGGGCGAGCGATTCGTTTCTGGAGTCGCCGAAAGATGAACTGATGGAAGTGACCGTACAACCTGGAAATAGGGATAGGGTAAACAGAACTAGTAATAAGCGCATAGATAATGAAGGGTTTTATAATCGGGAATTAGTCTAGTGTAAATGCGCCTTCGATCCAATCGATAGCATTGCTGATTGATTTATCTATCGAGTCATTTATGGATACTACATCAAACCGGTAGCTGTGCCAGTGAGCGGATTTTTGCAGGAATATGTGCGCTGTATTGATGATTTTTAGTTGTTTTCGTTTGGTGACGGTTTCTGCACCCGTTCCATATCTTCCGTTGTTGCGCATTCTTACTTCAACGAATACCAGCATGTCTGATTTACTCATAATGAGATCAATCTCACCTGTCTTCGCCAGGAAGTTGCGTGCAATCAGTTTAAATCCCTGATCACGGAGAAATTTTTCTGCTCTAGCTTCAGCAACGCGCCCCGCTTCACGGGTGGTCACAGCCCAGCATCAAAAATCATGGGCACTGACCTGACTTCACCATTTTTGAATTGAGCCCACATCAGCGTTCTGTTAACGACGTTATCCTCGTTCAGAGTGAGAATTCCCGTTGAACCGAATATTCGTTCATTGGGGAATTCCTTGAGCTGTTGCAGTCTCGGATAGAGGCGATGAACGTCAACTCCCAGCGCGTAAAAAGAAGCAAGTTGGGTTGTTGCTGCGCTCCAGGTTTGTGTGATGAGTCGTTGTATGGAGTCGTCACTGGTTAACTTCCAGGGTATGTCGCAAAAACGGATACCATTCATGTCAATTGTGTCGATTCGGGACTCACTCGCCTCGTATACGTGAGACGTGGCGTAAACGGGAATGTCTTCAGCATAAAAGAATGCCAATGTTGGATTTATCCCCTTCGCCTGGGTGGCATTGGATAAGAGGAATACGAAATCAATATCCTGCCGCCTTCGTGCCGTAAATTCGAATCGTTCCCCGGTAATACGGCGCAGGTTGGCGGCTCGTTGTTCGCTGGAATCAACATTGAGTAGTGATTTAATCAGGGTTGAATAGTCGCGTTGATCGGTAAACCTGGCACTATCGACAATGATGCCGCCTTGCCTGGTAAACCGTTCCGCAAACGCATTGAAATTTCGGTCACCCCAATCGCCTTCGGGGGCAATCACCAGCCCTTTGAGCCGGCCCTCACGAAAAACCTGTTCTGCTACCTGTATTGATTCGTCCTCGGGTGCCAGGCCGAATTGGTAAAGGTTGGGGTTAATCTCACCGCCCAGTGTCCTGTTGAGAGCGATCACTGGGACAGGCAGGGGTTTTGTGGCGAGCGTCGTTACCTTCGTTCGATCGAGAGGTCCGATAACCATTTCGGCACCGTCAGTAATCGCCCTGGCCAGTGTTTCCAGAATCTCACCTTCAGTAGAATCGTATATCTTAAGTTTCGAATCCGGCGTTAATTGATAATGGGCAGCGATATAACCATCTCTTATAGCCCGGCCCAATTTACCCAGTTCGCCCCGGAGGGGCAGGATCAACGCGATATTGTCGGGTCTTTCTGCAACGATTCTGGAAAGCATCTGCAGCGAACTCGGGACAATAATGGCGGCGGAATGGCTGGACCATGCTAATCGCCAATCACGCAGTGCATTGAGTTGTCGAAGCGGATCGTTTTGAAACCGTTTTGTCATTGCAGCGAGTGACAACCAACCGCGAATCTCACTGGTGATACTGAGCTCAGCCTGACGCTTGAGCGTGTCTTCACCTAACAAGAGCAAGGTCGAGAATATTGTTTCGTGGTTAGCCTGGCGCTCGACGGCCGGAATGAGTCTGTTGATGTAGATGAGTTCTCGTGCGCTGGCGAGGTAGCTTCGCCCACTGTAGTAAGTCCGCGCTCTCAATCTGCCTGCCCTGATTTGCATCTGCGTATCCAGGCGGATTGTTTGCAGTCGTTGATCATCCAGCAACTTCATCGCAAGTTGTGGGTCATTATCGAGCAGCGCAAGCTCGGCCTTCAGGAATGAAAATTCTTTCGTGGTTTCATGGGTGGCGTAAGGTGATTCAACAGAATCGATGATGCGCCGGGCAAGGTCCGGGTCTTGTCCCTCCATGGCCAGTTTCACAGCCTCCAATTTTAACAGGGTTGATTTCGGAGGAATGGTTCTTGCGGCTTCAAGCAGCAATCTCTCCACACCGCGATGCTCCGTGAGGATTCCGGGTGCCTTGTCGGTTTTTGTATCTTTTACTACCGGCGTCGTGCAAGCAGTGATGCCTAGAAACAACAGGAAGACAAGAAATTTGTTCATCAATGAGCCTTGAATGCGGTTCCGTGTTAAACACGGGTACCCGCAGATTATCCCACAAGTTATCATTCTCTGGTGTGATATCCCGTCACTATTGTGTGGTAGTTATCGCTTACGTGCTCACAGGCTTTGGAGAACTCGTGTCAATACTTTATGTTGTAGCCACTCCGATCGGAAATCTTGGCGATTTGTCCAAACGTGCCGCTGAGATTTTGGCGGAGGTGGATATTGTCGCGGCAGAGGATACCCGTCATACCGGGCGATTATTGTCGCACCTTGGTATTCAGACAAGGCTCATTCCCTTGCATGATCACAACGAGGGCGAGTCAACGGAACGACTATTGAAATTGCTGCACCAGGGAAAGAATGTGGCGGTGGTCTCCGATGCGGGGACACCGCTGATCTCGGATCCAGGTTATCAATTGGTTCGGGCGTGCCTGGCACAGGGTATCTCTGTTGTTCCTGTTCCAGGACCGAGTTCTGTTACGGCGGCGCTTAGCGTGGCCGGTCTGCCTACTCACAGGTTCACCTTCGAAGGATTCGTTCCGGCAAAACAAAAGGCGCGCAGAGAGTTTTTTGAAGGTCTCAAACATGAAGCTCGCACCATGGTCTTGTTCGAGGCGCCCCATCGCATTATTGATTGTCTGGGCGCCATCCAAGCAGTGATAGGTGGCTCAAGAAATATTAGCTTGTGCAGAGAACTCACAAAAACATTTGAACAGGTCACCACGGGGACGGTTGATGAACTCGTCGCAGATCTGGCGACCGGGTCTGTGCCTGCAAAAGGAGAATTTGTGATAGTTCTTTCCGGGAGTGACCAGACGTTGAATGTGGATGCCGATGCGCTGTTGATAGCGCTTGGCTCGGAATTGTCCCCATCGAAAGCTGCGGCGATCGCCGCCCGCCTGACCAACCTGCCGAAGGCGCAGCTGTATGATCGTGCCCTCGAGTTAAAGAATTCATCCTGACGCTGATTCTCCTGACCCCGATTCTCCTGACACTGAGTAACTTCGTGCGGCTTTACTTGAGCTGGGCTGGCACAAAAGTTAGTCTTTGTCTGGGAGTCGGCCAGGCAATCGCCCCGGCGTATGCCAGGGAGGAAAGTCCGGGCTCCACAGGGTAGGGTGCCAGGTAACACCTGGGAGGCGCGAGCCTATGGAAAGTGCAGCAGAAAATATACCGCCTGTCCGTTCGTAATGAATGCGCAGGTAAGGGTGAAATGGTGCGGTAAGAGCGCACCGCGCGTGCGGTAACGGGCGTGGCAGTGTAAACCCCACTCGGAGCAAGACCAAATAGGAATCCGTATATCGTGACCCGCGATGGGATTCGGGTAGGTCGCTATAGGTGTCTGGCGACAGGCATCACAGATGAATGATTGTCCAAGACAGAACCCGGCTTATCGGCCGACTCCTAATTCATTTTTCCGTCGAATCACGGCTTTTACATAACTAAATAGTATTAAAACAGTTCGGTTTATTATCCATTGATCTTTAAAGGTTAACTTAACAAGTTACTTTAACTAATGGGTATATCTGGCTGTAATTCATTGCGTTATCGATTTTTGCCTCGATGTGCTCTCAAAACATCTCGTAAGTTATTGTGTTTTAAAGACAAATTGGCAGTTAAACGCTTGACATGCCCGGTCACCCTTCATATCGTTCGTTGTGAAGAAAAGTGGGTAAATGTGTTGTTTTGTGGGTTTTATTGATTGGTTAAAGTCTAATCAATAACTATCAGTGGCTCCTCAAAGAAGACCTTGATGAGGCAAAGATAAATCGGTGCAAATTGTGCTGATGTCCGGATGCATAGCCCCCATTTTGCAGTTAATGGGATGAAAATAAAGCCATGTTTAGGGGTGTAAACAACGTTAATGTCGATGCGAAAGGTCGCATCGCTATCCCCGTACGCTATCGGGACCAGCTGCTCAATCACTGCAACGGTGAGATGGTAGTCACCATCGATACCGAAGAAAGGTGCCTGCTTATCTATCCGCAACCGGATTGGGACGACATACAACGTAAGGTTGAGGCGCTCCCAAGCTTCAATGTCGCGGCCAGGCGTGTTCAGCGATTGTTGATTGGGCATGCCACGGACATCCCCATGGATAACAGCGGCCGCATTTTGCTTACCCCGCCGCTTCGGGAATATGCCCAGCTGGAAAAGAAGGGTGTGTTGCTCGGTCAGGGGAAGAAACTGGAGCTTTGGAGTGAAGCTTCCTGGATAGCTCGCAGGGATTCCTGGCTGGATGAACAATCCGGCCTCGAACTACCCAGCGAACTATTGAACCTGTCACTGTAGGAGCGAATCTGTGACGGACCCCCATCAAACAGTCTTACTCGAAGAGGCTGTTCACGCCCTTATCACTAACCGTAATGGTACTTATGTTGATTGTACATACGGGCGTGGCGGCCATAGCCAGGCAATTGCAGATAGGCTCAACGCAGATGGTCGATTGCTGGTCGTCGATAAGGACCTGGCTGCCATTGATCACGCAGAGGAGAGGTTTAGGAATGACCCCAGGGTATTGATAGAGCATGGCGCCTTCTCACAGCTCAAATCGATCGTGAAAAAACACCAGCTCCCTGATCTGGATGGTGTGTTGATGGACCTTGGCGTATCGTCGCCGCAATTGGACGATGGCGATCGTGGATTTTCATTCCAGCAGTCCGGTCCCCTGGATATGAGGATGAATCAGGCCGAAGGAGAGACCGCTGAACAATGGCTTCAGAAGGCGAGCGAACAGAACATCATCGATGTGCTCAAGCGCTATGGCGAAGAGCGGTTTGCCAGACGAATTGCCAGAAACATCCTGAAGGCACGCGAGACAGCTCCCATCGATACAACCCAGAAGCTGGTCTCCATCATCGAGACTTCAATTCCTTTCAGGGAAAAACACAAACATCCGGCGACTCGTACGTTTCAGGCGATTCGAATTCAGGTCAATCATGAGCTCGAAGAACTCGAAACCTGCCTGCACGATGTTATAGATCTGCTCAATTCCGGCGGTCGATTTGTCGTCATCAGTTTTCATTCTCTGGAAGACCGAATTGTGAAGCGGTTTTTCCGCCGCATGGAAAAAGGTGAAGACTTACCTTCTCGTCTGCCCATTCGGGATGCAGACCTGGACAAAAGGGTGAAAGTTCTCGGTAAACCGGTGCGAGCTTCTGAAGAAGAAATCGCAAGAAATCGAAGATCCAGAAGTTCCATCATGCGAATAGCGGAGAAACTATAGTGCCGATCATCGTCCAACAGTTATTCGGCTGGTTAACCTCGTCAAAGCCCTTGCTCACGTCCCTGGTATGTTGCCTGGTCGTTGTTTCAGCATTAGGTGTCGCCTATGCATCTCACGAGACGCGAAATATGTATCGGGATCTTCAGAATCTTGAGAAGGATCATGATGATCTGGAGCATGAATACGAGAAGCTGATACTCGAACGAAGTGCCTGGGCTGACTACACACGATTGAACCGGATTGCATTGGACAAGCTCCAGATGTCGGTACCGTCAACGAGTGAGATGGTGGTACTCCGATGATGCTGGGCAGAGTGCATTTAGTCAGTGCTGTTTTCATCTTGTTGTCCGCGTCGATGATGGTGAGATTGTGGTATTTGCAGATCCTGGAAAAAGATTTTCTTCAGGATCAGGGTGATGCCCGAACGATTCGGATGGAACGAATAAACGCTCATCGAGGCATTATCCAGGATAGGTCAGGGAAACCCCTTGCGGTTAGTACCCCTGTTCTGTCGCTTTGGGCGAACCCGGGTGAGTTGCTTAGCGCAGACACGAGCCTTACACCGTTAACCGATTACCTCAACGTTGACAGTGATGTTTTCAAAGCAAGGTTAATGAATGCGAAAAGTAAGAATTTTGTCTATCTGAGAAGGCATCTGCCACCAGCGGAAGCCAGGGGTATTCTGGCGCTGAAAATTCCAGGCGTATATGCCGAGCGGGAATATCATCGCTTTTATCCAGCTGGTGAAGTCACCAGCCACCTGGTTGGTTTTACTGATATCGATGACAAGGGTCAGGAAGGCCTGGAACTATCTTTTGACAAGTGGCTGGCAGGTACGCCTGGCAAGAAAAAGGTACTGAAAAATCTCTACGGCGAAATCATTGGGGACATTAAACCGGTTGCCGAGGCTGAGCCAGGCAACACGCTCACCCTCGGCATTGATCTGCGACTGCAATATCTGGCGTACCGTGAGCTCAAGTCTGCTGTGGCCCATTTCCGGGCGGAATCAGGCTCGGTTGTGGTGCTTGATGTGCAGACAGGCCAGGTCCTGGCTATGGTCAACCAACCGTCCTACAACCCCAATAATCGGGTAGGGCTGGATTTAAATGCCGTGAGAAATCGCGCGCTGACAGATGTGTTTGAGCCAGGGTCAACGGTCAAACCCTTCACGGTAGCAGTCGCGCTGTCGTCTGGGCGGTATCTACCGGAATCAACTGTGGATACGACACCGGGATTTGTTCGGGTTGGAAGCTTTACCATTCGCGACCCCCGGGACCGTGGCGTGATCACGCTCAGTGACATCATCAGACTTTCCAGCCAGGTAGGTATTTCAAAGCTCGCACTCGATCTAAACGAGTATGAGGTCCGGGGCTTGTTCGAGGCGCTTGGGTTTGGCCGGGATGCTGCATCCGGTTTCCCGGGTGAAAGCACCGGGTATTTACCGAACCACCGGAGATGGAAAGATATCGATCGGGCTACTTTTGCTTATGGGTATGGCCTCACCGTAACTCCCGTACAACTGGCGGCGTCTTATCTGACCATCGCAAGCGGCGGCGTTAAAAGAGAAATCAGTCTTATTGAGGGGTTGGAAAGCGCATCGACGCGAATCTACTCAAAAGAGGTTGCCGATCAACTCAAACAAATGTTGGCCAGGGTGGTCACTGATGGCACTGCAAAAAAAGCCTCAATCCCAGGCTACAACGCAGCAGGTAAGACGGGCACGGTCCGAAAGATTGGCGCATCGGGTTATCAGGATACAGAACATATGGCGATCTTCGCTGGGCTAGCGCCGGTGGAAAAGCCACGTTTGGTAACCGTTGTGCTCATCAACGAACCAAAAACAAAGGAGTATGGAGGTGGTGATATTGCTGCCCCCGTTTTTTCTCGTGTGATGCACAGTGCACTTCGAATATTGAACGTGCCGCCAAAACCTGGTGGAGCGGCATAGGCTTTGATGATGCTAAGTGAATTGATTAACGAATCTATTGAGGCGCATGACGTAGAGATCATGGGCATCAGTGATGACAGCCGGTTGATACAACAGGGCTATCTGTTCTGTGCGGTTAAGGGTGAACAGTTTGATGGGCGGAACTTTGTTAGCGGTGCCATTAAAGCCGGTGCGGCTGCGATAGTCAGTGACGTGCCAGCGCCGGTGCTGCCAGATATGAGTGTGCCGGTCCTCGAAGTAGAATTCTTGCAGGAAAAGCTGGGTGACTATGCCAGTCGCTTTTATGGAGATCCCAGTCGAAATGTGACCGTCATTGCGGTTACCGGCACCAATGGCAAGACGTCGTTCACACATATGCTGGCGCAGGCAATGAATAGCAGTGGCATGTCATGCGGCTTAATCGGGACAATGGGCTTTGGTGTACCCGGCCGGTTGAGGGAGGCGGGATTGACGACACCTGCTGCGGTAGATTTGCAGCGGAGAATCAAAGAACTGGTGAATGCCGGGTGCGAGGTTGTTGCACTGGAGGCGTCGTCCCACGGGCTGAGGCAGGGGCGCTTGAATGGCACGGCGGTTGACGTTGCAGTACTGACTAACATCACCCACGATCATCTGGATTACCACAATACGATTACAGAATATCGTAAAGCAAAACAAACATTGTTTTGCTTTGAGTCTCTTCAACAAGCGGTCATCAATCTTGACGATGACTTTTCCGGAGAGCTAATAGCTGGTCTCAATGAAAATGTCGGGGTTGTCGGCTTTAGTCTCGATTCGAAGACAGCGGAAGTTCTGCTTCATTCAATTGTCTACACAGAATTCGGTATTGAAGCGAAATTCAAAATTGCCAATAACCCCGTCGAGGTAAAGGTTCCGTTGTTTGGTTTGTTCAATCTGCAGAATGTATTGGCAGTGGCCGCCACGCTTTTTTCGTTGGATTGGACGGTTAAGGATATTGAAAGAGCCCTGTCAGCGCTGACACCGATTGCCGGGAGAATGGACGTTGTTCGAAGGGAAGGGAAGCCCACTATTTTCATTGATTA
>Ga0208879_1000305_pt1 | contig 52299 bp, 51 predicted proteins | sample Knorr_S15_td_Bot_FD_185605 | JGI IMG/M metagenome (GOLD analysis project Ga0208879, IMG submission 185605) | Marine microbial communities from Southern Atlantic Ocean transect - Knorr_S15_td_Bottom_ad_5009_LV_A (SPAdes) (version 2) | ecosystem: Environmental > Aquatic > Marine > Oceanic | place... | reverse complement strand
TGGTTCTGGTGTTGGTTCTGGTGTTGGTTCTGGTGTTGGTTCTGGTGTTGGTTCTGGTGTTGGTTCTGGTGTTGGTTCTGGTGTTGGTTCTGGTGTTGGTTCTGGTGTTGGTTCTGGTGTTGGTTCTAGTTCTACATCATCTATTGAGCCAAAAACTGTTTCTAGAAAAGTTTCCTTATCAAAGGGTTTTAGATCAGAATATTCTTGTCCAGTTCCAACATAAAGAATGGGTGTAGAAGTAACTTTTACAATTGACAAAGCTGCGCCACCCTTTGCATCTGCGTCACTTTTTGTCAAAATAGAAGCATTGAATTTCACACGTTCAAAGAATTCACGTGCTTGGTTAACAGTATCATTTCCAGCTAATGAATCGCCCACAAAAATTGTCATATCAGGATTCACAACTTTATTGATTTTTTCAATTTGTTCCATCAAGTTTTTGCTTGTTTGCATTCTTCCTGCAGTATCAATTAACACACAATCTGTTTTGTGAGATTTGGCATACAATACAGCATCTCGAGCAACGGCAGCAGGATCTGAATTATAATTCTGTGCAACAAGTTTCAGATTAAGACGATTAGTATGTTCTCGTAATTGCTCAATTGCGCCAGCTCTAAAAGTATCAGCTGCTGCAACAACAACAGAATATTTTGCTTGTTGTAGCATATATGCAATTTTAGCTAAAGAAGTAGTTTTTCCAGTTCCATTAATTCCAACAAATAAAATCAAAAAAGGTTGTTCTTGTTTCTTTTTTTTATTAATTTGTTCAAATAGATCAATTTCACCTGCAGTATCAAATAATGCAGAGATGCTTGAAATCAAACTGTCTTTTACAAATTTTTCAATTTGATGCTTGTCAATTTTTGAGCCAATTAGTTTTTCTTTTAGGTCAGATTTGATTTCATCAATTACTTCACTAGCTACATCAGATTCTAAAAGAGCAATTTCTAATTCAAAAAGAATATCTTCAATATCTTTTTCTTTAAGTTCTTTTTCACCAAGACTTTTCGCTGCATTAGAAAATGCGTCACGAAGTTTATCAAACATGTTTTTATCCCGATTTTGGTTGCGATACAGATTTCATTAATTTGTTAATTTGTTCTCTTCCTTGCTCTAATCGTGCTGCTGCATCTTGCTTTTTTGCAGCGTTATCTTGTAAAGCAATCTCAATTTCTTTAATATGCGCTTCAAGGTAGTTTATGGCTGAAGGAAAATCTTTTTCCACTGCAACTCCGGCACCAATACTCAAAACAATCTTGCTGTTAGAAGAAATTTTTGTAGGTACATATGTTCCTATTCCAATTGGAACAAGAGTTTCTGATTCAGGTTTTTGACTAAGAGATTTCATAGCTTCAATTGCAGCAGTTGCTTCTCTTAAAACACCGAGAAAGGTTGCTTCTCTTTGAGATAAATCAGAAAAATATGTTTCAAGCATTTGCATTTGCTGCATTAACTGCTGTGCCTGTTCTTCACTCATTTACAACAAACCTTTCTCAGATGGTTATAAATTCATTCACAGGTAGATCTAGAATGATGATAAAAAAATAAAGATAAGAATTTTATTTTGCTTTTGAGAATCTATCTTCTACTTCATCCCAGTTAACTACATTCCACCATGCTTCGATATAGACTGGTCTTTTGTTTTGATAGTTGAGATAGTATGCATGTTCCCAAACATCACAACCTAACAATGGTACCAATCCTTCAGTTCTTGGACTAGTTTGGTTTGGCATTGATTTGTATTCAACCTTACTTGAAGAATGATTGTATACTAACCATCCCCAACCACTGCCTTGAATTACTGCTGTAGTGGATGAAAATTTCTCTTTAAAGTCAGAGAAGCTTCCAAAAGAATCGTTAATTGCATCAGCAATTGATCCTCCAGGTTCTCCGCCTCCATTTGCTTTCATGTTATTCCAAAATAGCCTATGGTTATCATAACCACCACCGTTGAAATTAATTGCGCCTCTTTTGTCCTCTGGTACTGAGTTAATATCAGATAAAATGTCAAGGATATCTTTTTCTTGAATCTCAGCTGGACATGTTTCAAGAGCTGCATTTAGTTTGTCAGTGTATGCTTGATGATGTTTTGTATGATGAATCTCCATTGTTTTTGCATCAATGTGAGGTTCTAATGCATCATAAGCATATGGCATTTCAGGAAGTGTATATTTTCCCATAAGTTCTTTTGAAAATTAATTCAATTTATTGGTTTAGAAAGCAATTCATTTTTACTTATAAAAATAGTTAGAAAATTTGTGAAATTCTTAGTTTTTTCTTTAATGATAGTGTTTTTGATGGGTTTTATTTTGTTTCAATCTTTACTATCTGAAAATGAAATTCAGACATATTTAGAAAGAAGTGTTCCATTTGTTGGAACAGAGATTCTAAGAATTGATGGAATTGATGGAACTGGAATTAAAATAGCAATTATTGATACAGGTGTAGACTTTAATCATCCAGATCTATTTGGATGGGGTCCTGATGGAAAAGTAGTGGGTGGATACAATTTCATACAAGAAGATGAACCACCTCTAGATACAAATGGTCATGGTACTCAAGTTGCGGGAGTTATTGCAGCTGATGGTCAAGCAATTGGAATGGCACCCAAGGCAAAAATTCTTGCTTACAAAGTATCAGAAGATGGGGAAGGAGTATCAGCAGAATTGATCACTAAAGCCATTGAAAAAGCAATTGAAGATGGAGCAAATATTATCAATATTAGTTTAGGAGTGAACAAAACAAATGCTAAGATTGATCGTGCAATAAATTTCGCATTAGAAAAAGAAATTTTTGTAGTAACTGCTGCTGGAAATGATGGTCCAGGATTCAAAACAATTGGTAGTCCAGGTAGAAATTTTGGATCTGTTACAGTAGGGGCAACATACAATAATCTTACTTCAAGTTTGGTTGCAACATTAGAAGTAGATAAAAAGCCATATACTGTAATTCCAATGGTAGGTTCTACAAAACTAGAAGACCCGATTATAGGAAAAATAATTTTCGGGGGCTTTGGAAAAATTGAGAATTTGAAAGAAATTGATGTTAAAAATGCAATATTAATTGTTGAAAGAGGAAGTAATGTTGAAGGAGAATTATTGTATTTTTCTATTAAGGAAAATAATGCTGCGAACGCAGGAGCAAAAGCTATGATTGTTTACAACAACAAACCTGGAATTTTTTTGGGTGAATTGATCCATGAATTTATGGAACCAGGATACAAACCACAAATTCCAGTTGTATCCATTGATAGAAAGGAAGGACTTGAAATCATAGAATCAATAAAAAACGGTAATGAAGCAAATATGCATTTATTTTACAACCCAGATTTTGTAGCACATTTTAGTTCTAGAGGACCAGTATCACCATTTTACTTAAAACCAGATATTGTAGCTCCTGGCGCATATATCAATTCCACACAAAATAATGCAGGTTACAATTTTACTAGTGGGACAAGTTATGCAGCACCACATGTTTCTGGAGCAGCAGCATTATTACTTCAAAAATACCCAGAACTTCATCATCATGAAATAAAGTCTCTATTACTAACTACAGTTGAGCCTGTTTCAGATGCCTACGGACAAGAATTTTCAGTACATGAAGCAGGTGCTGGAAGATTAGACATAGGAAATGCTTATGGTGCAAAATTAATTATCTTACCACCAAATTTTGTAATTAATGTGTCATCAGATGATCTAATTGCTGAAAAACAATTTGAGATAAAATTGATTGATGGTATATTGGATAATTTTGATGTTAAATTTGTAGGGCCAGAATTTGTTAAATTTGAATATTTTCTTGAAAGCAATACTTTGCAAACTAAAATGAATATGACTGAAGAAAATTTTGGGGACCATGAAGGAAAAATAATTATCAATCATGATGGTACTCGATATGTAATTCCATTTTTATTACATTATACACCAGGTTCAGTTTCCGTAAATCAACAAAATCAAAAACTTTTCTTCGATATTTATCATCCTGAAGAATGGAGTTTTGCAAAAATTTCAGTTATAAATAGTAAAGATGGAAAAACAGACACTACAACTGCAGTACCAAATGGAAATGCATCAATAGAAATCTATGAAAATGCAGAATATTGGATTGATGCTAAAATCAGAGTTGAAGGAAACACAACAAATGCGTTTAACACAATTGTAATTGATTCACTTCCAGAAAATTCCCATAGATCAGAGATTATTGACATTCCAGAAAAGCAGATTGGAATAATTGCAGGAATTGTAATAATAATCGGCATTATTGGACTGATTAAAAGGAAGCAATCTATGCAGCAGGTTTAGGGCCTGCATCAATTATGTATGATGAAACATTTTCAAATTTCTTAAAGTTTTCAATAAACATATGAGCTAATTTTTTTGCGGAAAGAGCATACGAGTCTTTGTTATCCCAAGTATTTTTTGGATCTAAAATTTCAGAAGGAACACCATCTACTTCAGTTGGGACATCTAGATTGAATAAATCATCATGATCATATTTTACAATATCAAGTGCACCTGAAAGAGCAGCAGTAACCATAGCACGGCTATATTTGATCTTAATTCTTTTTCCAATTCCATATGGACCACCAGACCAACCAGTGTTTACAAAGTAAACTACTGTGTTGTGTTGATTAATTTTTTCTCCAAGTAATTTTGCATAAACTGACGCGGATCTAGGCATAAATGGAGCCCCAAAGCACTCAGAAAATACAGATTTTGGTTCTTTGATTCCTCTTTCAGTTCCTGCCAATTTACTGGTATAACCTGACATGAAGTGATACATAGCTCCTTCTTTTGTCAATCTAGAAACTGGAGGCAAAACTCCTAACGCATCAGCAGTCAAAAATACAATCACTTTGGGATGTCCGCCAACACTAGGAAATACTGCACCTGGAATGTAATCCAAAGGATATGCTGCACGAGTATTTTCTGTTAAACTACTATCGTTATAATTTGGTACATTATCATTAAGAACTACATTTTCTAAAACTGAACCTGATTTGATTGCATTCCAGATTTCAGGTTCTGCTTCTTGGCTAAGATTGATACATTTTGCATAACACCCACCTTCAAAATTAAATGTGCCATTATCAGACCATCCATGCTCATCATCACCAATTAGTTTCCTATTAGGATCTGCAGAAAGAGTAGTTTTACCAGTACCAGACAATCCAAAGAATAGTGATGTATCTCCTTTTTCTCCAATATTTGCGGAGCAATGCATTGGAAAAACACCACGTTCTGGCAAAAGGAAGTTCATCACACTAAACATCGATTTTTTCATCTCTCCAGCGTATTGCGTACCTCCAATCAAAACAATTTTTCTTGTTAAATCAACTAGGATGAAGACATCAGTTCTGGTTCCATCAATTTTTGGAACTGCTTCAAAGTCATTAATACACAATATAGTGAATTCAGGTTCATGATTTTCTAACTCTTCATTTGTGGGTTGAATAAACAAGTTTCTTCCAAACAGATTTTGCCAAACATGATCATTAATCACTCGAATTGGCAAACGATTTTCTGGATCAGAACCTACAAAACCATCAAAAACAAAAAGTTCCTTATTTTCTACAAAGCTTTTCATTTTTTCAAGAAGTTTCTCAAATTTATCACTTGGAAATTGATGATTGATCTTTCCCCAATCAATTGTGTTACGAGTTTTGTCGTCATGTACAATAAAGCGGTCATCAGGAGATCTACCAGTATATTTTCCAGTATTGACAGAAAGGGAACCTGTTGAATTTATTACACCTTCATTTCTTTCAACTGCGAGACGTGCCATCTCATCTACGCTAAGATTTCTGTGAACTTTGGAAGGATTGATTCCAAATTCTGTTAATTGTGATGAGAACTTGTCAGTTACAGCATTACCTACGACTTGAGTCAGGAGATTATACCTCCAAAAATAATTTCATCAATCTCAAATTGGTTCATGAGATATTTCGATTCGCCTTGAATTTCCTTATTATCTCTTTGTTATCTGAAATTTTTTCTTGGCTAGGAACGTATTTATTTCAAAATTCAAGAGTCACAGTTATGTCGATCAACAAAGACAAACTTGCAAAGAGACAGGAAATTAAAGAACACAATCCTGATTTTATTAGGCCAGAAAGTTGGCGTTATGTTAGACTTCAAACTAATTGGAGAAAACCAAAAGGAATTGATAATCATCAAAGAAAACAAAAGAGTAGAGGTCGTCCAGGCCTTGTTAAAGTTGGATATAGAGGACCTAAAGAAGCAAGGGGATTACATCCTTCAGGATTTACAGATAATTTAGTTTACAATTTAAACGATTTAGAAAAATTAGACCCTAAAAAAGATGGCGTCAGATTTGGACATAGTGTTGGTACTAAAAAGAGAAAAGAAATTGTTGCAAAAGCAATTGAAGATAAATTCAAAATTTTTAATGCGAGAGTGAGTGTAATTGGTAGTAAATCTTAAAGCTAAGAAAAGACTGGCATCTAGAGTTACAGGTGTGGGAATTCATAGAATCAGATTTGACACTGATCATCTAGATGATGTTGCAGATGCAATTACAAGAGAAAATATTCGAAGTCTTATCACAGCAAATACAATTAGAATCAAATCATTTACAGGTACATCTAGGGGCAGAGCACAGACAAAGAAAGCCCAGAAAAACAAAAGAGGTGCAACTCAAGGTTCAAAACGTGGTAGAAAGGGAGCACGAGTAGGTAAAAAAGAGGTATACGTTGCTAAAGTTCGTTCATTGAGACGATTGTTAAAGATTGCAAAAGACAGAAAAGATTTGACCAATCCAGAATTTTGGATACTCTACAAAAAAGTTGGTGGAAATACAGTTAGAAATAAGGCACACCTTAGAACTTTGATGGAAGAAATCAAAACAGAAAGAAAGAACTAGAATCGATAGACCTTATTTTCCAAATCCATAATTTTACCATTTTTAATTTGAATACCTTCATCATTTAGTAATTTTGTTTTGATATTTTCTCCATATGCATAGCCACCAATTTTTCCAGTAGACATTACAACTCTATGACATGGAATGATCACAGGACAGGGATTTTTGTTCATTATTTTTCCTATAGTTCTCTGTCCATTTTTCAACCCAACAGCTTTCGCTAATTCGCCATAAGTTGTGATTTGACCTTTTGGAACCTCGAGTAATTTTTTGTAAATCCTTTGTTCAAGATTCAAAGTTTGATAACCTCAAGTTCTGTTGATTCAAGAAAATCAAGTACTTTTTGTTTATTGGAACCCAGTCCACCCCAATCCAAAAGCGCAGTTTTTGCCATACTATTTTGTGTAAGAATATGAGAGAACAATTTTTCATCAAGAGTATCTAATGCATGTTTTGGAATTACGGTTCCAAGTGCATGTTTTCCTTCAAGTATTTCATTAGTAAATTTTGAAGGATAATGAGTTCCTCCAAAACAAATTGCAACAGGATTTTCTTTTATTGGTCGTGAAATTACTTGATGAATCAAAGTTGCTACTGAATTGCACAAGGATTTATCATTCCACTGTTGTTCAGATGTGCCTATTTCTATGAATATAGACGGTTTAGTTAATGCAGTGGGTCCATGATGTGTAGCCTCAATGGTGATTTGAAATTTTGAAAATTGAGACTGATTTTTCTTCAAAGTTTGAAGATACGCTTTTTGAAGATGTGGGTGTGGAACTGCAATTTGTCTATTATTTCCACCAAATTTTGCTTCAGAAAAATTTCCGGTGCAATGGCAAGTCAGAGCCAATACTCCGGATTCGGCAGCATGTTTTGAGAGAAAAACAAATCCGTCATAGTCATATTTTTCTTCTAACCAATCAGCAGAAATGGCAGGAGTGGAGATTATTATCAAGTCATAATATTTTCCACGGAAAATATTATCTTCTTGTATCATGTCTTTCGAAAGAAATTTTGCCATATTGTGACCTGCAGGGTCATCTCGATACGCAACTAGTAGCTCCATGAGATAAGAGATATAAGGACACCTTATTAATTTCCAGCAATGAATCCGAAGCAGACTTTGAGAAACATGGCCAATACTATGAAAATGGCCAAAAAACCAGATAGAGATGAGTATTCACAACATCTTAGATTGGTAATGTTTGGAATAGCAGGAGTGGGTTCAATTGGATTTATTATTCAGTTTGTATTTTCGGTAATTACATTTGGTAGGTAAAATTGTCAGAAGAAGTAAAATCAACTGAGGAAGTAAAATTGTCAGAAGAAGTAAAATCAACTGAGGAAGTAAAATTGTCAGAAGAAGTAAAATCAACTGAGGAAGTAAAATTGTCAGAAGAAGTAAAATCACATTTGTTTGCAATTAGGACCACGGGTGGACAAGAAAAAGTGGTAATGAGATTATTAGAAGCTAAAGCAAATGCAGATAAAATTAACATTCAATCAGTTTTGCTAGTTGACAATCTAAAAGGCTATGTTGTAATTGAAGCAATCAATCCAAGTGATGCTTACATGGCAGTTGAAGGAATTAGACATATTCGTGGCCAATTAAGAGGGGAATTAGAATTCAAGGATATTGAGGGATATCTTATCAAAAAATCCACAGTTTCACAATTAGCAGTAGATAAAATAGTCGAAATTACAGGAGGCCCATTCAAAGGAATGAAAGCAACAGTTACTAGAGTAGATGTTGAAAAAGAGGAAGCAACAGTAGTTTTGTTGGATGCCGCATACCAATTACCAGTTACAGTAGACGCAAGCTATCTGAAACTATCCAGTGAGGCTTAGTAAGGATTAAATTTTTCATATTGAGTGGATAAGAAATGGGAGAACAAAAAGTATTAGCACTTGTAACTGGAGGAGCAGCGTCTGCAGGTCCACCATTAGGTCCAGCATTAGGTCCTCTGGGAGTTAACATTATGGAAGTTATCAAGGCAATCAATGATAAAACAAAAGACTTTGAGGGAATGAAAGTTCCAGTAACTGTTGTTGTTGATAGCGATACAAAAAAGTATGAAATTGAAATTGGCATTCCGTCAGCTGCAGCACTCATTATGAAAGAAGCAGGAATCCAGAAAGGTTCAGGAGCATCAGGTACTGAATGGGCAGGAGATGTCACCATGGATGGAATTGTCAAAGTAGCAAACACAAAACTTGAGAAGTCTTATGCTTCTTCATTGAAATCTGTTGCAAAAACTATAATCGGTACATGTGTGGCGCTAGGAGTAAAAATTGAAGGAAAGACTCCAAAAGAAATTACTGCCGAAATTAACGAAGGCAAATGGGATGAAAAATTCCAATAATTATTGAATTAGATAAGCAGGATCTTTATCGGTTCTTTGTAATTCTACAAAGGTTTCAGTATTTTGAATGCCATCTATTTTTCCAATTTTTTCAATAACCACAGCATGAAGCGCTTCAAGGCTCTTGGCATAAACTTTAATCATTATATCAAATCTACCAGTAATTTCTGAGATTGAGACAACTTCTGGAATTTCCATGAATTTGTTATGAATCGCATTCTTGAATTTAGGATCTCGATTGATTCCAACTGTAGCTTTTACATCGATACCTAAGAGAGAATCATCTATTTCTACTGTAAATTTTTTGATCAGTTTTTTCTTCTGCAATCTTTTGATTCTACTATACAGCACAGAAGCATTGATTCCAAGTTTTTTTGACAAATTAGGAACAGAGATAGAACCATCTTGGGTTAATTCAAAAAGCAATTTCATATCAAGATCATCAAATCGCTGCAACGTATTCGAAAATTGTGGTTATGATTTAATATATGTAGGTTTTGTGAGGAATTTATCTTTGAATTGCAATTATTTTATATAAAACGTGTAATTTTTTTAAAAAAACGAAAATCAGAAATTTCAATCTATAAACGATTTTAAGTAGGCTTTCTCGAAAATGTTCGTAATGATTACAGAGACACAGCTAGTTGAAGTGATTAAAGAAGCCAAGACTTCGACCAAGCCGAAGAAATTTACTCAAGCCATAGAGTTGATCATAAATTTCAAAGATATTGATGTCAAGAAAGGATTTGCCCTTAATGAAGTGGTTCAACTCCCAAAGACAAGTTCTCCAGCAACTGTTTGTGTTATAGCCACAGGAGATATGAGCCTGAAAGCAAAAAAGGCAAATGCTGATTCCGTTATTGGAACAAGTGAATTAGATAAATTTGCAACTAACAAAAGAGAATCTAGAAAATTCATTAACAAATATGATTTCTTTTTGGCAGACACTAAAGTTATGCCACATGTCGGAAAAACTTTGGGTCAGCTTTTAGGTCCTAGAGGAAAAATGCCAACACCACTTCCATTTGATGCACCTATTGAATCATTTTTACAAAGATTTAGATCATCAATTAAAGTTAGAACAAGAGCATCTCTATCCATATCATGTAAAATTGGAGATGAATCCATGGAAGATGCTGACTTGGCAATTAATGCACATGCTGTTCTTACTGCAGTTGAAAAGAAATTGCCAAATGGAGAGAAAAATATCAAACGAATAATGGTAAAAACTTCAATGGGAAAACCAATAAAACAAGTACAAGAGGTCAAGAAGAAACATGCATGAGAACAGAACATCTTATCCTAAAAGAAAAGCCCAAATGTTTCAACAGTTGCAAGAGCTTCCAAAAAAATATAAAGTTCTAGCTCTAATCAAAATGAACAAAGTACGTTCTACACAAATATTGCCTTTAAGAAAAATTCTCAAAGATGACGTAGAATTTGTAAGCATAAAAGATAAGGTTGCACGAAAAGCACTAGATCAACTAGATGTAGCAGGAATCAAAGACATGGTTGGAGAACTTACAGGACAATGTATGTTCATGTTTACCAACATGTCACCATTCAAGCTAAATGTCCTTCTTGCCAAAAACAAAATTATGATGATTGCAAGAGGAGGAGATGTTGCAAGTATCGACATTGTAGTACCAGCAAAAAACACAGGAATTGCACCAGGACCAATGCTTACAGAATTCAAACAAGCAGGAATTCCAACTAAAATTGACCAAGGAACAATTTGGATTGCAAAGGATTCTACTCCTGTACTAAAAGGCGAAGTTATCAATGAAAAATTAGCAGCAATTCTTGGAAAATTAGATATCAAGCCTGTAGAGGCAGGAATTTCACTCTATGTAGCCCTAGAAGATGGCGTCAAGTATGCTGAAGAAGAGATGATAATTGATGTTGAGAAGGTTAGAGGAGAATTTGCACAAGCACACCAAGAAGCAGTTTCACTATCTATCGCAGCAGCTTATATCACACCGGACAACATTTCACAAATTCTCAGTAAAGCAGCACAGTCTGCACGTTCTGTATCTATCGAGTCAGGCTTTATGACTGATGAAACAAAGGAACAGATATTGCAAAAAGCAGATGCTCAAGCAAGAGCAATTGCTGGAAAAGCAAAAGATTACACACCTGCATAAATTACAAATCTAAATTACAATTCAATTATTCTTTATCAGTGTTTTTTATAATGAGATCAATTACATCTGATGCCCTAAATGAACTTCTAACGAATGGACCAGATTCTACATGAAGGAATCCCAGTTTTTTCAAATCAAGTTTTAATTGGTAAAATTTTTCTGGTGTTACAAACTCCTTTACTGAAAGATGGGACAAAGAGGGTTGCAAGTACTGGCCAAGAGTGATGATATCAACATCAACAGCTCTGAGTTCTTGTGCAGTTTGTATAATTTCTTCTTCTGATTCTCCTAATCCTAACATCAAAGATGATTTTGTAAAAATGCTAGAATCTAATTCTTTTACATATTTCAAAACCTTCAGTGATTGATTGTAATTTGCTCGAAGGTCTCTAATAGTTGGGCTTAGTCTTTTGACAGTTTCAATATTATGACCCATTACATTGGGTTTTGCTTTTACTATTGTTTCGATAAATTTTTCATTTCCACTAAAATCAGGAATTAATGACTCTACTACTATATTTGGGCATTCAGATTTTATGCACTGGATAGTTTTTGCAAAATGAGCAGATCCTTCATCTGGAAGATCATCTCTACAAACAGAAGTAATTACCACATAGCGAAGGTTCCAGTCTTTGATTGCTTTAGCCACATTTTCAGGCTCATTTTGGTCTAATTCAAAGGGCTTTCCAGTTTCAACATTGCAAAATTTGCAGCCGCGTGAGCATACATCACCCATAATCATAATTGTTGCAGTTCCCACACCCCAACACTCGGAAACATTAGGACATGATGCCTCTTCACAAACAGTATGGAGATTATATTTTTGTAAAGTCTTTCTTACTTTGAGATAATTTTCACCTGAAGGAATTTTCATTTTTAACCAGTCAGGCCGGATTAAGCTCATCTATTCAATCAACATATAACAAATAATAACATTTTACTTTGCATGCGATCACCGTTTTTTAAAAATCATTTAGAATCAAAAGCTAAGATGGTTGACTTTCATGGATGGGAGATGCCATTACAATATTCTGGAATAATTGATGAACACAAATGCGTTAGAGAAAATGTAGGACTATTCGATGTATCTCATATGGGCAGATTTAAAATTAAAGGCGAAGCAGAATCACAAATTCAAAATTTGATTACAAATGATATTTCAAAAATTAGTGATAAACAAGCTGTCTATTCTCCAATGTGTAATGAAGATGGTGGAATAATAGATGATGTGATAGTTAACAGAATTAATTCAAATGAATTTGTAATTGTAGTTAATTCATCAAACATCAAAAAAGATTTTGATTGGATTACAAAGAACACAGAGTCATGTGAGATTCAAAACATCACAGATGATTCTGCATTACTAGCATTACAAGGTCCAAAAGCTGAAAACGTTCTAAGAGACGCAGGGGTTGAGCAAATAAAAAATCTCAAGTCATTTCATTTGCTTGAAACTAAACTATACGATGTTGATTGTATCATTTCAAGAACTGGATACACTGGTGAAGATGGATTTGAGTTATTTTTTGATTCAAAACAGGTTCAAGTTTGGGAAAAATTATTGGAAACTGGTACAAAATATGGAATAAAGCCTATTGGTTTGGGGGCACGGGACACACTGAGACTTGAAGCAGGACTGATGCTTTATGGGAATGATATTGATGAAACGATTACTCCACTTGAGGCACCACTAAAATGGACTGTCAAATTTGAGGCTGAATTTATCGGAAAAGCAGCACTTGAACAGAAAAAAGTGGAGAGAAAAATGAGGGGTTTTGAAATTATCGAAGCAAAAAGAGTTGCTAGAAAAGATAACAAGATTTACGATGAGGAAGAGGAGATCGGAATTATTACATCAGGTAGTTTCTCCCCTACACTTGGAAAGCCAATTGGATATTGTTTTGTACCTGTAGAGTATCCTTTGGAGAAAAAAATTAAGATCGATATTGGTGGTAAATTCTATGACAGTAAGTTGACATCTACTAGATTTTACAAAAGATAAAACAACTTTTTTTAAAGAGATTATTTCAGAGTCTGCCGTGGCAGAGAAAAAATTTACTAAAGAACACGAATGGGTTGAAAAAAGAGATCAAATTATAATTGTTGGAATAACTGAATTTGCACAAGATCAGCTTGGGGATATAGTATCAATTGAATTGCCTCAAGTTTCAAGTTCGTTTAAACAAAATGATGTCATGATAATCATAGATTCTGTTAAAGCATCATCCGACATATACTGTCCAGTGGATGGAGAAATTATTGAAATTAATGAAAAATTATTAGAGCATCCAGAACTAATTAATCAATCACCCTATGAGGAAGGATGGATTGTGAAAATAAAGCCAAGCAATCCTGAACAAATAGATTCTTTGCTTTCTAAAGATCAATATGATGAACTAGTAGGACAAAATAAGGAGTAATCGATGAACTTTATTCCGCATACTAAAGAAGACATTTCTAAAATGCTTTCAGTTGTTGGATGTTCAACATTAGATGAATTAGTTTCGGAATTCAAACCAAGACTTTCTGAATTAAAGTTAGACAGTCCATTGAGTGAGATGGAATTAGTTTCATACATTACATCTTTGTCAGAAAAAAATTCAACAATGAAATACTTTGCAGGTGGCGGGTCTTATGATCATTACATACCATCGGTGATCAATCATCTTGTGTCAAGAGGAGAATTTTTGACATCATACACTCCATATCAACCAGAAGCAAGTCAGGGAGTTTTGCAGGTTTTATACGAATTTCAGTCATTCATATGTCTACTTACAGGTATGGACGTCTCAAATGCATCTCTTTATGATGGTGCATCAGCCTTGGCTGAAGCAGCATTGCTATCCAGTGCACACACCAAACGAAAGGGTGTTTTTGTAGATGATGGACTTAATCCAGAATATCTCAAAGTTCTTCAAACATATTGTGACGGAACAGAGCTTACCATTACAAACACAATTGATGAAAACACTGCATGTGTGATTTCACAGACTCCAGACTTTTATGGTAACATCAAAAACCCTCAAGGCTTGATTGATAAGGCTCATCAAAATAATGCACTGTTCATAAACTGTATCTCTGATCCAACCTCTTTGGCAATACTCAAAACTCCTGGGGAGTTTGGTGCAGACGTTGTTGTAGGAGAAGGTCAAGCTTTTGGTATACCAAAAAGTTTTGGCGGTCCCTATTTGGGATTCATTGCAGTAAAACAATTTTTGACAAAAAAATTGCCAGGAAGAATTGTAGGAATGACTACAGATAACCAAGGCAATGAAGGTTTTGTTTTGACATTACAAGCAAGAGAGCAGTTCATCAGAAGAGAACGCGCCACAAGTAACATTACTACAAATCAGACACTGTTGGCATTAACTGCGACAATTTACTTGGCATTATTAGGAAAATCTGGACTTCAAAATGTAGCAAGAGCATCTTATCACAGAGCACATCTTTTGCATGAAAAGTTGAGGAAAAACGGCTTTGATGCCATTAATACGAATCCATTTTACAATGAATTTATAGTGAAATCACCAAAACTATCCGAAAAAATAATTGCAGATTTGATGGAATGTAACATTTTTGGAGGAATAGATGTTGGAGACAACAAATTATTGGTATGTTGCACTGAAAAAAATTCACTTCAAGATATTGATTCGTATATTTCGGCGGTAAGTAAATGAAATTAATTTTTGACTATACCCAATCAAATACAAAGCATACACCTTCTCAAGAAAAGGATGTAGATTTGCCTGAAGATCTGAAAAGAAGATCCCTTCCATTATGTGACGTAAACGAGATTCAAATTATCAGACACTACACAGAGTTATCAAGAAAAAATTATGGTATCGATACCAATTTCTATCCTCTAGGCTCATGTACCATGAAGTACAATCCCAGAGTAAATGAGGATCTTGCCAAACTGCCAGGATTCTCAGATCTGCACCCACACATGCCTGCTAGTCACGCACAAGGGGCATTGCAAGTCATTTGGGAATTAGAAGAGAATCTAAAAGAAATTACTGGAATGGATGCGTTTTCTCTTCAACCGTCTGCTGGTTCGCAATGTGAATTGCTTGGAGTAATGATTGCCAAAAAATATTTTGCAGAAAAAAATCAAAACAGAACCAAAATAATAATTCCAGACTCGGCTCATGGAACAAATCCTGCAACTGCAGCAATGTGTAAATTCCAAACAGTTACGATTCCAACAGATGATCGTGGAAACATGGACATTAATGAATTCAAAAAGGCGATAGGACCAGATGTAGCAGTTGTGATGATTACAAATCCAAACACTTTGGGATTATATGAAGAGAATTTATCTAAAATAAAAGATCTTGCAAAAGAAAATGGAGCGTTGATGTATTGTGATGGTGCAAACATGAATGCACTTTTGGGAATTAGTAAACCTGCAGATCAAGGATTTGATATGATGCATCTTAACTTACACAAGACATTTTCTACACCGCATGGTGGTGGTGGACCTGGCGGAGGAGCATTTGGAGTTAGATCATTTCTTGAAGATTATTTGCCAGTACCAAGAATTAAAAAAGAAAATGAACAATTCGTTTTTGATTATAACAAAGAAAAGAGTGTGGGTAAGCTGCATTCGTTTTATGGAAACTTTGGAATACTTGTTCGCGCGTTATCATACCTGAAATCTTGGGGATCAGACATTCAAAAAGTTTCACAGATTGCAGTTTTAAATGCAAATTATCTTTTTAGTTTGCTAAAAGAAGACTTTGATGTCCCGTATGACAGGAGGTGTGCACATGAATTTGTTTTATCTGCAAAAAACTTTGGTGAGAAAAGTACCATTAACATTGCAAAAAGAATTATAGATTATGGTTTTCATGCACCTACAATTTACTTTCCATTGATTGTAAAAGAGGCCTTGATGATAGAACCAACAGAAACTGAAAGCAAAGATACACTAGATGAGTTTGCAAAGGTCTTGAAAACCATCATCAAAGAACTAAGAGAAGACCCAGAATTAATCAAAAATGCGCCTCATACAACGCCTGGAAGATTAGATGAGGTAAAGGCAGCACGTCAGCTAAATCTACGATGGATGCCTAAGGAATCATAAATTGAATTCCAGCCATGATGAAATCATTACTAAAATAACCACAGCAAAACTAGGCAAGATTGTAAAAATCGAGCTTGCCTACAAGCAAGAATCACAATTGATTCATTCAATTAGAATAACTGGGGACTTTTTTGTCCATCCAGAAGAAGTAATTGAACAACTGGAGCAAGGACTTTGTGGAGTCAAATTAGAGAAAGAAGATTTGAAAAACAAAATTCAGTTAGTTTTGAAGAACTCGGAGTTTTTTGGATTTGAAATAGATTCGTTAGTTGATGTTATACTTGATACAAAAGGTGATAAAAATAAAATTTGAAAAAATTAGAATTTTAGAAACAGGAAATAACATGGGTCCATGGAACATGGCAGTTGATGAGTTTTTACTTTACAACTGCAAAGAACCTATTTTAAGAATTTATGGGTGGTCAAAGCCTTGTATTTCTATTGGTTATTTTCAAAACATAGACGAAGTTGATTACAAAAAATGCAATGACATGAATGTAGATGTAGTTAGAAGAATTACTGGCGGAGGAGCAGTTTTTCATGACATGGAGTTGACATATTCGTTTGTTACAAAAAATTTTCCACCAAGTATAATGGAATCATATAAAGAAATTAGTGAATTAATCATACAAGCATTAAAGAAACTTGGACTTGAGGCCAAGTTTTCGCCATTAAATGATGTCACTGTTAATGGAAAGAAGGTTTGTGGAAATGCACAAACCAGAAAAAACAATACTTTGTTACAACATGGAACTGTTCTATTAGAGGTAGATGTAGAAAAAATGTTTTCACTGCTAAATGTACCAATAGAAAAGATAAGTGATAAGGAAATTTCAGATGTCAGAAATAGAGTTGCAGGTATTTCAAAAACGTTTGACCAAGTTTCTGATGCTCTAAAAGACAGTACAATAGATGTTTTTGGATGTGAACTTGCTTCCTTCAATCTAAACCAAGAAGAATTAGAATCATGTCAGAAATTAGTGGATGAAAAATTTTCAAGTGAAAACTGGACGTTTAGAAGATGACTTGACAAAATTTATTGCTACTTGAATTTCATCAGATTCATGTATGATGCAGTCATAATCGGTGCTGGACCTGCTGGTTATGTGTGCGCAATTAGCCTTGCGAGACAGGGCGCGAAGGTTTGTGTTATTGAAAAAAATGGTCTAGGAGGCACATGCACCCATAAGGGCTGCATCCCAACAAAATTTCTACATTCAATGGGAGATATTGTAAGAAAGGCAAAATCAGCCAAAAAATTTGGAATCAACAGCAACATTGAGATTGATTATTCTATTCTAAGATCAAAAATGAAATCAACTGTTTCAAAGCTTGCGTCCGGAATTGGTTTTCTGTTCAAAGAACATGGGGTAGAGTTGATAGAAGGAGAAGCTAGCATAAAATCACAAAATCAAGTTTTAGTAAATGGTAAAACATTAGAGACAAAAAACATTGTTATTGCTACAGGAAGCAAGCCCAAAAGTTTTCCAACAAATAATTTAGCTGAAAAAATTGTGTCCACTGATTCGATTTTTGAGCTAGAAGATCTTCCAGAATCCATTTTGGTTGTAGGTGGAGGATATAGCGGATGTGAGTTTGCATCTATTCTTAATGCACTTGGATGTAAAATTTGGTTAGTTGAGATGGAGGATTCTCTTTTGCCTGGTCAACCAAAAGAGGTAGGAGCTGCTATTGAAAAATACATGAAACTAGATGGAATTTCTGTTATGACAAAATCTTCTATGAAAATAACTGATGATGGAAAGGTGATGATAAATGAGAATGAGATTAATCCAGAAAAAATTCTAATCAGTACAGGAAGAGAGCCTAACTTTAACACTGATGAGCTAGACAAGTTAGGAATTGTTTGGAATGATGATAGTATTACAGTTAACGACCACATGCAAACAAATCTTTCAAATGTTTATGCAATAGGAGACATTGCAGGAAAATATGAGCTGGCCCATGTAGCATCATACCAAGGTGAGGTTGCAGCACAGAATATTTTGGGAGAAAAAAGTACAATTGATTATTCTGCAGTTCCATTCTGTGTGTTTACATATCCTGAAGTGGCAATTGTTGGAAAATGTGAGGGAAATTCGAAAGAGTTTCCTATGATAGCTAATGCAAAAGCAAATTGTTTGGGAGATACGCGTGGATTCATCAAGGTTTTTGAGGAAAATGGAATATTACAAGGCACTATCATAGTTGGAGCACATGCAAGTGAAATCATTGGCGAAGCTACATTGGCAGTAAAATTAAAACTGAAACCAAAAGATGTGATTGAAACAATTCATGCTCATCCAACCCTTCCCGAAGCATTTGTAGATGCGCTAAGAAGTTTGGATGGAAAAAGCATCCATACGTCCTAATATTTTATACTAGAGAGGTATCAGTAGGAATTTTGTGACTAAAATTGGCATTGAGCTTGGGATTAGAGCTCCAGTAAAAGCTATTGAGCGAGCAGCTCAGATTGCAGATAATACTTCTGTTGAATACTTTTTTGTGCCAGAAACACATCCGGGATTTTTTGGAGTGAATGCATTAGATGTATTATCAAATATCAGTGAGAAAGTAAAGCATGTAAAACTTGGAACGGGAATCATCAATGTATTTTCAAGAACACAAGAAGAAATTCTTGATGCTGCAAATCACATACACACAAAGACTGGTGGAAAATTTGTTTTAGGAATGGGAACAAGTGCGCCCATAATAATTAAAAATTTATGGAATATGGAATTTAAAAAACCACTCTCACGATTAAGGGATTACTCAAATTTTATCAGGACAAAATATTCTGGCAAAATTTATTGGGCCGCAGTTGGTGAAAAAACTACAAAACTTGCAGCCGAAAATGCAGATGGTGTCATATTTTTTTTAAAACCAAAAGATCAAATTTCAAACCACATAGATATGATTAACTCAACACTAAAGTCTCTGAATAAATCAGAGGATGAGTTTAATGTAATTTCAATTCTTCCTACTTTTTTTACAGATAATAACAATCAAGCAAAAATGACATTAGCTAGTTACATTGGTGCAAATGAGTTTTATGCAATTTCACTAACAAATGCTGGTTTTCAAGATGAGGTTAAGAAGATAAAGACTGCTTATGAAAAAGTTGGATTATGGGAGGCTATGCAAAATGTTGGAGATGTACTGCTTGACGAATTAACAGTTTCAGGCTCGGTAGAAGAATGTAAAGAAAAAATTAGCAAAATGATAAAAAACACGAAATTAAAAACCGTAATTTTAGGATTTGACCTGCCTGAAGACAAATACACAGATGACTTTTTTGAGAAACTTGATAAATTACTGAAAAGCCTTCAAAAGGATGCCATCTGTTAACTTATCAAACATAGTATTTACCAAGGCAAAATTTCGTTATTCAATATCTGAGATAGTAGATGATTTTCTCAAGAAAAAGCTAGACAAGGAGGTTCGAGAATATGCAAAAAATGAGCTTGGCATAGATTATGTCTACAAATCATATGATTTTTCAAAAATTGATTTTGACAAGGGAGACTTTGTGGAACCAGATGTTAGTCTAAATGACATGTATTACAAAACAGCAAAAAAGTCTCTACGTGGGATCAATCCTAAAAAAATAGGATTATTCATTACAATTAATGACAATCAGCAATACCTTGATCCTTCACCAACAGTTGAACTAATTCCCAAGCTTTCATTTAGGAAAGACATCAGAGCACAGAATTTCCAGGGATTGGCGTGTTCCTCATTTTCAGAATCACTTCTAAATTCTGCAGGATACTTTCTCATGAATGGGAAAGAAGACGCGTTTGTACTGATTGGGACTCACTATACTCCATGGTTTTTAGATAGAATAAAGCAGATTAAACACATCTCAAAAGAAGACAAAACAAATTTCCATAATTTAATCTATTTTCTGATTTTTAGTGATGCCGTTGCATCTACCATACTATCACAAAAAAAGACAAAAAACACGCAAATTCAGATTGATTCAAAATCAATTTTCACTCTAAAGGATACAAAAAATACCGAGAGAAATGCCACAATCAAGATGTCCCCAGACAAAAAACATAGAATAGTTTTTGATATGAAATTGCAGCCAAAAAAGCTCAGAGAAGAGGTAGCAAATCTTTCTGCACAAAATCTCAAACTATTGCGCAAAAAGATGCCATCGGAATTTAAAAGAATTAAGATCTGGGGATTGCATACCGCTGGAGAAAGATTTGTAGATTATGTTTCAGAGAAATGCCAAATTGATAAAACAAAGATTAGACTCAGTTATGATTTGATGAAAAAGACAGGCAATACAGGTGCGGTAAGCTCACTACAATTCATCAATGAATGCATAAACAAAAAAGCTCTCTCCAAAAACAACCTAGGTTGTTTTGTGGATTATGGTTGGGAAGGAGTTAACATATTCTTATTTAGAAAATTAAATTGAGAAAAAAAGTTATCTAACCAAACAGAGAAGACAATCCTTCCATGGCTGCTTCCTCGGTTTTACCGTCGTCTTTAGGTTTTTCCTCTTTCTTTGCTTCACCACTGGCTGCTGGTGCATCTGCTGCGGGTGCGGCTGCTGCTGCAACTGCCACAGGTGCGGCTTTGACTGCATCATCAATATTTACATCGGCTAATGCTGCAACTAGTGATTTTACTTGGGCTTCATTAACGTCAGTACCAGATGCTTTTACAACTGAGCTGATGTTTTCCTCATTGACTTCTTTTTTTAGCTTGTGAAGAAGTAAAGCAGCGTAAACATATTCCATTATATCGAGATTTTCTTAGGGCATAATATAAAACTATGGAGAAATCATGCCTGAAATTTGAAAGCTAGTTCAAGATTTGGAGACTTCGGCAAACGGAATAAAGCGTTCTTTTCAGGTTCTTATCCATCAGAGATTCCATTCTACTTCTCAAAAGCAGTTTTGCTTCATCTCTCTCTGCACCAAGAGGTAATGACAAAACTTTGTTAAGAAATTCAGATAGAGATTCCCGAATCCAACCATCTAACATTGCATATACCTGTGGAGGAATAAGATCGCATTTGTCTTTATCAAGATCAATTACTTCAGCAAAATTATCATACTCTACTCTATACACTAAAGCTAGAACAACATTATCGGGGGTTGGATGCTCAAGTATCTCTCGTGATCTTTCTCCTGTCTTTCCTTGTTCTATCTTATTTTTGAGGCCAACAGGATTGACAATTACGCCATTAATCCCCACTTGTCTGCCATCTACACCCGTAATTACTCCAAAGATAAAGTCGTAAAAATCGCCATTCTTTTTAGTAGAAAAAACATGAGTTCCTTCTTTCAGGGCAAGCTTTTTTCCAAACATGAGTTAACTGAATTATGTAGTGTATTTAATTTATTATTAATAGACAATTCTTAATATTGGATTGGAGGATGCTCAACGTTGGATAAAAGAGAGATTCTAAAGGAGTTTTCATCAGATTCTGATAGATACTACAAAGTCAAGTTATTCGAAGAACAAGGTTTTGTTCGCAAGTCTTGTTCGAAATGTGGCAGATTCTTTTGGACTTTGGATTCTGGACGAGGTATGTGTCCAGAGGATGCAGATGACACATATTCATTCATTGGAGACCCACCAACAACAAAGAGATTTGATTATACAGAATCTTGGAAGCAAGTTGAAGAATTTTTTGTAAAAAACGGCCACACTTCAGTAAGTAGATATCCTGTTGTCTGTAGATGGCGTGATGATCTTTACTTTACTATAGCATCAATTGTTGATTTTCAAAGAGTGATGGGTTCTAAGGTAGTCTTTGAGTTTCCTGCGAATCCTCTAGTTATTCCACAGACATGTTTGCGTTTCAAAGACTTGGAAAATGTTGGAGTAACTGGCAGACACTTTTCTAGCTTTTGTATGATAGGGCAACACAGCATTCCAGATTCTAATGGTTATTGGAAGGATGAATGTGTTGATTTGGACTTTAGATTACTAACTGAGCAATTTGGAATAAAGAAAGAGGAAGTTGTCTTTGTTGAAGACGTATGGGCCGGCGGCGGTTCATTTGGATCATCGTTAGAATATTTTGTTAGAGGACTGGAGCTTGGAAATGCGGTATTTACTGAGTTTCAGGGCGAGCTAGGCAAGCATACTGTTCTTGACCAGAAAATTATAGACATGGGTGCAGGTCTTGAGAGATTTGCATGGATTACAATGGGAACTCCTACTGCATATGACTGCTGTTTTGGTCCAATAACAAATCATCTCATGCAAAAGATAGGAATTGATTCAGACTCTGAGATGTTACGAAAATATTTCACAGCAATCTCAAAGAATCTTGAGATTTATGATGATTTGATAGATGTAAGGAAACATGCTGTGAAAAATACTGGACTAACCGATGATCAAGTAAGAAAAATCATCACTCCACTTGAAGGAATGTATCTTATTGCAGATCATCTTCGTACTTTGATCTTTGCAATAGCTGATGGTGCTCTACCAAGTAATGTTGGTGGTGGATATAATCTAAGAATGATGATTCGAAGAATTAGAGGAACAGTTGACAGAATGAATCTCAAGCTAGACATTGATGAATTAGTTGATATGCATATTGATTATCTCAAAGATACATATCCAGAACTTGATTCAAAGAGACAAGACGTTAAGACCATTCTAAAGATAGAATCTCAGAGATATGTTGAATCAAAATCAAGAATGAAGAAGATTGCAGCTAAAGTAAAAGGCAGAGCCCCAAGTGTTGATGAGTTAATCACGCTATACGAATCAGATGGGGTTACGCCAGAATATCTCAAAGAGATTAACGCAATTTCTGAAATTCCTTCGTCATTTTATGCAAAACTATCAGATCTGCACCAGTCAGACAAGAAAAAGACAGTAGAGCAATTATCCATCGAAGACCTTCCTGAAACTGAGATGTTATTTTACAAAGATGATCCGATGTCATTTGATGCCAAGGTTCTCAGAGTAATTGATGATTTGGTGGTATTAGATAGAACTTCATTTTATGCAAGAGGAGGAGGGCAAGAACCAGACTATGGCACTATTTCAGGCTCAAAAGTAGTTGATGTGAACAAACATGGTGGAGTCATTCTACACAAGCTTGAAGGGGATATACCAAAAGAAGGAGATACTGTTTCTTGTAAAGTGGATGAAACTCGTCGTTCCAACATTACAAAGAACCATACCAGTACACACATACTAAATGCATCATCTCGTAAAATTTTGGGTTCGTGGGTTTGGCAACATTCTGCATTCAAAGATGATGATCATGCTAGATTAGATATCACACATCACTCTTCACTTACTAAGAAACAAAAACAAGAAATTGAAGATGCAGCAAACGATATGATAAAACAAGATCTTCCTGTAACAATAGAATACTTTGATCGTGGTACAGCAGAACAAAAGTATGGTTTTAGAATTTATCAGGGAGGAGTAGTTCCCGTTAAATCAGTTAGAATTGTATCAATTGAAGACAAAGACATTGAAGCTTGTGGTGGAACACATGTCAAGAAGACTGGAGATATTAAGCTTATCAAGATTACTAGAACAAAAAGAATTCAAGATGGAGTGATTAGAATAGAATTTGTTTCAGGGAATACTGCACAAGAATATGTAAACGAGCAAAAATTATCCTTGGCAGAGATGTCTGAAATGAAAAAAAGTAAAGAATGGATAGAGAGAGAAAGAGAGGAAAATAAAGAAGAGACAAGAAGAATTATTCCGTTAATTATAGAAGATTTCTTAAAAAAGAATACAAACACCAATGATAAAAAAATAATTTGGAATGATATTCATTTAGAGAAAACAGATTTTGGAAAATTATGTTTTGTGTCTAGTTCTGTTTATGATGAATTTTTCCATATGAATCTTGGAAAACAGTTGATCAAAAAAGATTCTAGTTTAGTATATTTCGGAATTTTTGAGGATAATAATATGAGTAGAATTATTGCTTATGCGGGGGAAAATGTGCCTGAAAAGAAGAATGCCAAGTCTCTAGTAACAGAAATATCAAAAATTCTTGGAGGTGCAGGCGGTGGAGATGCCAAATTTGCTCAAGGAGGAGGCAAAAATAGAGATAAAATGACGGATGCCCTTTCGAAAGCAAAATCAATGGTTTTGGAATAGTGAAAAATATGGAAATTAACTGGAAAGAATTAGAATCAAAGTGGAGAGAAAAATGGAATGAAACTAAAGACTTTGAGACAAATCCAAATGACAAACCAAAAAAATTCATTACAGTAGCTTATCCATATCCAAACTCACCTCAACACATTGGACATGGAAGAACTTACACCATAGCTGATATTCATGCAAGATTTTATCGAATGAAAGGGTATAATGTCTTGTTCCCAATGGGTTTCCATTATACTGGAACACCCATACTCGGCATGGCAAGAAGAGTTCAATCCAATGATAAGGAGATTATTGATAATCTTCGTGACTTGTATCATGTTCCAGAAGAAGCTATCAAGACATTTGTTGAACCGATAAAGATTGCTGATTATTTCCATGAAGAGATTAAATCTGGAATGATTGAGATGGGTTATTCCATAGATTGGAGGAGAGAGTTCACTACAATAGTTCCAGCTTATCAGAAATTTATCGAATGGCAGATTAATATTTTGAAAGAGAAAAACTTGATCATACAAGGGAATCATCCTGTAGGTTGGTGTCCACGTGATCAGAATCCCGTATCACAACACGATACAATGGGTGATGTAGAACCTGGTTTCACTGAATATATTTTAATTAAATTCAAGTTTGATGATTACATCATACCAACAGCAACACTTCGTCCTGAAACTATCTTTGGTGTGACAAATCTTTGGGTTAATCCTGAAACAATGTACAAAAAAATTACTGTTGATGGTGAGAAATGGATTGTATCTAAAGAATGTGCACGCAAGTTAGAATTTTTGGATAAAGACATTTCTTTTGAAGGCGAGATATCTGGTTCTGATTTAATTGGAAAGAATGTTACCATTCCACATCTCAATAAATCAATTCCAATGCTAGAAGCAAGTTTTGTGGAATCAGCTACTGGAACTGGTCTTGTAATGTCCGTTCCAGCTCACGCTCCATTTGACTATCAGGCATTAGTTGATTTCAAGAAAGATCAGCCTCTAGGCTCAGAATATCAGCTAATCAAGCCCATATCCATCATATCTACGGAGGGATATGGAGAGTTTTCAGCGAAAGAGGCCTGTGAGAAATTTGAGATAAAAAACCAAGATGACCCCATGCTAGAAGAAGCTACAGATGAGATTTACGGAAAAGAGTTCTACGGTGGAGTTCTCAAAGATAATTGCGAGCAGTTTGCTGGCAAAAAAGTATCTGAAGCTAAAGATGGAATAAAGGAATGGTTAGAGAGTAACAAGTATTCAAATATTTTATTAGAATTAACAAATGCTCCTGTACACTGTCGTTGTGGAGCTGAATGTGTTGTTAGAATTTTGACAGACCAATGGTTTCTTAATTATGGCGATAAAGACTGGAAAGATAAAGCTACAAAGTGTTTTGATGGAATGAGTGTATTACCAAATGAGATAGTTGATGAGTTTCATTATGTAGTTGGTTGGCTTCATGAGCGAGCTTGTGCAAGACAACATGGTTTGGGAACTAAACTACCATGGGACAAGGACTGGATTGTTGAAAGTTTGTCTGATTCTGTAATCTATATGGCATATTATACAATAGCTAGATTTGTTAATGACGGAACCATTTCAGCTGAGAACTTATCAAAGGAATTCTTTGATTATGTATTTTTGGGGAAAGGATCAGATGATAAAGTATCGGGTATTGAAGCTAGTACAGTAGAAAAGATAAGAAAAGAGTTTGCATACTTTTATCCAGTTGATTCAAGACATTCAGGTAGAGATTTAGTTCCAAATCACTTGACATTTTTTGTTTTTAATCATGTTGCTATATTTCCTGAAGATAATTGGCCGCAACAAATTGTTGTTAATGGTTCCGTACTAATGGATGGTAAAAAAATGTCTAAATCAATGGGAAATATCATTCCATTGCGACAAGCCATTAATGATTATGGAGCTGATCCAATTAGATTGGCAATAATTATTTCAGCTGAGCTGTTACAGGATGCTGACTTTAATTTAGAATCAGTTGGTGGAATCAAGAATAAGCTGGAATCAATTCTTGAGGAATGCTCCAAGCTGAAATCTGGTCAAATTACTATTTCTGAGGCTGAGGATAGGTGGATTGCAAGTAGAGTGCAGAATCTTATTGCAAATGTGACTGGTTCTGTAGAGAAGATGAGGCTAAGAGAGGCACTTCATGAGATATTATTTGCATTTGAAGGTGATTTGGCTTGGTATCTCAAACGAGCTAAAGCCAAAGGAAGAAGGGATTATGATGCGATATTACATCAAATTCAGAGTACTAGAGTTGCAATGTTATCGCCATTTGCACCACACATAGCTGAAGAGATGTGGGAGAATCTTGGTAATCCTAAGATGGTCTCAAAGACTAGCTGGCCTGAAGTAGATACTGGAGTAATTGATGCTAAAGCTATCCAAGCTGAAGACTTGTTAAAGTCAATCATTAATGATATTACAAATATTCTCAAAGTTACTAAAATAACTCCAAAGAAGATTACCATTTACACAGCTGATTCGTTTAAGTCTAAAGCTTATCATGCTATTTTGGAGCAAGTGATTAATGAGCAGACTAACATGGGAGTAATAATGAAAGAGTTGATAGCTAATCCAGAAACTTCTGACATTAAGAAGAATCCTGACTTTGTTCAAAAGACTATCAAGGATATTTTGTCTGAACCAACTGAAATTAGAAAGACAAAGCTTGAAACTAAAGAGTTTGATGAGAAACAGTTTGTTTCAGAAGAGTTGATCTCAATTGCAAAGCATGACTTTGGTGTTGAAGTATCTGTATTTGCTGAAGATGATGAAAATATCTATGATCCCAAAGGAAAAGCTAGACATGCAAGGCCATTCAAGCCAGCGATACTGATTGAATAAATACTGAGTTCAAGTACGACAGGATTAGAAGGTTTTTGGTGATTATATTGGTACCAGTTAGGAACTAAAAAAAATCAATTATAAGAATGAAGTTTTGTATTAAATATTATAATTAGTAGGCTTTCAAGATTTTTTCTTGGAAATAGTCCAAGATGATGTTTTGCCTTCATAGTAATTGAAAAATTTTCCGCATTCACAATGAAACCTACTTACATGTGCACCAGTAAATTCCCATTTTTTTGTGGATTCCTTTGGTTTTATATCACAAAACGGACAATGAATATCTGACAATCTATTTTTCTAATATGAACTTAAGATTATTTTATTCTGTATCGAAGTATGGCTAGAACAGAGTTATGAAGGTCTAGCTTTGTAATTATTGTTGGAGATACTGCAAACTCTATTCTAGTAGAGTTATTCCTAGCAATCTCTAGCATCTTCATTATAATTTTGAACTGAGAGTTGGTGTGATAGTTTGCAGAGACAATTAGTGTATCTACGGCTCCAATTTTTAATGCCTTGTAGATAACATCATTTCTCTTTGCAGTTAGCCCTTCTTTGAATAGTTTCTCGTATTTTGCAATTATTTGAGTGACATATTTTCTTCTATGCTGGTACAAGTGATGGATTATCTTCTTATGGATATCAGTAATGGGAGTAGAAAAAGACAAGTTTTCTACAAACCGACATTTTTTTACCAATTCCGAGTCTAGCTCACCAAAAAATTCTGTCTTTGCAGGACCGATTCCGCCTAATAATATCAATTCAGAATTAGAATCCATGTTTCTGACTTTTGTTGCAACTTTCTTAAAAAAAACATGAATCTTGGTTTGTCTTGCCCTTAGGAATCTCCCCTGACTCTGTCCTCCTTTTCTATGTCTACTTCGTAGATCAATCCGAAGCTTTGCTTCTTGAATAATTTGACTACCATGAAATTTCTGTATTCTTGCAGATTTTTGATCAAGTGTTATTAGTAAAACATCATGATTGGTTTTGAGAATATCACGGAATGGTTTGATGTATGGTTTCTTGCTTGCCATGTAGATGTAGGGAAGTCTCTTTGAGGTTCCAATCTCTTTGGTGTGTACTTTGCCGTTCTTTATCCACCCAAAAATACATAGAGTCTTTGCAAACTTGCCTGCCGAAGAAGGACTCTTTCTGAGGTGTGTGATTCTTTTTTCTATTTCTGATTCAATTTTTTCAAATGATTCCTTTCTCTTTGTTTCTTGTAACAAAGAGATAGTTTCTGTCCCCTTACCATATGGATAGTATACAGACACACATGGAGAGTCAATCTGTTTTATCTCATAGAGAAATTGATTCAGGGAATACCACTCAGATGAGGAGATCTCAATAGATTCTAGATTGTTCTTCACAAGTTTTGCTTGCATTGTGTTCTGTTAGTCTAATTTTTCAAAGGCATTTTTAAAAGTATTTGGGTTTGCTTTGAGTTGTGAATCCACAATTGATTGTGAAAATTTGTGCACTTTGATCATATGTACTGTAATATCATCACATTCTTTCTTACAGGTTCTGCATAGATACTTCATATCAGATTTAAAGTGCCTTTTAGGCACTATTAGAACCATTTGTTTAATTCTTCTAAATGTAACATATTAAGCCCAAATAATCAGGCTCAAGTTCTTTTTTCCAGATATTTTTCTAATTAAATTAAAATTATTTCTAGTTTGATATCTTCATAATTCCTTCTTTGATCAAGAATTGAAGTGCGCTAATAAATTCACTATCTGAAGATTTTCCATCTACCCAGACACCTGTAGTAAATTTAATCCAAGATGGAATTTCATTAGATGCTACATCCGAACCTTGTGCAGTTGGAGGAAGTACAATAATTCTATCTGCAATAAGGAACTGAATTGCATTGATAAATTCATTATCTGAAGATTTTCCATCTACCCAAACACCTGCAGTAAATTTAATCCAATCAGGGACTTTGGCAGTAGAAGGTAATTTTTGTTCCACAGATGTGTCATTGGAATTTATCACAAATGACATTTTTTCTACTGTTGCCTTTGAACTTCCATACTGAGCTTTAACTATGTAGTTTCCATCAGAGAATTTCGTATTTAGTGTTATACCATGTGAGAATGTACCATCAATATTGACCGAAGTTTTCTGAGATAAAATATAGTTGCCACTAGAATCAAAGATTGAAATCCGTAAATTTCTGCCTTCGTCATACTTGTTGACATTTCCAGAAAATGTTACTGTTTCTCCAAGATTGTATGATTCTTTATCAGAGTATATCTCTACAGTGAAATTGTTAGCACTGTTTTGTGGAGGAGGAGCACCATAACCAAAAGCCTCAGATCCTAATGAAGATACAATAAATAGGGACACCGCAGTAATGATGAAAATTTTGTTAAATCTATTAATCAACACTGTACATTTTTCCTCGTGGGTAACTAAACTTTTGGTTTACTCTCTGAATGTATTTTTATTAGAGAGGAATTAATCGCAAAATATCTTGAAGATAGCAGTAATGGGAATGGGAGTAGCCGGATCATACCTAATGGCCAGACTAAAAGACTCTGAACATGAAGTAGTTGGATATGAAAGAATGGTAGAAGAGAGACATGACTCTATCTGCGCTTGGGGAACAATAAAGTCAGAGCTGTACGAGTTTTGTAAAAAGACGGGTAGAGATTTTGATGACTTTATGATTCATGATGGCAAAACCATGAAAGTCAAGATGGGTAATGGTGTAAAGTTTGACATTGGACTACACGGATTGTGTACGTATAACAAATTAGGACTAATCAAAGATTTTATCAAAGACTCTAATGTTCATTACGGGAAAGCACCAAAGCTTGAAGAACTAGAAAAAGAGTATGACATGATAGTTGATTGTACAGGATTTCATAGAATTTATCTCCCAAAATTGAAAGAAGATTTCTTCTTACCAACATACGAATACAAAGTTGAATATGAAAATGGCGTACCATTTGATGACTTTTACTTGGAACCATTCCCCGGAATGTCAGGATACTTTTGGTACTTTCCATTAGGGGAAAAGTGGGCACATATTGGAGCTGGTGATTACAAAAAGAATCACATCAAAGTTACTGATGAGTTCTTGAAAAAATATGGCGGTAAAGTACTTGCAACTAAAGGACGTCCAATTAGACTAGCAACACCAGATAGATGTAAACCATTCTATTCAGGAAAAGTAGTTGGTGTTGGAGAGTCAATTGGAACAGTCTTTGCAATGTTAGGTGAGGGAATCATTCCATCTATGCAGTGCGTGGATATTTTCCTTGATAACATGCATGACTTTGCAGCATATGAAAAGGCAGTTGATAAACACTTCAAAGTATATGCTAAGGTCTTTAATTTCGTTAGAAAAAAAATCCACAAGGACTTTAATTTCTTCAAGGCATTACCTGACTTTATCGCAATATTTCTCTATATGAAAAAGCATGAAAAGCGATTTGGAATGGATATTAAGATTAGTAATTTAATGAAAGTGGCTAAAGCCTAACTAAAACTAACTGAACCCAATCCATCTCTATTTGTACGATTAGAAGCCATATTGTAATCGTAAATAATTTTAGAGTATTCTTTGAATTCGTCTTTCATAGGATCTAAAGTCTCAGCAAGATAAAATCCTGGACAATCACCTGTAAATTGAAAAGTTGCATGTACACGGGCTTTTCCTTTTTCGTTTTCTAGCCAAGTACTAAATGGATAAAGATAGCATACTCCAGGTCTGTCAGGATGCGTGCTACATCCTCCCGTATCATCTAAAAATCTACATGAGATGTGTGTTCCATCATCAGCTTCAGTTTCATCTTTCTTTCTTTTTAGATTAATTGTAGTCATTGTTGTCATTTGCCCTGATGGCCCCGGTTCTTGATAAGTTACAGTAAGTGTTTCATTTTTTATAAAGTCTGAAGTGTTTTGATATTTCAAACCCTTTCCAATAGTAATTAGATCATCAGAGGTTAAGGGAAGTCTACCTTGTCTGTCACAACAATTATGACAGTCAGGCCAATAACATTTCCATAAGATGTATTTCTTTTGAGAATTAAGATATGGCACGTGAAAGATTACATCTTTTACTTTTATGATATAATCAGATACATCAGTAACTTTGCCTAAAGTAAATTCTCTTAATATTGGATCAATGTCCCAATCTTTTTCTAACAGATTTAATGATTCTTCAATTTCTTTTTGAGACAATCAAGTTATAGCATATTTTGTAGATTTTATTAATGTAGTTAGAATTGAATGATTTCAGTAAATGATTATATTCTAAAACACCAGAATTTATTTTGGTAGCCCGATAGTCTAGCGGTCAAGGATTCTGCCCTCTGGATCTCAAGAGTGGATAGGCAGAGACGGGAGTTCGAATCTTCCTCGGGCTACTGAAAAAATTTCTATCTTGATGCTTGTGCTATACGTTCTAGCTCATTCTTCTTCTTCACAGAAGGAGCATTTGGGTCATTATTAGATGCAAGTATGAGTTGTTCTGCCATATGCTCTTCAATGGGTTTTGGATTAGAAAATGTTGCTTCTTTAATTGCATCTGAGATGAATTTTAGAGCCAAGTCAACTCTTCTAATTGGAGCAACATCAACTGATACATGATATACAGTACCACCATAAACAATTCTAGTAGTATCTTCGTTTGGAGCAGAAAATTCTACTGCTCTAACTAAAACTTCAACTGGGTTTTGTCCAGTTTTTAGTGAAATAATATCAAATGCAGTTTTTACAGTATTGAGAACTTTGGTCTTTTTTCCAGTCATTTTTCCTGTATTCTTTGCATATTTCTTTCCAAAGTGCATTGTCTTGTTGATTAATCGTTCAACAAGGTTAACATCAGCTTTGTTGAATCTCTTAAGTGCTGAACGACCAAAGGTGTATGGCAAAATTTGTTTTCTTAATGAAATTGCAGTCTTTAATCCAGGATCTTTAACCTCAATATCGGACATATCCCATTTTCTAAATAATAACAAATTCTTGGTTTCTGCCATTTCTATCTCCTTGGTTTCTCTTTCTTACCAATTACTAACTCATGAAGTGATGTATCATTAACTTTGAAAACTTTGAATCTAACGCCAGGAATATCTCCCATTGCACCACCTTGTGTTGCGCCCATGCCTTGAATATGTACCTCATCATGTTCATCAATGAAGTTCAGTGCACCATCTCGTGGCAAAAATGCTGTAACAGTTTTACCATTTTTAATTAATTGAACTCTAACACATTTTCTTATAGCAGAGTTAGGTTGTTTTGCTGCAATACCCACTTTTTCTAAAACAATACCTCTTGCTTGAGGTGCACCTCCAAGAGGATCAGATTTTTTATCAATACCAAGTTTTCTTCTTTTGTAAGTAGAGATTGCCCATCTCTGTTTCTTTTTCTTAGCGGTCAAAACTCTACCAGCAAATAATCCAAGAGGGGATTTTCTCATATATTACATCTCCAATGTTGCCCTTGCGGGACTATTAATTAGCACATTTGTAATGTTAAAATATCGTTTTGCAAGTAGTCTTGCCTTCTCAGCATTCCTACCTTCTCTTCCAACAACAATTCCTTTCTTTCTTGGGTCTACCATAACAATTGCCTGTTTTGACCCATCTGGTCGTGTATTTATTTTTACTTCAGAAACTAGTTTTGAATTAAGTAAATTAGTCAAAAATTTTGTTGGATCTTCATCAAATTCTACCAATTCAACATTTCTTTTGAGAATATTTTGTAATGATTTGATATGAACCCCACCTTTGCCAATTGCTAACCCCATTTTACCAGAATTGACGACAAAAATTACTCTATTTTGTTTTTCATCTTCAATACAATCACGTGCAGTTGCACCTGTAACATTTTGGAAAAGAGATATCATACGCATCTGCTCAGTTGTAATTTTAATTGCTTGTGTCATAAAAAATTCCTAATTATCTCCAAACAGAAATGTCTCATTTAAACTTAGATAAAATGAAATGCTACTATTCATTCTTTTCATCAGCTTCTGTATCTTTTAGAATTGATTTGATGTTACCATCAGTTATTGATGTAAATGAAAGTGTTGAAATTCTAAATTGTAAGCCACATAATCTGCCCAATGCGACTGATGTTCCTTGAAAGTTCACTAATGGTACTTTTTCCTTTTTTGCATCTGATTCAATTTTCTCAAACATTTCTTTTTTTATTGATTGAGACAATACAACTAGCTTGGAATTTTTTACAGAGTTCAAAACTTGTTTAGCTCCAAATGTTAACTTATCTTCTTTAAGAGCATCTTTCAATGATTTTTCAAGTATCTTACTCATTGTTTACCTAATGACAATCGTCTTGACAGGGCTTTATAGGTTTATTGAAAAATCAAGCACAGTTTAATACAAAAAACTTAGTTCAGAAAACCAAAAAGAGAATCTAAATAAGAAAATGCACTACTTAGTTCTTCAAAAAAGTTAGTTGGTTTTTGTTTTTTAGATTCAAATGAAATATTTTTTTTTTGGTAAAGCAGATACATGACAAAAATTTGTCAAAGATTAAATTTAATGTTTGATGGATAAATTTCTAAGATTCGCCTTTAGATATAGAGATGACTAAAATGTTATCACCACGTAACAGAATCTTTCCAAGTTTTTCAGGTTTTTCGGCAGATACATCTTCTGCATCTTCCAGGGTCAAATTCATGTGAATATCAAACTCTTTGAGGATGCCTTGAATAGTTTTGGTATTTCGCAATTTGATTTTAACAACTTTATCTTTAGTTTTATTCATTAATGCTGAGATTTCATAAGACATAATTATTCAGTTAATAGTTAAATTTTAGATCCTCATTTTTTCTTACTTACTTGCATGTATAAATCAACAGTGCCACTTCCAATTGGAATATTACTTCCAACAATAACGTTTTCAGTGATTCCTTTGAGTTGTTCTACTTCTCCAGCAAGTGCAGCGTGTGCAATTGTTGGCACTGTAATTTCAAATGCAGCTCTTGCAAGAACACTGTCTTTGCTACCAGCAATTCCATGTCTGCCAATTTGCTGCATATAGCCTCTTGAACACATCAAGTCAGAGACCAACATAATGTATCTATTATCAACTTCCAATCCTTGGTCTTCTAAAGTATGGTTTAGCTCATTGATTAATGAATTTCTTGCAGCTTCAATGCCCAAAGTTCCTGCAATTTCAAAGACATTGTTTGTTCTAACATTTCTTTTGTCGATGCCTTTGACTTCAAATACTTTAGCAAGGTTAGAACCAGTTGTTTGGATAACCCATTCACCATCTTTTTGGACTAATGTAACACGTTCAATATCTGGAACTCCTTTAACTGTAGTATTGAGAACTTTATTTCTAATTGCAATTGCTATTGCAGTATCAACTTCTTCAACCAATTTTAGAATAATTAATTCACCAGTTGTCTCAATCTTAAATTTTTTATTTGATGAAAGTGCTGCTTCTACCTCTGCAACAGAACATCCTCTTTCTCTGAGTTTTTTTTCGCTAAAAATTAGTTTGATTTCAGTAGAATAATCAGTTTCAGTATCAACAATTAATGCACTTACTTTAGTTTGTAGTACATTTCTTGCAACCTCAATTGCTTTTTCTCGTGATTTTTTATATTCTTTTTCAAGATAGATGTCCATAGTTGGGGTAACAGGTTTCTTTCTTGCATCAACTAATTCAATTAGTCTTGGAAGACCCAACGTAACGTTTCTTTCTTTAATTCCTGCAAAGTGGAAAGTTCTCAAAGTCATCTGAGTGCCAGGTTCACCAATTGATTGAGCAGTAATGATTCCCACTGCTTGTCCAGGTTCTACTTGGGCTTTGTTGTAAAGTGCAAGTCCTTTCTTACCTACAATTTCTGCACCTTCTTTGCTTAGGTTAGAGTCATGTAAGGCATCAGTTAGAAGTGAAGTTAATCTTGGATTGAATGTCTTTGTATATTTCTTGGCAAGAGTGTCAATTTCATCTTTTGTAGCTTTCTTTCCAGAATCAATAATAGTTTGAGATTCAACGAGTCTGCTAGCGTTAAATGCCTCACCATGATCACTTTTTGCTACATCTATTCCATCTTCACCATACATAAATTGAACAATGTGACCATGTGGATCTCTTACTGTTCCATCATATTCTAATCTAATGTGTTCTAATGCGTTAATTAGTCTGCGTTGCATGTAACCACTTTGTTGTGTTCTAACTGCAGTGTCTACAAGTCCCTCACGACCTCCCATTGCATGGAAGAAAAATTCTAACGTAGAGAGGCCCGTTCTATAATTGGATTTCACAAATCCATGTGCATCAGGATTAGCGTCATGTTCTTGGAAATGTGTCAAGGCTCGATTATGGTAACCATCATGTAGTCTGTTTCCTCTTCTTGATTGCTGACCCAAGGCACCTGCCATCTGACCAATGTTTAGTGATGAGCCTCGAGCACCCGTTGTAGCCATAATTCTTCCTGCATTTGTCTCATCAAGGGATTGGTCTGCAGTAGATCCTGCTTTGTCTCTTGCTTTACCTAGTTCGTTGACAATATATGCTTCCAAGGCTTCCTCGGGTCTCATACCTCTAGTGAGTTTGAGAGTTCCTTTCTCATATTGACGAGTCAAGTCAGAGACGATATCATAAGTTGATTTAATATCGTCTTTAATCTTCTGTACGTCTTTTTCTGGAACTTCAAGATCACCATAACCATAGCTGAAACCATAAGATGTAATGAATTGTTTAACCATAATTAGAATAGAGTTAAGGAAGTTTTTACCAGCTTCATTGCCATAGTCTTTTGCAATTCTATGTAACACACTTTCTGGTTCTTCTGCACCAATTGATGCTTTATCAATAACACCACTGATTAGTTCACCATTTTTAATTACAACATCTTTTGTTATACCAGTTGTTCCCTTGGACCATTTTGATGTGAGGATATAGTTAAAGTCTTTTGGAAGGAATAATGAGAATAGTTGTTTACCAGTGTATGCTGGTCCATCTTTTGTTTTGGTAGCAGGTTTAGGAAGTGTGTCAGTATAACCACCAAGCATAGCAAGGTTTGTAAATTCTAGGACAGTAAGAGTTGTATCATCTTTAGTAAGGAGATATGCACCAGTAACAAAGTCTCTTAGTGCCCCAATGATTGGGCCACCATATCTTGGAGAGATTAATTGATCTTGAACTCTCATCAAAAGAATTGCTTCTGCTCTTGCTTCTTCACTTTGAGGAACGTGAAGGTTCATCTCATCACCATCAAAGTCTGCGTTGTATGGAGGACATACAGAAGGATGCAATCTAAAAGTCTTACCTGGAAGTACTTTGACATAATGAGCCATAATAGACATCTGATGGAGTGATGGTTGTCTGTTAAACATCACAATATCACCATCTGAGAGATGTCTTTCAATTAGATATCCAATCTCAAGTGTTTCAGCAATTGTAGAGCGATCTTCTACAAAATCTAATCTGATCTTTACACCGTCAGGTCTAACAATATAGTTTACGCCTGGGAAATTTTCAGGTCCATTAACCACAAGTTTTCTCATTCTATCAATGTTCCATTCTGTAACAATTTCAGGAATCGTTAGTTTCATGGCAACTGATTTAGGAACTCCAACTTCAGACAAATCCAAGTTAGGATCGGGGGAGATAACAGTACGGCTTGAAAAGTCAACTCTCTTTCCAGATAATGAACCTCTGAATCTTCCTTCTTTTCCTTTGAGTCTTTGAGTTAATGTTTTGAGAGGACGTCCAGAACGATGATGTGCTTGTGGAATTCCAGAAACTTCGTTATCAAAATATGTTGTAGTATGATACTGTAACAAGTCAACTAAATCTTGAACAATAAGTGGCGGAGTTCCTGCATCTTTACTTTCTTTGAGTCTTTGATTAACTCTGATGATATCAACCATTTTGTGGGTTAAATCATCTTCTGATCTTATTCCTGTTTCAAGAATTATTGATGGTCTAACGGTTACTGGTGGAACAGGAAATGCTTGAAGAATAAACCATTCAGGTCTAGCAGTAACAGGATCATAATTCAATAATTCTAAATCTTCGTCAAGTATTTGTGTAAATCTTTCTCTAATGGTAATTGGAAGTAATCTATGTTCACCAATTTCAGTTTTCTCAACAAAGATTGTTGGTTTTGTAAAGATTAACTCGTATTGTGCTTTTCCACAATGAGGACATTCTTTTGCTTTTTTTGCTTTATCTATAATTTGTTCTGGAATACGTTTTTGAGAAATTATAGTGTAAGCAGCTTTTTTAGTTTTGATTTTTTTGAATTCATCTAAATCTTCTTGAGGAACTTTAAGTCTTGCACAAGAACGACATGTTGATTGTAATAGTTTGTAGATGTTATCAATAAATGCAATATGTAAGATGGGTTCAGCAAGTTCAAGATGTCCAAAGTGCCCAGGACATCTTGCAGCTGTGTTTCCACATGTTAGACATTTTTGTCCAGGCTCGAGAGTACCAAGTCTGCCATCCATAAGACCTCCTTGAACAGCCATTCCATCTTCATCATATGTTTCAGGAGCAGTAATTTCAGCAACAGAATATTTTCTAATTTCAGTTGGAGACCAAACTGAAAATCGAATTCCATCAATTGTTTTTATTGATTGAGTAGACACTAGATCTTCTCCTTGATTAGTAATCGTGGTGCAATGTTAAGACTCTGCATTTCTTGTAAGAGCAGTTTGAATGCATATGCTATTGATACAGATGATACTTTAGCTTTATCACCACAAACTCTACAAACATACTTTCTTTGTTTAACATCATGATAAGCTACCAAACCGCATCTTTCACATACAAAGATATCAGATTTGTCAGACTCGTCAAGTAATCTATCTTTTAGGATCATTGAAGCACCATAAGCAATCAAACAGTCTCTTTCCATTTCACCAAATCTCAATCCACCACCTCTTGCTCTTCCTTCTGTTGGTTGTTTGGTTAACATCTGAACTTGTCCACGTGCTCTTGCGTGGATTTTATCTGCAACCATGTGATGAAGTTTTTGGTAATATACAACTCCAATAAAGACTTCAACTGGGAATGATTTTCCTGTTCTTCCGTCATACATAATTTCTTTACCAGAATATTTGAAACCATGTGCATCCATCACTGGTTTGACTTCATCCATTTTTTCTCCCACAAATGCAGAACCATCAAATCGTTTTCCACGAAATGCTGCAGCTTTTCCACAAATTGATTCCATCATCATTCCAACTGTCATTCTTGATGGGAACGCATGAGGATTAATCAAAACATCAGGAGAAATTCCCTCTGCTGTATATGGCAAGTCTTCTGCTTTAGCTAAAATTCCAAGTACGCCTTTTTGTCCGTGTCTTGATGCAAACTTGTCGCCAATCTCAGGAATTCTCATATCTCTTGCTCTAATTTTATACATTTTTCCACCCTCGTTTGATTGTGTCATAACAACAGTATCTACGACGCCCGTTTCAGAGGGTCTAACACCAATAGAGGTGTCTCGTCTGTATGGACCAGATGATTCAAACTCTCTGTATTCTTCCATAAATCGTGGAGGACTAGTTTTACCAATCAAAATATCTCCTCCTTTGATTGGAGATTCGGATGCAACAATTCCATCTTCCTCAAGTAATCTGTATGCACGCTCTCCCTTGTAACCTCTAATGTTATCTTCAGCATTTGGAATCTCAAAGTTATCACGCATTCCACCAGGGTATTGTTTTGCTTCAGCATCATAAATTCTATAGAAGAAAGATCTTCCTAATCCTCTATCAACTGATGCTTGACTAAGTACAATGGCATCTTCAATATTATAACCATCAAATGGTAATACTGCAACAACACAATTCTGACCAGCTGGTCTCTCTTCTAACCCTAAAAGCTTCATTGCTTTAGTGTTAACAATTGGAGTTTGTGGATATAACATAAAGTGTTGTCTAACATAGGTACTAGTATTCATCATTGGTGTAGAGAATCCTAAACTTTGTTTTGCCATTGCAGATTCGTATGTATTTCTTGGAGACTGGTTGTGTTCAGGATATGGAATGATTGAAGCACCTGCACCAAGAATTGCCGGTGGGAATACTTCAAGGTGAGTATGCTTCTTTGTATCTTTGTCATCTAAAGTAACATAACAGTTTTCTTCTTCATTTGCATCAATCATTTCTAAGACACCCATTCTTAAAAGATCAGTCCAAGAAAGTAATTTCTTTGAAATTTTATCCAATAATTCTTGTGTTAATAATGATTTGTTGTCTTTGATAATGATTAATGGTCGTAAGACACGTCCTGCATTACAATTTACATAAAGTCTTTTTGTTGCAACATCAACATCAGATCTATGAAATGAAACTCCTACGTGAGAATGAATTTTTGAGTTTCTTCTGAGATCTCTAAGTGATTCGGCTAGTTGTTCACCATCTTTATAATATCCAATTAGACGACCATCAACAAATATTCTGGTTCCATCTTCTTTCAAATCTTCTTTAGCATCAAAGAAATGCACTGTTCCAAGATCATAGAGTTTTTCTATAATTTCTTCAGAAGGAACATTGACTGAAATAATACCAGATAGTGCCAAGTTTTTTACCAAACCACAATTCGAACCTTCTGGGGTTTCACTTGGACAAATTCTTCCAAAGTGAGTGGCATGCAAATCTCTTGCCTGAAAGTTTGGTTGAGTTCTACTTAGAGGGGATTGAACTCTTCTAAGATGACTAATTGTTGAGAGGTAATTAGTTCTATCAAGTAATTGAGTAACGCCAACACGGCCTCTTCCCCAATTTCCAGTTGCAATAGCGTTGTTTAGTTTATCAGTAATTATCCCTGGACGAATTGCTGCAGCAACTGCATTAATTCCACGTTTTTGGCCAGATCTTTCTAATTGATATTTCATGTCTCTAACAAGATTTCTAAATGCAGTTCTAAACAGGTCTGCCAACATTTGTCCTGCAAATTTTATGACTTTATTTCCATAGTGATCTTTGTCATCAGGATAAATCCATCCAAGTTTTAATTCTAATAGTTTACAAGCTGCTTCACCTAGGAATTGAGCTTTTTCTTTTCTATTTTCAGGACGTTTACCCAAGTGAGGTAACAATCCCCAATCCAGTAAAGTTTCTGCACGTTTTATCTGGAATTCTTCCAACATTCCAGGTGCAATTCTTTTACTGATGTAAACAATTGCATCTTTTGACGTTGGAACATCACCTGCTTTTTCAAATGAACCTTCCAATTCATCTTGAATTTCATCTACCAATGAAACTACTGCAGCGATTTCTCTATCAGATTCTAATCCAAGTGCTCGCATCAATGTAACAACTGGAATATCAACTGGGGAGCCAGGAATTCTAGCAACAATTAATCCATCGTTTTTCATGACAAGTTCTAATTTTGCACGATAACCAACAATTGAAGAATAGACTTTAGCCTTAAAAACAATATTTCCGCCTACTTTTTCTCTATCAACAATAATTTTGTTGTAAGAAAGATCTTCTAATCCTACAATGACTCTTTCAGAACCATTGATGATAAAATAACCACCTGGGTCATTTGGATCTTCTCCATGTTCAATTAATTTTTGAGTAGAGAAATTATGTAAGATGCATGCGTGTGATTTTACCATAACTGGAACATCTCCAATATGAACAAATCTAGATTCTAAAATTTTTCCGTCTTCTATAACACTAGCTTCCATCATTACAGGTGCAGAATATGAAACATTTCTCAGTCTTGCTTCAGCTGGTGATATATGAGTAATAGAACCATCAAGTTCCATCATTCTTGGTTGTTGTAGCTTGACTTTACCTAGTTGAATTTTGTAAGGATATTCAGCGTTTTCAATGTCTATTTTTTCAACTTCATTAATAATACTTTGAAGACCTCGTTCTAAAAATTCATCAAAGGAATTAAGATGTTGACGTGCAATACCTTCACGTTTTAAGATATCTTGAATTACTGGCCAGCGTTTTATAGAAGGATGTACCATCTATACTTCCACCACATATCTGTAATAGAGACTCTCACCAGCAGTTGGACTTTTTCTAGTAATTTTAATCACATCACCTGGTTTTACACCAAGTCCCAAAATTGCAGGATCATTTACAAAGATAAATGGTAATTCAGTTGGTTTACAATTGTATTTTTTTAAAACTTGTTCAGATTCTTGTTTAGTAATAATTTCATGTTTTGGTACATAGATATGATCAGGGACTAGAACCTGATTTTTCTTAGTTGCCATCTACAGCACCTCCAAAATGAACATTAAATGTAACAATAGAGAATACAAACAAACTGTCAAAAATTCACGTTCTGGTTAATATATATCTAATCTGAAATTCGGCACAAAAAATGTTTTTCCTTTTTCGTCAATAAATTTTTGCGCAACCTTAAATAGTGTAAATTTAGGCGTAAATTTGATGAAAGCTCATCTAATGGTGTTTGCCTTATCTGCAATTTTGATTGCAAGTATTGGTATGATGCCAGCATTTGGAGAGATGTCAGATCTGATTGTTGTTACTACAGACAAAGCATCCTATTCAGAAGGTGAAATAATTCTAGTAACAGGAGAAGTTCAATCTCTGTATGGTGTTCCAGTAAGCATTATTGTTAAAGCTCCTAATGGGAACTTGGTATCAATAGCACAAATTGATGTTGGTGCTGATAAAAAATTCAGTACTGAAATTACTGCTGGAGGGGCATTAATGAAAGTGGAAGGTACGTACACAATAACAGTTCAGTATGGAAATGTAAATCGAACAGCAGAAACATCATTTGAATTTGGTGGTGTAATGGAAGATCAAACATCTGGAGATCAAACATCTGGAGATCAAATTACGGAACAAGAATCTATAGTAACTGATACAACAATTTCAGTTCAAGGTTCTGTTGATTTGGTACGATATGAGATTACAGGCGGAAAACTACTCAGTATTATGACTGATGTGGATGTAAAATCACTGATCATTTTAATTGAGGCTACAGACGATGGTTCACTGACGATTACAATCCCTAGATCTGTGTTGGATGCATTACTTGGAGATGGAAGCGATGATGGTTTCTTTGTCTTGGTTGACGACGAAGAGGTAGACTTTGATGAAACTACCACAGCAACAGACAGAACACTCACCATTGAATTCTATGCAGGCTCTGAAGTGATCGAAATAATCGGCTCATTTGTGATTCCAGAATTTGGTACAATTGCAGCCATGATTCTAGCAGTGGCAATTATCTCAATAATTGCAATATCTGCAAAATCTAGACTTAGCATCATACCAAGATACTAAAATCACAACTTTTTTCTCTTTTTAAATATACATAAATACCAAAGATATTGGGTTGTATTAGGATGAATTTGAAACGTTCTACAACATTAATGGCAATAACTATTATGACACTTTCGTTAATATCAATGACGTCAGTTCAGCAAGATGTTTTTGCTCAAAGTCTAGGAATGTCAATTACAACTACAACTGATCAGGGCTCAGATACAATTACTGTCACAGGTATGGGAGTTTCAGCTGATACAGTAATCACATTTGTAGTAAAATCTCCAAATGGAAATGTAGTCGGGATTGATCAAGTATCACCAGACGATGATGGAAATTTTACGGTCACATTCAAGGTTGGTGGAACATGGACTGAAGATGGGTTCTATGAAATTGCAGCCAAGCAGGGTCTAAATGTAAATACATTTCATACATTTAAGTTTCTTGTTGAAGTAACAGACGGTATGACTGAAGAAACTTCTGTAACTATATCTAATTTAGATACAGGAGATGATATAACAATCCAAACCAATGTTGTTGAAGATGCAGCAGGACTTACAATTGATGCAATGGCAGAAATTGGATCTACAACAATTGAGATTACCGGATGGACTGACAAATTATATCAAGACATTACATTGACGGTAAATGCACCAAATGGAAATGTAGTCAATATTGCTCAAGTATCACCAGACGATGATGGAGGATTCACTTCTGTGATTACCACAGGAGGTCCATTATGGAAGCAGGATGGTATTTACACTGTAACCGCACAGCAATTTCCAAATACACTATATACTGCTATAACTGAAGTGGATATTCAAGATGGTGTTATAGTCCCAGAATTTGGTACAATTGCAGCCATGATTCTAGCAGTGGCAATTATCTCAATAATTGCAATATCTGCAAAATCTAGACTTAGCATCATACCAAGATACTAAAATCACAACTTTTTTTATTTTTTTAATAGTAAAGGAAATATACAAACATGTATTTGAAAACTTGTGGAAATCAAAATATTTTATGGTTTGATAGTTTTACTAATAATTTCTACTGGAACAGTTTTTGCACAACAAGCTCTAATTAATGTTCAAACAGATGATAGTAATTATGTTGAAGGAAACGTAGTTGTAGTTTCAGGAAGTGTATTCCCTGTTTTACCAAATACACCTGTTGTATTACAGCTCTTTCTGGGAGAAAGTCTAGTAGATATTGCACAAATTACAGTAGCACAAGATGGAAATTTTTCACACACAATAGTTGCAGGAGGTCAATTATGGAAGCAAGGAGATTACTTAGTGAGAGTTTCATATGATGCTGGTGGGAGAATTGTTGCTGAAACCGAATTTAGTTTTAGTCCAAAATCAGAATCAATTGAAACCACAACCATTTTTGAAGTAAATACAGTAAATCATGGAACGTTTGATGTAAAGTACACCATTAAAGGCGGTACCATGAAAGATATGATAACAGATTCTAGTATTTTTGGAATAATAGTGCAAATCGAGTCAACAGACAATGGAACCATTTCATTAGATTTGCCTAGAGAATTCATAGGTGCTGAAAAACAAGATGGCAAAGATGATACTTTCATAATTCTCATTGATGGAGAAGAAGTTGCATATCAAGAACCAGTAATATTTTCAGATTCCAGAGTAATAACAATTAATTTTGAAGCAGGAGATTCAGATATTCAAATTATTGGAACTTATGTAGTTCCCGAATTTGGCACTATTGCAGTGATGATCCTGATTACAGGCATCATAACAGTAATTCTAGTATCTAGAAACAAATTCCAAATTAAAGTTTAGTTTTTAGAAACAAAAGAATATTTTTCTTTATATGGAGAAACTGAACGAAGTTCTTTGACTACTTTTTTAAGAACACTAACTGTTTGTTCAATTTCTTTTTGATTATTAAAAATTCCAATTGTCAATCGTAAGGAACCAGTGATTTGTTCATGTGAAAATCCCATTGCTTGTAAAACATGTGAAGCTTTTTGTGTATTTACAGAACATGCAGAACCTGTGGATGCTGCAATTCCATATTCATCAAGTTTGATTATAAGATCCTCACCATTAACACCAAGAAATGTAAAATGAGCGTTATTTGGTAATCTAGAATGAGAATGGCCATTCAGAATTACTTCAGGAATTTCATTTAGTACTTTTTCAACTAGAGTATCGCGTAGTTTTTTTATTTGCGAGATATTTTCATTTAAATTATTTTTTGCAATTTCACATGCCTTTCCAAATCCAACAATGCTTGCAACATTTTCCGTTCCAGAACGCAATCCATGTTCTTGACCTCCACCCAAAATTTCAGGGGTAATGTCAATACCATTTTTGATGTATAATGCTCCTACCCCCTTAGGACCATAGAGTTTATGAGAGGAAATAGACAGTAAATCTATATCTAATTCTTTGACATCAATTGGAATTTTACCAACTGCTTGTATAGCATCAGTGTGAAAAGGAACTTTATGCTCATTGCATATTTTAGAAATTTCAGAGATTGGTTGAATAGTGCCAACCTCATTATTTCCAAACATTATTGAGACAAGACTAGTTTTTTCAGAAATATGGTTTTTTAGATCTGAGTATTCTATCATACCAAACCGATCAACTGGAAGATAATCAATATCAAATCCATTTTGGGCCAATTTTTTACAAGGCTCCAAAATTGCATCGTGTTCAATAGAAGATGTAATGATTTGACTAGATGGGTTTTTCATAGATATTCCTCTTAATGCAGTATTGTTTGATTCAGTACCACCAGATGTAAACAAAATTTCAGAAGGTTCTGCATTAATTATAGATGCAATCTGTTTTCTGGCTTTTTCAATTGCCTTGTGAGCTAACCTACCATAACGATGCAAAGATGATGGATTTCCATATTGCTCTTTGAGGTAGGGTACCATTGAATTCAAAACATCTTCATGAATTTGAGTTGATGCTGCATTATCTAGATAAATCAATCCACAATCACATTAATTTTTCCGGGTTTATATCCATCCTGATCAATTTCTACTGCAGAAAATCCAATCATCTTTAACTTTTGAGTAATTTCATTCAAAATGACATCATTAAATAATGATATCATAACTTTGTCAACTTCAATTTTTGCACTACCGTTAAGATCTCTAACTCTAACTTGTTTTACATTTGTAAGTTGTTTAACAATTGTTTCTCCAAATTCTATTCTAGTTAATTTCTCAGCTGTAACTCTTTGTCCCCAAGGAATCCTTGATGCCAAACAAGAGTTTGATGGTTTGTCAAAAACAGATAATTCTACAGATTTTGCAGACTCCCTGACTTGTAATTTTGAAAAGTTTGTTTCTACAAGAGGGCTTTTGATACCATTTTGTTTTAAAGCTTCAATTCCAGGTCTGTATTCACCTAAATCATCCAAATTAGTTCCATCAACTATTACTTGAACATTGTATTCCTTGGCTAATGCAATCAAATGATCGCCTAATTCCATCCTACAATGAAAACATCGCTTAGAGTCATTTTTGGTAAATTCTTCATTTTCAAGTTCATTATAGTCCAAAAAGAGTTGTTTGATTCCTATCTCTCTGCATATTTGTTTGGCAGAATGAAGTTCTTCCTCAGACAGAGTTTTGTAATTAGCAGTAACTGCAATTGCTGAATTTCCTAATTTTTGAAAAGCAGCATATGCAACAAGTGCACTATCTACACCGCCTGAAAGTGCAACCATTACTTTGTTTTTGGATTCAAACCAATTTACTAACTCATCCAGCTTTGTCATTGTAAATCCTCTAGTTTTTCAATCTCTTTTCTTAATAATGACTCAGTTGCTTTAATTGATTTGTCAATTGTGTTAGAGACGTTCTTCAAGTCATCAAATTCAATTTTAAAATCAGTTTTCCCTTTAAAGGAAGATTTTTTGTAATTTACTTGAAAAGATTTCCCATTCAAAGTTAGAGAAACAGTATGAATTGTTCTAGGAACAATGAATCTGTTAGACTCTGAAATTCGAATTCCCAAGGTACCGGTTTCAAGTACTAAGGTATCAACTATTTTTTCAACATTTTCGTCACTACAAATTACAGATACAAGATTTGTAGGTCTTCCTTTCTTAGTAATTCCATGATAAATTGAAACATCTTTTGCACCTTTTTCCATAATTTTTTCAATTAGATTTCCAAGAATTTCTCCTGAAACATCATCCACATTTGTTTCAAGGATCTTTACTGAATCAATATCAAAATTATTTTCAGAACCTCTAACAATTTTCAAAACATTTGAAAAAGTTTTAAAATCTTTTTTTCCTGCACCATAACCAATTGAGATTATTTTCATGGAAGGATAATATTCCACAGAATTATTTGTCAGATTTAATAAAATACAAGCACCAGTAGGAGTAGTAAGTTCCTGATTTGCAGAATTTCCTTTAATAATTAAATTTGAGTTTTTAAAAATCTCAAGAATTGCGCTGGCTGGATTTGACATGGTCCCATGTGAAAAAGTTATACTACCTCCACCAACTGATATAGGCAAACAAAGAATTTTTTCATCAAATAATCCTAAATCTTCCAAAGCAATTGTAATACCAACAATATCTACAAGAGTGTCAATACTAGATGCTTCGTGAAAGTGAACAGAATCTTCAGGAATTCCATGTATTTTAGATTCGGAAGAAATCAAAGTATCAATACAAGATTCTGAAAATATTTTTGCTTTTTCTGAAAGTCCAATAGCTTGGATAGAATCAGTGATTGCCCTTTTGATTTCTGAGCCTTTTCTTTTGTGAACGTTTTCTTCAACTTCTAAAATTAATTGGATGGATTGAATACCATGTTTTTGAATTTTTTGAAAATCAATTTTTTTAATTGATGAATTTAAGAAAAAATTTTCCGATTGTTTAACTCCATCAAGTATCTTATTTTTATCAGCACCTAAATCCACTAAAGAGCATAGAAGCATATCTCCCGATATACCTGCAATCTGTGGATCAATTACAACAACCATTGATTAAAAATTATCAAAAATACTTATAAATTCGCCTAATATGTGATTAATTTCATTAGATTTAATTGTTGAAAATCATCAGCGTTTTTTATGATTACTATAATTGGCTCAGGTAAAGTAGGCGGAGATGCAGCATTATTCTCTGCAGTAAAGCGATTAGATGATCAAATTTTGTTATTAGATGTTGTTGAAGGACTCCCCCAAGGAGAAGCGATGGATATCAATCACATGTTATCAGAACAAGGAATTGATGTCGAGATAAAAGGTTCTAATAATTATGCAGATATGAAAGGTTCAAACATTGTTGTAGTTGTTGCAGGTTCTGGGAGAAAACCAGGAATGACTAGAATGGATCTTTTAAAAATTAATGCTTCAGTAGTGAAAAGCGTTGTTGGTAATATCAAAAAATATGCCGATAACGCTATGATAATTCCAGTAACAAATCCACTTGATCCAATGACATACGTCACATTCAAAGTCTCAGGATTTGACAGAAGTAGAATATTTGGAATGGGAGGAATGCTTGACTTGTCAAGATTCAAACAATTTATTCATGAAGCAACAGGGCATTCTCGTGATTCCATTAGAGCATTAGTAATTGGTGAACATGGGGAAAACATGTTACCTCTTCCAAGGTTTTCATCAGTTGCAGGTATTCCATTATCATCTTTTCTTCCAAAGGAGAAATTGGATGAATTAGTCCAAAATACAAAACAAGTCGCAGCCAAAGTCATTGAATTAAAAGGCGCAACAGTGCACGCTCCAGGAAATGCAATTTCTGCAATTGTTGAATCAGTTGTAAGAGATAGAAAACAAGTCATGCCAGTTGCAACATATCTTGATGGAGAATATGGTCATTCGGATGTTACAATTGGAGTTCCAGCAGTTATTGGAAAGAATGGTGTAGAAAAAATTATAGAATTAGACCTTAATGATGAGGAAAAACAAGTCTTTGAAAAAGGAGTGGAGAGTGTAAAAGGTGCCATCTCAGGTATTGAGATCTAAGCCTTTTTTTATCCAGACAAAGAAAAACTATCATTGGAAATTTACGAGATTTTGGAATCATTGAAAGAAGGTAAAATTTCAGTTAATAATGCAAAAAAACTTCTTTCATTATATTCTATTGAAGAAGTAGAAGGATTTGCCAAAATTGACATAAACAGAAGAAAAAGAAGAGGTATTCCAGAAATAGTTTTTGCAGAAACAAAAGAACTAGATGAAATCAAAAAAATAATTAAAAAAACTCTAGAAAAAGCCAACTCAGTAATGATCTCAAGAATTAAGAAAAAAGACTATCCAAAAATTCAGGCATTTGGAAAGAAACTAAAAGTCAAAATAAAGACTGGAAAAAAATCATCAACATTATTGTTATTTAAAAAACCGATAAAATTTCACGGAGGAAAAGTAGGGATACTCACTGCTGGCACATCAGATATTGGAGTAGCAGAAGAATCCAGGTTAATGTGTGAGTCAATGAACTGTAAATGTATTACAAGTTATGACGTAGGGGTTGCAGGCATTCATAGAATTTTTCCAATTTTGAAAGAAATGATAAAAGAAGATGTGGATTGTATTATAGTAGCTGCAGGAATGGAAGGTGCTTTGGCTACACTTGTTTCTACCATGGTTGACATTCCAATCATAGGAATCCCAACATCTGTAGGATACGGATACGGAGAAAAAGGCATAGCTGCCCTTGCGTCAATGCTTCAAAGCTGTTCATTAGGATTATCAGTGGTAAATATAGATAATGGAATTGCAGCAGGTGGAATTGCAGCAAATATTGCAAACAGAGCTGTCAGAAAAAAATGAAAAAACAATTCTAATTAAAATTTACAAACGAATTAGCCAAATCGTCCTCGTAAATGATATATAGCATACTTGAACGAGGTTTTGTAATTGGCCGGCAAACGTATTGTACTTACTGCTGATCGTAGTTTAATGACAAATTATAGAGGAAATTTTCTGTATGGATTTATTGCATGTGGACCATATGAGGTTCTACCTGAATGGGTTTTTGACAAAGTTTTCTGTCCTTCGGTTGAAACAGACAAAATAACAGGTGAAGTTAAAGTTGCTCAAGTTGGATTAAGAAGAGTAGAGAGTTCATTGCTCCAAGGCGGATACAAAAGAGACGAAGTATTCCTTGCACATCCTGAAATGCTACACAAATCAATTGGTCCAGATACCAAAGTTGTGGGAATTAATGTAATGGATCCTCTAGGAATGGCTCCGGTTACAACAACAATGTCACCAGAAAAATTATCTTATGTTGCAATGAAATTCAAAAAAATGTGTGCTAGTATTATTCAACTCAAAAAGAAATACAATTTCAAAGTTGTGGTTGGAGGTAACGGGGCATGGGAATTAGCTAAATCAGACAGAATGAAGATTCATGGAATAGACACAGTGGTAGTTGGTGAAGCCGATGAGTTAGCAATGGACTTGTTCCAAGATTTAGAGAAAGGAGATGCACCAGAACTAATGCATTGTTTTGTTAGAAACCTTGAAAACATTCCAGTTATTGAAGGTCCTACAATTAATTCCCTGATTGAGGCAATGAGAGGTTGTGGAAGAGGCTGTGACTTTTGTGACGTAAACAAAAGATCAAAGAAAGATCTTCCACTAGAAAGATTACAACATGAAGCAAAAATTAACTTAGATTATGGATTTGATTCAATTTGGTTACATTCAGATGAGATGTTGCTTTATGGATGTGATAATAGAGACTTTTATCCAAACAGAGACGTCATTACTGACTTGTGGAAAGGACTCAAAGGGTTAGGAGCAAACTTTATTGGAACTACACATATGACATTCTCAGCAGTTGCAGCAGATCCTACATTAATGCAACAAATTTCACATATCAATGAACAAGACAAAACAGGAAGATGGCTTGCAACAAATTTGGGAATTGAAACAGTTGCACCAGCATTAGTCAAGAAACATCTTGGTGTTAAAACAAAACCATTTGCTCCTGAAGAGTGGGGAAGTGTTGTAATGGAAGGTGCAAAGATTCTAAATGAAAACCACTGGTTCCCAGCTGCAACAATTATCATTGGTTGGCCTGATGAAACTCCAGAGGATAATCAGTATACTATTGATATGGTTAGTGATTTTAGAGAGATGAATTTTAGAGGATTAGTTGCACCATTACTTTATCAGGACTTTAGTGAAAAGAATTCAATGCACTTTGGAAATTTGAATGAGGCCCAATTCACTCTATTTTGGAGATGTTGGGAAAACAACCTACGTGTAATTAATGACATTATTCCAATTATTCTTAGAAACAAGACATATGGTCCACCAATGAAGGTCTTCATGTATGGTATTCTTAGGGCAGGAACTTGGGCAATTATGAGATATCTTAGAGGACTATGTAAAGATCTCTTCAATGGAAGAACTCCAGAAGAGATTATGGACAAATATGCAAGAAGTAGATCAGTTACTGCACCTAGAATTCAAACAAAGAAATTATAGATTTTTAATAGCAGCGTCTGCTATAGTATTTCTTTTTGGTGTTAGAGAGATAAAGTAAACTTTGTCTGCTCTTTCAATACTTGCAACTTTTTTGTAAGAATTTAATGAAACATCAAATTCATAGATTCCTGGTTCAAGTGAACCCTTAGCATAAAGCATAAGATATGTCTCTCCGGTTTGACTAAGTGGAATAAATGACATTACATATCCTTTGTAAGAATTAATTGGCATTGTATTTTTCATTGGAGGTGCTGCAGATGCCATATACATGAAGATATCTTCAATTGCACCAAATTCTTCATATTCAATTTTCACAAAGTAACATTATGTGTTTCAGTATAATAACTTACTAAAATAAAATTAGATAGGATTATTTTCTAGATTTGAAATGACTGTGAATTTTGAATCCAATTAATGCCGGTGCTGCAATATACATTCCCAAATTGAGTGCAATTACAGAAATTCCAAGTCCTAGAACTTCAACTTCTGAACCATCTTCAGCCAATGTCATAATTGATAGTGTTGAAACCATTGGAGTGATAAAGGCTCTAACTACTTCTTGGAACATGGGGTTATCCCTTTCCATGTCAGCGATTGTTGGTGAGAATGAATAGTACAATTGGTTAAATCCAGTCATAAATGCTGTACCATATGCAGTACTCATTACAGTATTATCTCTAATTTCTCTGAGAAATTGTACTTGTGGTGCTAATTCAGTTCCATATGCAGCTGTTGCAATTAAACAACCTCCACCTTTTGCTTCTGGTTCATCAGTTTTAATTACTTGGCAAATACCACTTACCAATTCAGTTCCAGCTCCACATGTTGGTTCTGGTTCAGGTGTTGGTTCTGGTTCAGGTGTTGGTTCTGGTTCAGGGTCTAGTTCAACAACTGGTTCTGGTTCTGTTTCTGGGAATGGAGATACAATTATTTCATCAGCAGCATAATAAATTGCAATTGTACTTTTATCTGAAACATATCTTACATCAACAGTATATTCACCAGATGATTTCCATAAAGGACCACCGATTACAATACTAAACTCAAAATAACCATCGGAGGCTGGGCCTAATTGTCCAATTTGTGCAATATTTCCATCAGGGTTTTTTAGCATGTAAGTAAGATCACTAGCAGTTAA